>Ga0182742_1000914_pt1 | contig 41313 bp, 37 predicted proteins | sample eDN5th37CBELigMG_FD_128880 | JGI IMG/M metagenome (GOLD analysis project Ga0182742, IMG submission 128880) | Enriched Miracle-Growth compost microbial communities from Emeryville, California, USA - eDNA 5th pass 37_C BE-Lig MG (version 2)... ... | reverse complement strand
GCTGGTGCCGACCGCCGACGGCGTGCGCGAGCCGCAGAACCGCCGCGTCGAGATCGTGCTGCGCTGAGCAGCACGGCTCACCGGCCGCGAATGGGAAGGGGCGCCTCGCGGCGCCCCTTCTGCTTTTTGGCCGCCTGGCGTGGCGGTCTATGGCGGACGCGGACCGGCAGGCGGCCCGCGCTTCCTTCCGTCAGGCAATGATGTCGGGCAGCAGCCGGCTCTCCAGCCAGGCGATCTCGTCCTTCAACTTCAATTTGCGCTTCTTCAGCCGTTGGAGCTGAAGCTGGTCCAGCAACGAGCCTTCCATGTGCGCGATCACGGTATCCAGGTCGCGATGCTCACTACGGAGCTCGTGCAGGCGGCGGAGCAGGCTGTCTCGGTCGGCCAGGATGGGCCTCATCGGTTGGTCGGTTTGAGTCGCATCTGAGCGTGAAAGCGCCATATCATGCCAGGGCGTGGTCGCACAGCACGCTCTGATCTTCCGGCTCGTTCCGGTTGCAGCCGCGAAAGAGCACCGGGGGTCAGGGTTGCCGGCCTCGCTCCGTGCGGAACGGCCTGGCCGTCTCGCCGGCCGGCACCGCTCCGCGGTACCGCAACCTATCGGAGGATAGCGCGTCGATGATGCAACAGCCCCGCCTGCTCAGCCTGCAGCAACGACATGCGACACTGGAGCGGCAGATCGCCGCCGAGGGCGCCCGGCCGCAGCCCGATACGGGTGCCCTCGTGCGGCTCAAACGCGCCAAGTTGCGGGTCAAGGACGAGATGGAAAGGCTGCGCACCGGCCGCTGAACCGCGCTCGCTAGGCCGCGCCCCCATGGCTTCGCGCCATGGGGGCGTTTGCGTTCCGGCGACCTGTCACGCGTGCGTGAAAAACATTTGCACGGGGGCGCTGGAGCGCGCAGAAGGCCGCAAGGGAGCGCTTTTGCGCCAGGAAACCTTGTTAGAAGGTTTTCCCGACGACTCACGATGAAGGAGCTTTGGCGCTGTATGGATGCCTCTGATATCGCGCGCGTGCAGACTTATCTGCGCCGCCTTTTCGGGACCGAGCGCATCAGCCTCGTCCGCCCTGCACGGCCGGGCCTGTCGGTGGAGCTGGCGGTGGAGGATGAGGTGATCGGCACGGTGCATCGCGACACGGATGAAGGCGAGGTGTCCTACGCGGTGCACCTGACGATCCTCGAAGAGGATCTGCCGCCGGCGCCGAAGGCGGCTGCCGCGGCGCCGGGCCGGCGCCGTATGTGAGCCAGGGGGGAGGGGCGGTGCCCCTTTCCGATAGCCGGCGGGCGGCGGACCGGCCGCCCGCAGGGAGGTTCAGACGGCCTCCTGGTCCTCGTCCTCGCCCAGCCCGGCCGGGGCGGCCGGGTTGCCGCCGGCGGCCGTGACGGCCGCGTTGAGATCGGACTGGCTGCACAGGCCGAGGATCACTGGATCGCGCGGCTTGATGTTGGCGCTGTTCCAGTGCGTGCGGTCGCGCACCTTGGCGATGGTGTCCTTGGTGGTGCCCAGCAGCTTGCTGATCTGCGCCTCGGTGAGCTGCGGATAGTTGCGCAGCAGGAAGGCGATCGCGTCCGGCCGGTCATTGCGCTTGGAGATGGGCGTGTAGCGCGCGCCACGCCCCCGGCTTTTCGGCGCCGGCGTGGCGGTCTCCAGCAGGCGCAGGCGGGCGTCCGGGCTCGCCTCGCAGCGGGCGATCTCCTCGCGCGTCAGCTGGCCGTTCTGCACGGGGTCGTAGCCGACGATCCCCTGCGCGACCTCGCCGTCGGCGATCGCCTGGACCTCAAGCGGATGCATGCCCACAAAATCGGCAATCTGCTCAAAGCTCAGGGACGTCTTCTCGATCAGCCACACGGCGGTGGCCTTCGGCATCAGCGGCAGTGGCATCGGAAACCTTACCAGTCGGGTCGGGCGGATCGCTCGAACCGCCCCGGATACCCTGCATATAGAGAGGGGGAGAAGGAGGGTCAAAGCCCGACGAAGATGGCAGCCCTGAATGCTTGGCGAGTCCGGGAGCGCCCCATATCGTCCGGAGTAGCGACACAGCAGGGGTTGGACATGGCCATACGGCGTCTGGCGACGGTCTTTGGCGGAACCGGCTTCATTGGGCAGCACCTCGTGCCGCGGCTGGCGCGGCTTGATTACGACGTCCGCGTCGTTACCCGGAATCCGGATGCGGTCCGGCCACTGGCGACCCAGGGCCGGGTTGGGCAGGTCGAGCCGCGTTTCGCCCGCCTCGGCTCCGATGCGGATGTGGCCGCCGCGGTGGCCGATGCCGGCCTGGTGGTGAACCTGATCGGCATCCTGGCGGAGAGGCGCCCTGGCGACTTCCAGCGCCTGCAGGGCGAGCTGCCTGGCCGCATCGGCCGCGCCGCGGCTGCGGGCAGCGTGGAGCGGGTGGTGCATGTCTCGGCCATCGGCGCCGATCCCTCCAGCCCTAGCGCCTATGCGCGCAGCAAGGCGGCGGGGGAGGTGGCGCTGCGCCAGGCCTTCCCAGCAGCGACTATCCTGCGTCCCTCCATCCTCTTTGGCCCGGAGGACCATTTCCTCAACCGCTTTGCTGGCATGGCGCAGTGGATGCCCTTCATGCCCGTGGTCTGCGGCGCCACCCGATTCCAGCCGGTCTATGTGGGCGACGTGGCGGAAGCGATCGTCACCGCGGCGCACCGGAGCGACAGCAAGGGGCGCACGTATGAGCTCGGCGGTCCGCGGGTTGTCACCTTCCGCGAGCTCATGGCGTATGTGCTGGAGGTCACCGGTCGCCATAAGCGGCTGATCGAGTTGCCGGATGGCCTCGTGCGCCTGCAGGCGGCGCTTGGCGAGCATTTGCCCAACCCACCCCTGACCCGTGATCAGCTCGCCCAGCTCCGGCGCGACAATGTTGTTGCGCCGGAGGCAGCGGGCTTCGCAGCGCTGGGGCTGACCCCGAAGGCCATGGAGGCGGTGGTGCCGAGCTACCTTTCGCGCTTTCGGCGCGGGGGCGGCCGGCGTAACCGCATCACAGCTTAAATGGCCGGATCGGTCCTTTGATCCTGGCGGGACGGCCGGACTTTTCGGGTCCCACAGAAAACTTCGAATATTCAGGTCAGCAATGCTGACTAAATTGCCAATTTAGGTCTCGCGCTTCTCTGGCAGGTGTGGCACTCCTGCGCTGCCGGAGAGGACGAGGCCTGACCAGGCGCCCTGCCGCTCGCCTGCCTGCACCTCCGGCCTCTGCCCGACCTTCCTGTCCGAAGGACTATCGCCGATGGCCGACCGCATGCTGCAGTTCGTGCGCCTGTCGCAGCACCAACCCGACAAACGCGCCGCGGCCGCCCGCCGAAGCGACTTCGGCGAGATCTACCAGCGTTTCAGCGCCGAGCGGGCCTCGGAGCAGTCCAGCCGTTGCTCGCAGTGCGGCGTGCCTTTCTGCTCGATCCACTGCCCGCTGAACAACAACATCCCGGACTGGCTGAAGCTGACAGCGGAAGGGCGGCTGGAGGAGGCTTATGAAGTCTCCGCCGCCACCAACACCTTCCCGGAGATCTGCGGCCGTGTCTGCCCGCAGGACCGGCTCTGCGAAGGCAACTGCGTCATCGAGAAGGGCTTCGAGAGCGTCACCATCGGCGCGGTCGAGAAGTACATCACCGATACCGCCTGGGAGAAAGGCTGGGTGAAGCCACCCTCGCCGGTGCGGGAGGTACCGCACTCCGTCGGCATCATCGGCGCCGGCCCGGCGGGCCTGGCAGCGGCGGAGCGGCTGCGCGGGCGGGGCTGGAAGGTCACGGTCTATGACCGCTACGACCGCGTCGGCGGCCTGATGATCTACGGCATCCCCAACTTCAAGCTGGAGAAGGAGGTGGTGCTTCGCCGCGCCGAGCAGTTCGCCGCCGGCGGCATCGAGTTCGTGCTGAACTGCCAGATTGGCCGCGACATTTCCTTGGAGGAGCTGCGCGCGAAGCATGACGCCGTGCTGATCGCGACGGGCGTCTACAAGGCGCGCGACCTCGGCGGCCCCGGCGCGGACCTCGCCGGCATCGTGCCCGCGCTGGAGTACCTCACGGCCTCCAACCGCCAGAACCTGGGCGACGCCGTGCCGGCCTATGAGGACGGCACGCTGAACGCCCATGCCAAGCGGGTGGTGGTGATCGGCGGCGGCGACACCGCCATGGACTGCGTCCGCACCGCCATCCGCCAGGGCGCAACGAGCGTTACCTGCCTCTACCGCCGCGACAAGGCCAACATGCCCGGCTCGATGCGCGAGGTCTCCAACGCCGAGGAGGAGGGCGTGCGCTTCGCCTGGCTATCCGCGCCGGAGGGCTTCGAGGGCGAGGGCGGCAAGGTGAGTGCCGTGCGCGCGGTGAAGATGCATCTCGGCCTGCCCGATGCCACCGGGCGTCAGCAGGTCGAGCCGATCCCTAGCAGCGCCTTCAGCGAGCCGGCCGACCTCGTCATCAAGGCGCTTGGCTTCGACCCCGAGGACCTGCCGACGATGTTCGGCGAGCCGGGCCTGACGGTGAGCCGCTGGGGCACGCTGACGATCGACCGCCGCAGCATGATGACCCAGTTGGAGGGCGTCTTTGCCGCCGGCGACATCGTGCGCGGCGCCTCGCTGGTCGTCTGGGGCATCCGTGACGGCCGCGACGTGGCCGATCAGATCGAATCCTACGTGCTGGCGAAGGCTTCCTCGCCGGCCCTCGCCGCGGAGTGAGCGCGATGGACATCATCGAGAACGGCCAGGATTTCGCCGAGGGCTATCAGCGCAACGCCGCCGCGCTGGCTGGCACCGCGCATCTCGACCTGACGGAGCACGATGCCTGCGGCGTCGGCCTCGTCGCCGCGCTGGACGGCAAGCCGCGCCGCGACGTGGTGCAGGCCGGCATCGACGCGCTGAAGGCGGTCTGGCACCGCGGCGCGGTGGACGCCGACGGCAAGACCGGCGACGGCGCCGGCATCCATATCGAGATTCCGCAGGACTTCTTCGCCGAGGTGGTGGAGCGCGGCGGTGACCGGCTGCGTCCGGGCCGCATCGCGGTGGGCCAGGTCTTTTTGCCCAAGACCGACCTCTCGGCGCAGGAGCGTTGCCGGCAGATTGTCGAGACCGAGATCCTGAACGCCGGCTACAACATCTATGGCTGGCGGCAGGTGCCGATCGACGTCGCCTGCATCGGCGAGAAGGCCAATGCGACGCGCCCGGAGATCGAGCAGATCCTGATCTGGGATCCGGAGCAGCGCGAGACGGCCATCGTCGAGCGGGACATGTACGTCATCCGCCGGCGCATCGAGAAGCAGGCGATCGCCGCGCAGGTGGCGGAGCTGTACCTGTGCACTCTCTCCAGCCGCTCGATCATCTACAAGGGCATGTTCCTGGCGGAGAACCTGACGGATTTCTACCCGGACCTGCTGGACGAGCGCTTCGTCAGCCGCTTCGCCATCTACCACCAGCGCTACTCGACCAACACCTTCCCGACCTGGCGCCTGGCGCAGCCCTTCCGGATGCTGGCCCATAACGGTGAGATCAACACCGTCAACGGCAACATCAACTGGATGAAGAGCCACGAGACGCGGCTCGCCCATGAACTGCTCGATCCGTTCATGGAGGACATCAAGCCCGTCATCCAGGCCGGCGGCTCCGATACCGCGACGCTCGACAACGTCTTCGAGCTGCTGGTGCGTGGCGGGCGCGACGCTCCGATGGCCAAGGCGATGCTGATCCCCGAGAGCATCGGCAGCAACGCCACCATGCCGCAGCCGCACCGCGACCTGTTCATGTACTGCAACGCCGTGATGGAGCCCTGGGACGGCCCGGCCGCGCTCTGCGCCACCGATGGCCGCTGGGCGATCGCCGGCCTCGACCGCAATGGCCTGCGCCCGATCCGCTACACCATCACGACCGACAAGCTGCTGATCGTCGGCTCCGAGACCGGCATGGTGAAGCTTTCCGAGAGCGACATCGTCGCCAAGGGGCGCGTTGGCCCCGGCCAGTGCATCGCGGTCGATCTCGACGCGGCCCGCTTCTATGCCGACGGTGAGTTGAAGGACATGCTGGCCGCCCGCCACCCCTTCGGCGACTGGGTGAACCGCACCACCCGGATCGACGGCATCCTGCGCCAGGAGGTGGACGAGGCGCCGGCTCTCGCGGGCGACGCGCTGCGCCGCCGCCAGCTCGCCATGGGATTCACCATGGAGGATCTCGAAACCATCCTGCACCCGATGGCCGAGGACGCCGCCGAGGCCATCGGCAGCATGGGCGACGACACGCCGATCGCCGTGCTGTCGAACGAGTATCGCGGCCTGCACCATTTCTTCCGGCAGACCTTCAGCCAGGTCACCAACCCGCCGATCGACAGCCTGCGCGAGACGCGGGTGATGACCATCAAGACGCGCCTGGGCAACCTCGGGAACATCCTCGACGAGGACCCGACCCAGTGCGACATGCTGATGCTGGACAGCCCCGTGCTCACCAATGCCGAGTTCACGGCGATGCGCGAGTACATGGGCGACACCGTCGCGGTGGTCGACTGCACCTTCGCGGTCGCTGACGGTGAGGCCGGACTGCGCCGCGCGCTGGAGCGTATCCGGCACGAGGCGGAGGAGGGCGTCCGCTCCGGCTGCGCCCACGTCATCCTCACCGACGAGAACCAGAGCCCCGAGCGCGCCGCCATCCCGATGATCCTGGCGGTCGGCGCGGTGCACACGCATCTCGTCAAGCATTCGCTGCGCACCTTCACCAGCCTGAACGTGCGCGCGGCCGAATGCGTGGACGTGCACTACTTCGCCGTGCTGATCGGCGCCGGCGCCACCACGGTGAACGCCTATCTGGCGCAGGAGACCATCGCCGACCGGCATCGGCGCGGCCTGTTCGGCAGCCTCACGCTGCATGATTGCATCGCCCGCTACCGCAAGGCGGTGGACAAGGGCCTGCTGAAGATCATGTCCAAGATGGGCATCTCGGTGCTCTCCTCCTATCGCGGCGGCATGAACTTCGAGGCCATCGGCCTCTCCCGCGCCCTGGTGGCCGAGTTCTTCCCGGGCATGCAGTCGCGCATCTCCGGCATTGGCCTCTCCGGCATCGCGCGCCGGGTGCTGGCGCTGCATCGCAAGGCCTGGACGGCGGCGGGGCAGGCGGCGGTGCTACCGGTGGGCGGCCTCTACAAGTTGCGCCGCCGCGGCGAGGCGCATGCCTTCGACGGCAGCCTGATCCACCTGCTGCAGAACGCGGTGGAAACCGACAGCTACCAGACCTTCAAGCGTTACTCGGACGCCGTGCGCCGCCTGCCGCCGGTGGCGCTGCGCGACCTGCTCGACTTCCGCTCGGAAGGCCATGCGCCGGTGCCGATCGAGGAGGTCGAGAGCATCACCGAGATCCGCAAGCGCCTCGTCGCGCCCGGCATCTCGCTCGGTGCCCTCTCCCCCGAGGCGCATGAGACGCTTTCCATCGCCATGAACCGCATCGGTGCCCGCTCCGACAGCGGCGAGGGCGGCGAGGACCCGGAGCGCGCCAAGCCGCGCGCCAATGGCGACAACCCGAACTCCGCCATCAAGCAGATCGCCTCGGGCCGCTTCGGCGTCACCGCCGAGTACCTGAACAACTGCAAGGAGATCGAGATCAAGGTGGCGCAGGGCGCGAAGCCCGGCGAGGGCGGCCAGCTCCCGGGCTTCAAGGTCAGCGGCATCATCGCCAAGCTTCGCCATGCGACGCCGGGCGTGACGCTGATCTCGCCGCCGCCGCACCACGACATCTACTCGATCGAGGACCTGGCGCAGCTCATCTATGACCTGAAGCAGATCAACCCGGATGCGACGGTCTGCGTGAAGCTGGTCAGCCGCTCGGGCATCGGCACCATCGCGGCGGGCGTGGCCAAGGCGAAGGCGGATGCCATCCTGGTCTCCGGCCATTCGGGCGGCACCGGCGCCTCGCCGGTCTCCTCGATCAAGTATGCCGGCCTGCCCTGGGAGATGGGCCTCTCCGAGACGCATCAGGTGCTGATGCTCAACCGGCTGCGCCACCGCATCAAGCTGCGCACCGATGGCGGGCTCAAGACCGGGCGTGACGTGGTCATCGCCGCCATGCTCGGCGCCGAGGAATTCGGCATTGGCACCGCCTCGCTGGTGGCGATGGGCTGCATCATGGTGCGGCAGTGCCACAGCAACACCTGCCCCGTCGGCGTCTGCACGCAGGACGAGGCGCTGCGGCAGAAGTTCGCCGGCACACCGGAGAAGGTCATCAACCTCTTCTCCTTCGTGGCAGAGGAGGTGCGCGAGATCCTCGCCAGCCTCGGCTTCCGCCGCATCGAGGAGGTGATCGGCCGCACGGACCTGCTGAAGCAGGTCAGCCGCGGCGCCGAGGACCTGGACGACCTCGACCTGAACCCGCTGCTGGTGCAGGCGGATACCGGCCCCTATCCGCGCTTCTCCACGCTGGAGGGCCGCAACGAGGTGCCGGAGACGCTGGACGCCGACATGATCCGCGATGCCAGCGCGCTGTTCGAGCGGGGCGAGAAGATGCAGCTCGCCTACAACATCCGCAACACGCACCGCGCCATCGGCACCAAGATCAGCAGCAAGATCACCCGCAAGTTCGGGATGAGCGGGCTGCAGCCGGGGCACCTGACGGTGCGGTTGCGTGGCTCGGCCGGGCAGTCGCTGGGCGCCTTCGCGGTGCGCGGGCTGAAGCTGGAGGTGCTGGGCGATGCCAACGACTATGTCGGCAAGGGCCTCTCCGGCGGTACCATCGTGCTGCGTCCGGCGCCGTCCTCCGCGCTGGTCTGGAACGAGAACGCCATCATCGGCAACACCGTGCTCTATGGCGCGACCGCTGGCGAGCTTTTCGCCGCGGGCCAGGCCGGCGAGCGCTTCGCGGTGCGCAACTCTGGCGCCACCGCGGTGGTGGAGGGCTGCGGCGCCAATGGCTGCGAGTACATGACCGGCGGCGCGGTGGCCATCCTCGGTCCGGTGGGAGACAATTTCGGCGCTGGCTTCACCGGCGGCCAGGCCTTCATCTACGATGCGGACGGTACTTTCGAGCAGCGGCTCAACCCGGACACGTTGCTCTGGCGCCGCCTCGGCTCGGCGCACTGGGAGGAGTTCCTGCAGCGGCTGATCGCGCGCCATGTCGCCGAGACCGGCTCGCGGCTGGCCGCCCGGCTGCTGAACGACTGGGCCTCGGAGCGCGAGCACTTCTGGCACGTTGTGCCGAAGGAATATGCGAAGTACCTGCCGCAGCCGATGGAAGCGGTGGCTGTCGCGGCGGAGTGACGGCCGGAGGACGGTATGGCCCGCCCCGCGAAGGCGGGCCGCACTGTCACAATTTGTGAGTTCCTGATGCGGTCGCCTTTCCGCTCCGCGCCCCACGTGCCATAAGCGGCCCCCTTGTCACGGCCTGGCTCACTGCGCATGCGAATCCTCTACCATCTGCCGTTGTCCCCCTATGCGCGCAAGGTGCGCCTGGTCCTGAGCGAAAAGCGCATCCCCTTCGAGTTGCGTATCGAGCGGGTGTGGGAGCGGCGGGAGGAGTTCCTGGAGCTGAACGCCGCCTGCACGGTGCCGGTCCTGGTCGAGGAGAACGGCCTCGTCCTGGCCGACAGCTACGCCATCTGCGAATATCTCGACGAAGCCTATCCGGACGTGCCGCTGCTCGGCCGCACGCTGGGGGAGCGGGCCGAGGTGCGCCGCCTCGTCGCTTGGTTCGACGGCAAGTTCGCCCGCGAGGTGACGGACAACCTGCTCTACGAGAAGCAGATGAAGCGGCTGATGGGACGCGGCAATCCGGATGCCGGCGCGCTGCGCGCCGGCTACGCCAACCTCAAGCCGCATCTCGACTATCTCGGCTGGCTGGCCGAGACGCGCATCTGGCTGGCCGGCAACACGCTGTCCCTGGCCGATCTGGCGGCGGCGGCACATCTCTCGGCGCTGGATTACATCGGCGACATCGATTGGGCGCTGAACGACGCCGCCAAGGACTGGTACGCGCGGGTGAAGTCCCGCCCGGCCTTCCGCCCGCTGCTGGCGGACCGGGTGAGCGGCGTGAATCCGCCGCCGCACTATCCCGACCTGGACTTCTGAGGCGCGCCCCGCGTCAGGTCATTATCCCCTCGGGCATGCTCCCCACATGGTCGGCGATCTGGCCGGCCGTGGCGAACCAGGCGTGGTGCTGGCGCGCGACGATATGCTCCAGCGCGCCGCGTAGCGCCCGCAGCCGGTAGGGCTGGCCCACCAGATAGGGGTGCAGCGCAATGCCCATGACCTGCGGGCGGCCATCCTGGATCTGCCGCAGGCGCTCCTCGAAATCCGCCACGATCATCGCCGCGAACTGCTCCGCCCCGTCCTTGCGCACAGCGATGGCAGGGATGTCGTTCACTTCCTGCGGATAGGGTACGGCCAGCAGCCGCCCGGCACGGGTGCGCAGCCAGATCGGCTGGTCGTCGGCGCACCAGTTGAGGGTATAGCGATAACCCGCCTCGGCCAACAGGTCCGGCGTGTGATGGCTCTCGGCGATCCAGGGGGAGAGCCAGCCATTCGGCCGCAAGCCCTCGGCATTGGTGATGGCAGCCGTGGCCTCGGCGATCATGGCGCGCTCGGTGGCCTCGTCCATGGTGCTCTGCCGCTCGCTGTTGGTGCGGCCATGGGCGGCGATCTCGTCCCCGCGTGCCCGGTATGCCGCCACCAGGCTGGGCGCATAGTCGTACATGGCGCTGTTCACCAGCACCGTGGCCGGCAGGCGCAGCGCCTCCAGCAGCTCGAGCAGCCGCCAGGCACCGACACGGTTGCCGTAGTCCCGCCAGGCGTAGTTCAGCACGTCCGGCTGCGGGCCGCCGGGCGCCAGTTCGGCGCCCAGACCTTCGCCGAAGGCGAAGTGCTCCAGGTTGATGGCGATGTACACCGCCAGCTTCATCCCGCCGCGCCAGGAATAAAGAGGGCGCTCCGGCCACGGATGGTAATCGTAGCGGCCATGATCAGGCAGCATGATGAGACCCTCCATTCCTCTGGTTCAGCAGCAAAGTGGCATAAGCCATAGCCCCTCTGCGGTTTTCGTGCGGCACGAAACCGGCTAGAAGATGTCCATGTCCAAGCCCCCGCCGGCCGAGGCGGCCCGGGCGCGCGCCCTGTTGTCCGCCACGGCCCGTGAGGGCCGCGCGCGACTGTCGCGCCCCATCCTGCTCGGTCTTGCTTCGATCGCCTGCGGCCTCGCCCAGGCCTGGTTCATGTCGCACCTGCTCGCCACCTTGCTCGGTCACGGGCAGTCCGGCTGGCCGGAGCTGGCCGCCGCCGTGGCGCTGGCGCTGCTGGGCATCGCACTCGGGGTGGCGCAGGAGCGCGCCCAGGCCGCCGCCGGCGCCGCCGCGCGCGCCGGCCTGCGCCGCCGCGCCTTCGACCGCCTGCTGGCCGCCGGCCCCGCCGATGACCGGCCGGTGGGCGAGCGCGCCGCCCTGGTGGTGGACCGCATCGAGGCGCTGGACGGCTATTTCGCCCGCTGGCTCCCCGCCGCCGCCCTGGCCGCGGCCGGGCCGCTGCTGATCGCCATCGTCGTGGCCTTCGAGGACCCGCTGAGCGGCGCCATTCTCTTCGTCGCCGGGGCGCTGGTGCCGGTCGGCATGGCGCTCACCGGAATCGGCGCCGCGCTGGCCAGCCGGCGGCAGTTCGACGCGTTGCAGCACCTCTCCGGCCGCTTCCTCGACCGCATGCGTGGCCTGCCGCAGCTCGTGCTCTTCCGCCGCCAGGAGGCGGAGGCGCAGGCGCTCGGCGCCGCCGCCGACGAGCTGCGCCGCCGCACCATGAAGGTGCTGCGCGTCGCCTTCCTCTCCGGCCTGACGCTGGAGGTGATCGCCGCCGCCGTGCTGGGCTGCCTCGCCTGGCGCCACGGCAACATGCTGGTGGGCGGCCACCCCGACCCGCAGGCTGCGCTGTTCTGCCTGCTGATGGTGCCCGGCTTCTTCGCGCCGCTGCGCGCCTTTTCCGCCGCCTATCACGAGCGAATGGCCGCGCAGGGCGCCGCCGCCGCGCTGGCGCCGCTGCTGCTGGAGCCCGCGCCCGCCGAGGCCGGCCTGCAACTGGCCGAGATCCCGCCCAGCGTGGTCGTCACCTTCGAACATGTCAGCCTGACCTATGACCCGGCGCGTGGGCCCGCACTGACCGACCTGTCCTTCCGCGTCACCCCCGGCGAGGCGCTGGTGCTGGCCGGGCCCTCAGGCTCCGGCAAGTCCTCCGTGCTGCGGCTGCTGATGGGCTTCCGCCGCCCCGATGCCGGGCGCCTCGCGCTGAACGGGCGGGACGCCACCACGCTGCGTCCGGAGGAGCTGCGCCGCCTGACCGCCTATGTCGGGCAGAAGGCGCATCTCTTCCGCGACACCATCCGCGAGAATATCCGCCTTGCCCGGCCCGAGGCCAGCGATGCCGAGGTGGAGGCCGCCGCGCGCGCCGCGCAGGTGACCGATTTCGCCGCCACCTTGCCCCAAGGACTCGACACGTTGGTGGGAGAAGGTGGCTTCGGCCTCTCCGGCGGGCAGGCGCAGCGCGTGGCCATCGCCCGCGCCTTTCTGCGCAATACCCCGCTGGTGCTGCTCGACGAGCCCACCGTGCATCTCGACCCTGGCACGGAGGCGCAGGTGCTGGACAGCCTGCGCCGCCTCTGCGCCGGCCGTACGGCGATCATCGCCACCCATTCCCCGGCGCTGCGCGCCCGCTTCAACCGCGTGCTGGAGCTGGAGCATGGCCGCGCCGTCACCTCCCGGATGGCCGGCGAATGATTGCAATGCTGCGTGACCTCCTGCGCGTGCTTGGCCTGTGGCGGGCGCGCCGGGGTTGGCTGCTGGCCGGTGCGCTGGTGGCGATGCTGGCCGCCCTGGCCGGCGTGGCGCTGCTGGCCCTGGCCGGGCGTGGCGTGGCCGAGGGCCTGCGCCACGGCGCCCTGACCGGAGTCGCCGTCGGCTCGCTGCTGCTGTTGCGCCCGCTGATCCTGGTGCGCCCCGCGGCCCGCTACCTGGAGCGGCTGGTGACCCACGCTGCCACCTTCCGCGCCCTGGCCGATACCCGCATCTGGTTCTTCCGCCGCCTGGCCGAGCGGCTGCCCTCCGGTCTTGGCCTGCGCCGCGCGGGCGACCTGCTCGGGCGGCTGGTTTCCGACGTCGAGGCGCTGGACGGGCTGTATCTCCGCGCCCTGGTGCCGGGTGCCGCCGCGCTGGCGGTGGTGCTGGCGCTGGCCGTGCTGCTGGGCTTCGCCGGGCCGGCCCTGGCCGCCGTGGTGGCGCTGCCGCTGGCGCTTGCCCTGCTGCTGCCGCCACTGCTCGCCCCGGGCGCCGCCCGCGCCGCCGCCGAGGTGGCCGGGGCCCAGGGGCGGCTGCGCGCCGCCGCCGTGGACCCGCTGCTGGGCCTTGAAGACACGCTGGCCGCCAATGCCGAGGGCCGCGCCGTGGCGCGCCTTGAGGCCGCGGGCGCGGAGCTTGCCCGCACCCAGGAAACCCTCGCCCGCCGCGCCGCCTGGGGCGGCGCCAGCGGAACGGTTCTGACGCAGGCCGCGCTGCTCGGCGCGCTGGGCTATGGCCTGGCGGGTGGCCCTGGCGCCGCGACAGGCACGGTGATGGGCCTCTTCCTGGCGCTCGCCGCCGGCGAGGTGCTTTCCGGCCTGCCGCGCGCCGGCACCGCCCTGGCCGCCGCGGGCGCCGGCGCCCAGCGCCTCTTCGAGGCCGCCGACACGCCGCCGCCCGTCGCCGAGCCGGCGCAGCCTGCCGCACTGCCGCCCGGCCACGCCATCCGTGCCGAAGGCGTGCGCTTCGCCTGGGCCGAGGACCGCAAGCCGGTTTTCGAGGATCTCGACTTTGAACTGCCCGAGGGTGGCCGGCTGGCGCTGCTCGGTCCTTCGGGCGCGGGCAAGTCCACCCTTGCCGCGCTGCTGCTGAAGCTGGCGGCGCCGCAGGCTGGGCGGATCACCCTGGACGGAGTGGATATCGCCGAACTCTCCGCCGATGCCGTGCGCAGCCGTATTGCCTGCCTGACCCAGGATGCACGGCTGTTCGACGACAGCATTGCCGCCAACCTGCGCATCGCCGCGCCGGAGGCCGACGACGCGGCGCTCTGGCAGGCGCTGGAGCGTGCTGGGGTGGCCGATGTGGTGCGTGCCTTGCCGGATGGGCTGGAGACACAATGCGGCGAAGGCGGCGCGCGCTTTTCGGGCGGGCAGGGGCGGCGCCTCGCCTTGGCCCGCGCGCTGCTCTCTCCGGCCCGCGTGCTGATCCTGGACGAACCTGCCTCCGGCCTGGACGCGCAGGCCGAGCGCGCCTTCCTGGAAACGTTGGAAAGCGCCACCGAGGGCCGCAGCGTCATCCTGATTACCCATCGCCTGCTCGGCGTGGAACGGCCGATGCGCATCCTCCGGCTGGTTGGGGGCCGCGCCATGCCCGCCATGGGGTGAACGGCGGGCGCGGCAACAGGGTCGCCGGTCGAGCGTTGTTCTTCGCTGAAACCCCAGCGGATGGGAGCAACGACAATGAGCGGATTTTTCTCCGGCCGGTCCGGCGGCGGGCTGACGGGCGGCCTGTCGAACGGCGTCAAGATGGCGGCCATCGCCTTTCTGGTGCAGCAGCTCATGAAGCATTCGCGCCAGGAGGGTGCAGCGAGTGCGGCGCCGACGTCCGCCTCACCGGCCGAAGGGACTGGCGGGCTTGGCGGCCTGTTGGGTGGCCTGCTCGGCGGCGGCGCGGCTGGCGGCGGGCTGCTGGGCGGCCTGGGCGGACTGCTGGGCCAGTTGCGCGCTCAAGGGCTGGGCTCACAGGTCGACTCCTGGGTCAGGCCCGGCGAGAACCACGCCGTCTCGCCCCAGGAGCTTGAGCGCCACCTCGACCCGAATGACCTCGACGCCGCGGCCCAACAGGCCGGGACGGACCGGCAGAGCCTGCTGGAAGAGTTGAGCCGGACGTTGCCGCAGTTCGTGGACCATGCGACGCCGCAGGGTCAGGTCCCGCAGCGCGAGGAGGAGATCGGCGGCGAGGGGATCGGCGGCCTGCTGAGCAGCCTTCTCCAGGGTGGGCAGGCCAGGCAGCGCTAACGGAGGCGGCTCCGGATTTCCTCGGCCAGTTCTCGGAGGACGGGTTCGGGACGCTCCGCCAGCCGCGCCGCCATGCTGCCGAGGAAGCCCGGCGAGCCGCCCTCGGCGGCCCGCCGGAACCAGCGCAGCGCCGCCTCGGCATCCCCTTCGGCCAAAGCCAGCGTGCCCATGTTGAACTGGGCACGGAAGTCGCCGGCCTCGGCGGCACGGGCGTAGAGGGCGAAGGCGGCCTGTGGGTCGGGTGGGCCTTCCCAGCCTTCCTCCAGGAAGCGCCCCAGCACCGTCAGGGATTTGGCGTGGCCCTGGGCGGCGGCGCGACGGAACCAGTGCAGCGCCTCGGCCCGGTCCTGCGGGACGCCGCTGCCACGCGCGAGCAACAGGGCCAGGTTGTACTGCGCCCAGTCCAAGCCCTTCTCCGCCGCCGCCCGGTAGAGGGCAGCGGCGCGGGTCAGGTCCGCCGGCACACCCCAGCCCAGCTCATGACACCGCCCGGCCATGTTCAACCCTTCCGGGCTTCCTGCCTCGGCGGCGGTTCGGAACCAGGCATAGGCGGCGGCGCGGTCCATGGGCACGCCGCGCCCGTCCAGCAGGATCTGGCCGTAGAGCAGTTGCGCCTGAAGGAGCCCGGCGCGGGCAGCGGCGGCGATCCAGCGCGCCGCTTCCTCCGGTGGCCCGGCGAAAGCGGCCTGAAGCTGTTCCGCGCTGGCGGCGCGGATCTCGGCCAGGGATACAGGTGGCGGCGAAGCAAGGCGAGTGGCACGGCGACGAAGCATACGCCGCTTATGCGACTAAGAATTCATCGCAACAAGTCTGCTGCGTATCGGCGCCTCAGCTACGCGCCGCCAGCCGCCCCCCCTGCTTCACCCGGCCGGGCAGGGAATGGCCAACGACGTCCTCCGCCAGCCGCCCGGCCTCGATCAGCCGGTCGAGATCGAGGCCTGTCTCCACGCCGCATTCAGCGCAGAGCAAGGCAAGATCCTCGGTGCAGAGGTTCCCGGCGGCGCCGGCATGCTTCGCGAAGGGGCAGCCGCCGAGCCCCGCGATGGCGGCATCGAAGCGGGCGACGCCCATGCGCAGCCCTTCCCAGGCATTCACCATGGCCATGCCGCGCGTGTCGTGCAGGTGGAGCGAGATCTCCAGGTCCGGCCACTTGTCGCACACCGCGCCCACCACGCGCCGGATAGTGAGCGGCGTCGCCCAGGCCATCGTGTCGGCCAGGGAAATCACCGGCCGCTCCAGCCCGGCGCCGCCGGCGAGCGACAGGATCGCCTCGATGCGGTCCAGCACCGCGTCCACCGGCACCTCGCCCTGAAAGTTGCAGCCGAAGGCCGCCATGATGGTGGCGCGGGCGAAGGGGATGCGGTGCTCGGCATAGAGCGCCATCAGCGCCGCGGCGGCGGCGAGGTCCTGCTCGCGGTCACGATTCTGGTTGCGCTTGCCGAAGACCTCGGAGGCGGAGACCGAGACGCTGCCGTCCAGCGTCAGGTTCGGTGCCACCAGGGCGCGCAGGAAGCCCTTGGCGTTGAGCCAGAGCGCGCCGAAGGCGACCCCCGGCGGCGGTTTCAGCCCGGCGCAGACGGCCTCGGCATCCGCCATGCCCGGCACCCGCCGTGGATCGACGAAGGACACCGTCTGGATGCGCTTCAACCCGGTTTCAGCCAGGGCGTGGATGAGTTCGAGCTTGCGGGCGGTGGAAATCTCGCCCTTCTCGAACTGGAAGCCCTCGCGCGGACCTTCCTCGCGGATCTCGATGCGGCGGGGCAGGCTCATGCTTCGGCCTCCGTCTCGGGCAGGGTGAGGATGCCGTCCCGCTGAAGCGCCGCCTGCTCCTCCGGCGAGAGGCCGAGGCCGGCCAGCACGGCGCCCCCCCCTTCGCCGACATGCGGCGGCTGGCGACGCAGGGTCAGCGGCGCGTTCTCGAAATGCACCGGCGTCATCGGCAGCGGCGCGCGGACGGTGTCGGTCAGCGCCGTCTCGCCCATGATGCCGCTGGCCAGCAGATGCGGATCGGTGAACAGATCCTCGGGATGCGCCACCGGGGCGCAGGGGATGAAGGCGGCACGGCAGCGGCGCAGCACTTCCTCGACTGGCCATCCGGCGATCAGCTTCTCCAGCACGGGCATGATGCGCTCCCGCCCGGCGACGCGCTGCGCATTGCTGGCGAGGGACGGGTCCGCACCCAGCTCGTCCAGGCCGAAATGCTGGCAGAGGCGCTGCCAGTGCTGGTCGCTGGTAACGCCGACGAAGACCTGCCCGTCCTGCGCCTGGAACACGTCGTAGATTGCCCAGGTGATGCGCCGCGCCGTCATCGGCGGCACGCGCTCGCCGGCGATGGCGCCCGCCGCCATGTGCTGGCCCACCATGAAGGCCACGCTCTCGAAGAGCGAGGCCTGCACCTTCTGGCCCTGGCCGGTCTGCTCCCGCTGGCGCAGCGCCGCCAGGATGCCGACCACGCCGAAGACGCCGCCCATGATGTCCACCACCGAGGTGCCGGCGCGCATCGGCCGGCCGGGCAGGCCGGTCATGTAGGCCAGGCCGCCCTGCATCTGCACCACCTCGTCCAGCGCCGGCAGCTTCTCGTAGGGACCGGGCAGGTAGCCCTTCAGCGCGCAATAGACGAGGCGCGGGTTGACTGCCCGCAACTGCTCCCAGCCGAGGCCCAGCCGCTCCATCGTGTCGGGCGCGAAGTTCTCCACCAGCACGTCGGCGGTGGCGACCAGCTTCTCCAGGATGGCCTTGCCACGCGGGTCCTTCAGGTCCAGCGCCAGGCTCGCCTTGTTGCGGTTGTAGGTGGCGAAGAAGCCGGTGCCGAAGCCGCCCAGCCGCCGCGTGCGGTCGCCCTGTGGCGGCTCGATGCGGATGACCTCGGCGCCCAGATCCGCCAGCACCACCCCGCAGGAAGGGCCCATGACGGTATGGCCGAAATCCAGCACGCGGAGACCGGTAAGGGGAAGGGCATTGGTTGACACGGCAGTGTTCCGTTAGACAGAATGATATTCTGCTCATCAGAATGGAACCGCAGGGCATGGGGGTCAAGCCGGAAGCGCCGGCCGAAGGCGTGGGGGCCGTGGACCGGGCGCTCTCCATCCTCTTCGCGTTCAGGCCGGGCGAGGAGGCGCTGACCCTGGCCGAGTTGTCCCGTCGGACGGGCCTATACAAGAGCACGCTGCTGCGGCTGATCGCGTCGCTGGAGCGGGGGCGGATGCTGGTGCGGCCGGCGCTGGAGGCACGCTGGCGGCTGGGTCCTGCGCTGGTCACGCTGGGGCTTCAGGCGGAGCAGGGCACCGCCCCGCTGCGCGAGACGGTGCCACCGGTGCTGCGCCGGCTGACAGCCGCTACCGGCGAGAGCGCCAGCTTCTATGTCCGTGAGGGCGAATTCCGCCTCTGCCTGCTGCGGGAGGAGGGGCAGCATGCCGTGCGCGATCATCTCCTGCCCGGCAGCCTACTGCCGCTCGACCGTGGCGCGGCTGGGCATGTTCTTTGCGGCGCCGGGCTTTCGGTCAGCATCGGCGAGCGCGATCCGGAGCTGGCTGCCATTGCCGCGCCGGTGCGGGGCAGGGGTGGGGCGTTGCTCGGCGCGCTCTGTCTCTCCGGCACCGCCACGCGGTTTGGCGAGATCGGGCGGCAGCAGGAACTGGCGGCGGTGCTCGAACGTGAGGCGGCGCAGCTCTCCCATCTGCTCGGCGACTGAGGCGTGCCCCGCTCAGGAGCGGGAGACGCCATCCGCCACCAGCGTGCAGCCGGCGATGGCCAGCAGGATCGCCAACCCCGGCCAGAGCGCCGCCAGCGGTGCGGCGAAGACCGCCTCCTGCGCATTGGCCAGCATGTTGCCCCAGGAGGGGGTGGGGGGCTGGATGCCGAGGCCAAGGAAGCTCAGCACGCTTTCCGCCAGGATGGCACCGGCCACCGCCAGTGCCGAGGCCACCGCCACCGGCGCGGCCAGCCCCGGCAAAACGTGGCGCCACAAAAGACGCGTCTCCGTCACCCCGAGCGCCCGCGCCGCGCGGACATAGTCGCTGGCCAGGATGGTGAGCGCCCCCGCCCGCGCCAGCCGCGCCACGCCCACCCAGCCGAACAGCACGAGGATGGTGACGATGCGCAGCATGTCCGTTGCCGCTTCGCCGCGTGGCAGGCCGAGCTTGGCCGGGTCCATCGCCGCCAGCAGCACCAGGATGGGCAGGGCGGGCAAGGCGAGCAGCCCGTCCGCGAGGCGCATCAGCACCGCATCCACCCAGCCGCCGCGCCAGGCCGCCAGCAGGCCGATGGCGGTGCCGAGGATGGAGGCGGCAAGCGCTGTCGCCAGCCCGACCCCGAGCGAGATACGGGCGCCGTAGAGCAGGCGGGTGAAGAGGTCGCGCCCCAGCTCGTCGGCGCCGAGCGGGTAATCCAGCGAGGGCGGGGTGTAGCGGGCGAAGAGGTCGGGGGCGAAAGGGTCCTTGCCGATCCAGCCGGCGGCGAGGGGCGCAACCAGCGCGGCCAGGGCGAGAAGGGTGAGCAGCAGCAGGCCGAAGCGCAGCCGGGTCATCATCGCGCGTCGATCCGGGGATCGAGCCAGCGCTGGGCGAGGTCGGCGGCGAGGGTGGCCAGCATGGTCACCAGCGCCACCAGCAGCAGCGCCAGCAGGGCCAGGTTGTAGTCGTTGCCCATGACGGAATCGTAGAGCAGCTTGCCCATGCCGGGGCGGGCGAAAACCGTCTCCGTCACCAAAGCGCCGGAAACGAGGCTCCCGGCATCCAGCGCCAGCAGCGTCAGCAGCGGCACGGCGGCATTGGGCAGGGCGTGGCGCCAGAGCACCCGTGCCTCCGAGCCGCCGCGCGCGCGGGCGCTGGTGATATGCGGGCGCGCGAGCTCGGTGGTCAGGGCGGCGGCGGCATGGCGCGCGTAGGCCGCCATCTGGCCGAAGGCGATGGTCGTGACCGGCAGCACCAGGAAGGGCAGGGCCGAGCCGCCCGGTTCCGGCGCACCCCCCGCCGGCAACCAGCCCAGCCGCACGGCGAAGAGGATGATCAGCAGGATGCCCAGCCAGAAGGAGGGCACCGCCTGGGCCAGCAGCGTGGCGGCATCCACCACCGGCGCCATGCGCGGCTTCAGGGCCGCCAGCCCGCCGAGCGCGATCCCGATCACCGCCGCCAGCGCCACCGCCGAGCCGACCAGCACCAGCGTCGAGCGCAGCGCCGGCCAGAGCACCGCCGTCACCGGCTGGGCGAAGAGGCGGGAATAGCCGAACTCGCCGCGCAGCACGCCCGTCCCCCAGGCCAGGTAGCGTTCCAGCAGGGGCTGATCGAGCCCGTGCAGGGCGCGCAGGCGCGCGATGTCCTCCGGCGTCAGGCGCGGGTCGGAGAAGAGGGCGAGCGAGACCGGGTCGCCCGGCATCAGGCCGATGGCGAGCCAGGCGGCCAGCGAGAGCAGCACCAGGGTCAGCGCGATCTGCGGCAGCCGCAGTGCGGCGAGCCTCAGCATCGGGGCCTCAGCGCGCGCGCCATTCCGTCACCCAGAGCGAGGAGTAGTTCTGGTGCCCGGTGGGCGTCACGCCCTCCAGCCAGCGCGGCCAGATATGCGCGTCGGCGCGGTGCCAGAGCGGCAGCACCGGCAGGTCCTCGGCGATCCGGCGCTGCAGCTCGAACCAAAGCGGCTTGCGTTTCGCTGCATCCAGCGTGACGGGGATCTCCTCGATCAGACGGTCCACATCGGGGTTGCTGTAGCCCGTGTAGTTCTGGCCGGACCAGTTGCGCTCGGCGCGCGGGATCTCCTCGGAATGGAAGGTGGAGCGCGGCACGTTCTCCGGGCTGCTGACCCAGGCGAACATCGCCATCCCGGTGAAGCGGCGCTTCGTCACCGTCTCACTGAAGAAGACCCGCGGCGGCTCGTTCCGGATGCGTGCCTCGACTCCCACCGGGCGCCACATGCCGGCCAGGATCTGCTGCACCTGCTCGCGGGCACGGTTGCCGGCGGTGGTCATGAACTCCAGGGAGAGCTTATCGCCGGTGGCGTTGCGCCGGATGCCGTCCGGCCCGGGCCGCCAGCCAGCTTCCTCCAGCAGCTTGGCAGCGCGGGCGGGGTCGAAGGGGTATTTCGGCGTGTCCGGGTCGTACATGACATCGCGCGGATGCACGCCGCCCGCCGCCACCTCCTGCCGCCCCTCGTAGAGCCGCGCCACGATCTGCGCGCGGTCGGCGGCCAGCAGCAGCGCCTGCCGCACGCGCTGGTCGGCAAGGATCGGGTTGTCGAGCATCAGGTCGACATGCTCGTAGGTCAGGCCGGGCACGAATTCGAAGCGGAAGCGGTCGCCGGTGCGGCGTTGCAGGGCAATGGCCTGCTCCAGCGGCAGGCCCAGCTCCCCGGCGACCATGTCGAGTTGCCCGGCCAGAAGCTGCGCCTCCAGTGCCGCCGTGTTCTCCACGGTGCGCACCTGGATGCGGTTGAAGGCGGGGGCGGGGCCGGACCAGTGCGCATTGCGCTCCAGCGTCACCCCCGCACCGGGCTGCACGGCGCTGACGCGGTAGGGTCCGTTCCACAGCGCCGGGTTGGTGGTCTCGGTCTCGTAGGCGGAGCGGGTGCGGTAGTTGGCGCGGTCGGCCTCCCAGCGCGGCCGCTCGATGCGCGCCGGCAGCGGCTGGAACTGGCCGAGGCTGGCGTAGTCGAAGGTCACCTTGTCGAAGCGCAGGGTGAAGCGGTGCGGGTCGTCGCTGAGGAACTCATAGGCCGAGCGGTAGAACTCGGCCGGGCCGAAGCCGGTCTCGAAGGCGCGGCCGGCCTCCCAGGCGAAGCGCAGGTCCTCGGCGGTGACGGGGGTGCCGTCGCCCCATGTCCAGTCCTTCCGCAGCCGCCATGTGATACGGATGCCTGGCTTGCCACCGGGCGTCTGCTCCAGCACGGCGTCGCCGTTCTCCAGGCTGGGCAGCCGCTCGCAGCCAATGCAGGCGAGCTTCCACTCGGCGTCGTAGGCGGTGACGGGATGCAGCGCGAAGCCCTCAATGTAGGCCTTGGCCGCCATGTTCTCGATGTTGGGGTGGAAGTTCGCCGGATACTGGCTGAGGCCGATGGTGAGGCTCTCATGCGTCCCCTGCGCCTGGGCAGGGCCCCAGGCGGAGATGAGGAGCGGGGCGGCGGCGAGGGCGACGTGAAGGGAGCGGCGCAGCATCCGGCGATGATGCCGCCGGGCGCCGCGCCGCGGTAGGGCAAATGCGACCCGCGCCTAGCCGAGGAGGAGGCCACCCAGCATCCAGACGTTCAGCCCGACGATCACCAGCGCGGCCGCCCAGCCCACCACCAGCTGCCAGTTCGGCGTGACCAGCGCGCCGAGGCGGCGGCGGTCACCGGCGAAGATCATCAGCGGAATGGCAGCGAAGGGCAGTTGCAGTGAGAGGATCACCTGCGACAGCACCAGAAGCTGCGCCGTGCCGCTCTCGCCGTAGAACCAGGTGACCAGCACCGCCGGCACGATGGCGATCGTCCGCGTCACCAGCCGCCGCACCACCGGGCGCAGCCGGAGCCGGATGAAGCCCTCCATCACCACCTGCCCGGCGATGGTGGCGGTGACGGTGCTGTTCAGCCCGCAGGCCAGCAGCGAGACGGCGAAGAGGATGGGCGCGGCGGCGCCGAGCAGCGGCGCCAGCAGGGCATGCGCCTCGCCGATCTCGGCCACCTCGGTCTGGCCATGGACATGGAAGGCGGCGGCCGCGGTGATCAGGATGGCGGAGTTGATCAGCAGCGCCAGGGCAAGCGCCACGCTGCTGTCGATGCTGGCGAAACGGATGGCCTCGCGCTTGCCCGCCTCATCTTGCCGCGCGGCGCGGGACTGCACGAGCGCGGTGTGCAGGTAGAGGTTGTGCGGCATCACCGTGGCGCCGAGGATGCCGAGCGCCAGGTAAAGCTCCGTCTGGTTGGTGACGATGGAGGCGGAAGGCAGGTAGCCGCGCAGCACCGCGCCCCATTCCGGATCGGCCAGCACGACCTGCCCGATGAAGCAGCCGGCGATCAGCGCGATCAGGCCGATGACGAAGGCCTCCAGCCAGCGGACGCCCTTGTGCTGGAGCCAGAGGATCAGGAAGGCGTCCAGCACCGTCAGGATCACGCCTTCCAGCAGCGGCAGGCCGAAGAGCAGCTGCAGCGCGATGGCGGTGCCGATCACCTCGGCGAGGTCGGTGGCGACGATCGCCGCCTCCGCCAGAATCCAGAGCGGGATGGCGGCGGCGCGGTGGAAGCGCTCGCGGCAGAGCTGCGCGAGGTCGCGCCCCGTTGCGATGCCGATGCGCGCGCAGATCGCCTGCAACAGCATGGCGATGAGCGAGGAGAGCAGGGCAACGACCAGCAGCTTGTAGCCGAAGGCCGAGCCGCCGGCGATGGCGGTCGCCCAATTGCCCGGGTCCATGTAGCCGACGGCCACCAGATAGCCCGGCCCGATGAAGGCCAGCAGGCGGCGCAGCCAGTGCCCGCCACGCGGGACGGCCACGCTCTGGTGGATCTCGGCCAGGCTTGGCGGGAGATACTCGGCCGTCCTGGAGCGGGCGGTGCCAGCTTCAGCGGAGCAGTCGTTCATGGGGCTTCCTTCTCTCGCCCATCATGAAACATGTAGCTCAGGCTACATTCAAGAGGGAACTCCCCTGGATGAAAAGGCGGCGCTCCCGCCACGCCTTGCATGGGGAAGCGCCGCCCTTGCTGCGCGCCGGATCGTCGGGGACGGCCTGAGCCGCCGCGCCTCAGCCGGCGCTGGCCTTGAACTGCTCGGCCTCTTCCAGGCTGCCGACGCCGCCTCGCTCGCGGCTCCAGCTCACCGGGTCCTCCAGGAACTTGCGCACTTCCTTGAGAGCGGACTCGGAGAAGTAGGGGCGCTCGCGGCAGACCTCCAGCACGTCCCACCAGGTGGCAAGGTGCAGCAGGTTCAGGTTCATCGCCTTCAGCTTGTCCTGCCCGCCGGGGAAGACGCCGTAGTAGAAGACCACGAAAGTGTCGTCACAGATGGCGCCGGCGTCGCGCAGGGCCTGGGCGAAGCGGATCTTGCTGCCGCCATCGGTGGTCAGGTCCTCCACCAGCAGGGTGCGCTTGCCCTCGGGCACGTCGCCCTCGATCTGCGCGTTGCGGCCGAAGCCCTTCGGCTTCTTCCGCACATAGGACATCGGCGCCATCATCCGGTCGGCGATCCAGGCGGCATAGGGAATGCCGGCCGTCTCGCCGCCGGCCACGGCCTCGATGGTCTCGTAGCCGATGTGGCGGCCGATCTTCTCCACCGCGAGGTCGCAGATGCGGTTGCGGGCGCGCGGGAAGAAGATGATCTTGCGGCAGTCGATGTAGACGGGGCTCTTCCAGCCCGAGGTGAAGGTGTAAGGCTCCTCCGGCCGGAAGTTGACGGCCTTGATTTCCAGGAGGATGCGGGCGGTGGTCAGCGCGGCGTCGCGATCCCAGTCGGAAGCGTGCGTCGAGGGCATGGCAGGAGCTCCTTTTGGGGCGGTTCGTAACCCTCGCGGAGCGGCACGTCCATGACGGATGAGAGCAACAAGGTCTGGGTGCTGACCGATCCCCGCGCTGGCACTGCGGCGCAGGCGCTGGGCATCGCCGAGCGGCTGGGGGTGCCATTCCGCACGGTTCCGCTGGCCTGGGCCGGGCTGGCGCGGGTGCCCTTGCCCTGGCCGACCCTGGCAGGGCTGACGGCGGAAGCACGGGCGCAGTTCGCCCCGCCCTGGCCTGAGCTGGTGCTATCGGCTGGCCGCCGCTCGGGCCCTGTGGCGCGTTGGCTGCGGCAGCGCGGCGCGCGCACGGTGCACTCCATGCGGCCCGGGCTTTGCCCGGCAGGCTTCGACCTGCTGGTGATCGGCCAGCACGACGCGCCGAAGCCAGCCCCGAACATCCTGCCGATCCTCGGCGCGCCGCATCGTATGAGCCCCGAGCGACTCGCGGCCGCGCGCGGGGAATGGGTCGAGCTCGCGGCGCTGCCCAGCCCCCGCGTGGCCCTGTTGCTGGGCGGCGAGGTTCGCGGCGAGGGGATGAATCCGGCGGCGGCGGCCGAGCTGGCTCGGCAGGCGGCCGGCTTCGGCGGCAGCGTGCTGGCCACCACTTCCCGCCGGACCGGCGCCGCGGCGCATGGTGCGGTGGCCGCGGCGTTGCAGGCCGTACCGCACCGGTTGCACGGCTGGGGCGATGCGGGACCGAATCCCTATCCGGGCTTCCTGGCCTGGGCGGAGGCCGTGGTCGTCACAGGCGACTCCGTCTCCATGATCAGCGAGGCCCTGGCCACGCCGGCCTCGGTGTTCATCGCCGAGACGACCAAGGCGCCGCGCCACCGCGCGCTGTGGCGCAGCCTCTATGCGGCGGGGCAGGCGCGGCCCCTCATGACCCCCGCGCTCTTTCCTCGCACGCCACTGGACGAGGCCGCGCGCGTGGCAGCCGAGATTCACGCGCGCGGCTGGGCCTGAGCGCCAGGCGCGCCGCCGATCGGGCGCAGGGCCAGCCAGAAGGAGAGCTGGGCGACGATGCTCGCGCCGACCAGCACCAGCGCCGCGGTCAGCGCCGGATCGGGCCCAAACCCGGCTAACGAGGTGCAGAGCGCGCCGACCGCCATCTGCGCGAAGCCGAACAGGCCGGCGGCGGAGCCGACCACCGCCGGGTTGACGCCCACCGCCTGGGTGAGCGCCAGCGGCGAGGTGGCGCCGGCGCCCATGGTGAAGATGAACATGCTACCCACCGCCAGCGGCACGGAAAGCTGCCCCAGCAGCACCGCGCCCAGCAGCACGCAGGCGGCCGCCAGGCTGAGCAGGTTGGCGCCCACCATCAGGCGCTGCAGCCGCATGCGGGCGACGAGCCGGCCGGTCATCGCGCTGCCCACCCAGGCGCCGCCGATCAGGATGGCGAGACAGACGCCCACCTCCTCCGGTGGGCGGTGCAGCTGGCCGCCGAAGATGAAAGGAGCGGAGGCGGTGAAGGCATACATCGAGGTGGTGGCGCAACCGCCGCCCAGGGCGAAGCCGAGGAAGGCGCGCGAGCCGATCAGCTTGCCATAGTTGCGGCCGAGCGAGGCAAGGTCGGCGTTCACGCCGCGCTGCCCGGTTTCCGGCAGCATCCGCCAGGTGAGAAGAACGAGAACGAGGCCGAGGGCGCAGAGCGCACCGAAGATGGCGCGCCAGCCCAGGGTGGTGGCCAGCATTCCGCCGAGGATCGGCGCCAGTCCGGGGCCGAGCAGCACCATCAGGTTCATCAGCGCGAGGCGGCGTGCGGCCTGCTCCGGCCCGGCCGTATCGCGGACGATGGCGCGGCCCAGCACCAGCCCGGCGCAGCCGCCGAGCGCCTGCGCCAGCCGCGCGAGGATCAGGCTCGGCGCCGTGGGCGCGAAGGCGGCGGCAAGTCCGGCCGCAGTGTAAAGGGCAAGGCCGGTGAGCAGGGTGGCGCGGCGGCCGAAGTGGTCGGCGACGGGGCCGTAGATGAGCTGGCCCAGCGCCAGGCCGAGGATGTAGAGGCTGATCGTTGCCCGCAGCGCGCTGTCGCTGGCCTGCAGATCCGCCGCTGCGACGGGCAGGGCGGGGATGAAGATGTGCATGGCGAGCGTGCCGCTGAGCGTGACCATCGCCAGCAGCCAGAGCGGCGGCTGGCGTGAGGCAGGCGGAGGCGTAGCAACGGCAGGGGATGGCGCGGCCTCGGCGGCCCGCCACATCATGGCGCCGCCTCCAGGCCGGCTGTCAGTTGCGTCGCGATATGGCGCATCACGCGGTCGGCGGTGACGAGATCCGCCTCGTCGAGTCCCGCCAACGCCGTCTCGCGGGCGGCGCGCGCCACCTGTTCCACCTGCGCCACGGTGACGCGCCCTTGTTCGGTCAGCACCAGAACGCGGGCGCGCCGGTCGCCCTCCTCGCCACGACGCTCCACCAGCCCGGCGGCTTCCAGCGCGTCGATCAGGCGCACCACGGAGGAGCCGTCGAGCGAAAGGGAGTGTGCCAGATCCTTCTGCCGCATCGGTGCCTCGGCGCGGGCAATGCGCAGCAGCGGCAGCCAGGTGGCCTCGGTCAGGCCAAATTCCTGCAGGCGGGTGTCGGCCCAGCGGCGCCACTGGCGCGCGGTCTGGGCAAGCAGGGCTCCGAAGCCCTGACGAAGCTGCTCGGGGGAGGGCGGCATGGGCGGGCCTCCAGGAATGCGACGCCAACTGATGGCACGTCAATTATTGGGGGACAATACTCCCTGGCCGGCCGTCCCCGGCTTGCCGGGGGGCGGCGTCACGGCCATCCTTCGCCGCATCACGCCACTCGACTGAGGATCGTCCATGTCCCGCTCTTATCGAATCGCCGTTGTGCCCGGAGATGGCATCGGCAAGGAAACCGTGCCGGAAGGGCTGCGGGTGCTGGATGCTGCCGGGCGCCGCTTCGGCTTCGACCTCAAACTTTCGCACTACGACTGGTCCTGCGAGACCTACCAGAAGACCGGCCGCATGATGCCGGAGGACGGCATCGACCAGCTCCGCGAGAGCGACAGCGTCTTTCTCGGGGCCGTCGGCTGGCCGGGCGTGCCGGACCATGTCTCGCTCTGGGGCCTGCTGATCCCGATCCGCCGCGAGTTCGACCAGTATATCAGCCTGCGCCCCTGCAAGCTGATGCCCGGCGCCAAGACGCCGCTGGCCAATCGCACGCCCGCCGAGATCGACTTCTACGTCGTGCGCGAGAACACCGAGGGCGAGTACTCCTCCGCCGGCGGGAAGATGTTCGCGGGCACCGAACGCGAGTTCGTCATGCAGGAGAGCGTCTTCACCCGCAAGGGCGTGGACCGCGTGCTGAAATACGCCTTCGAGCTGGCGCAGACCCGGCCCCGCAAGAAGCTGACCAGCGCCACCAAGTCCAACGGCATCACCTTCACCATGCCCTACTGGGACGATCGCTTCGCGGCGATGGCGAAGAACTATCCGGACGTCACGACCGATCAGTTCCACATCGACATCCTCTGCGCGCATTTCGTGCAGCACCCGGATTGGTTCGACGTGGTGGTGGGCTCCAACCTGTTCGGCGACATCCTCTCCGATCTCGGCCCGGCGGTGGCCGGCTCGATCGGCATCGCGCCTTCGGCCAACATCAACCCGGAGAAGGCGCATCCCTCGATGTTCGAGCCGGTGCATGGCAGCGCGCCCGACATCGCGGGCAAGCATATCTGCAATCCGATCGGCCAGATCTGGTCCGGCGCGATGATGCTGGAGCATCTGGGCGAGAAGGAAGCGGCTGACTGTATCGTCCGCAGCATCGAGAAGCTGCTGGCGGAGGGCGGGCCGCGCACGCGCGACATGGGCGGCCAGGCCGGCACGGCGGATGTGGGCAAGGCGCTGGCCGAGGCGGTGGCGAACGGCGGCTGAACCCGGGGCGCCGCAGACGAAACTTGAACGCTCGTTCAGATGAGCCTATAAAAACGGTCAGACAAGTTGCGAGCGATTCTCATCTTGCTCGCAACTGCAGGAGGATGCTGATGGGCCATGACTTCAGCCACATCACCCGCCGTTGCGAGCGAGCGGTGGTGACCGCGTACCGGGAGCTGCGCGAAACGGGGAACGACGACCTGTCGTCCTTCCGCGCCTGCACGGCTCTCTACCGGATTCACCATCCCGAATCCTCGGTTAGCGAGGCGCGGCGGCTGGTGTCGGAGTGGATCGACCATCACGTCGTCCGCGGCGAGACCGGCCCGACTGACGGCTGCGAGTGCCCCTGAGCTGAACGGCCGGCACTGAGCTTGCGGGCCTGGAAGGGTACCCTTCCAGGCCTTTTCTGCATTCAGCGGCGGATGAGGTCCGGGTTGAAGCGGACATCGGGTCGCGCCAGCCCGCCGGAGATGCCGACCGGCGTGCCATCTGCGCGCCAGCAGGCGGCGCCTTCCAGCATGCCGTCGGCATGGAAGCGGACGGCGCCCATGCCACCGCCGATGTGCTTCACCCGCTGCACCCGGTGGCCGAGCGCGGCGAGCTTCGCATCCAGATCCGCCGCAATGGTCGGCTCCAGCTCCAGCGTATGGCCGTTGGTCCAGATGCGCGGGGCCTCCACGGCGTCCTGCAGGTCCATGCCGTGGTCAATCAGGTTGATCACCGCCTGCATGGCCGAGCCGAAGATGCGCAACCCGCCGGGAAGGCCGAGCGCGAAGGCCGGCCTGCCGTCCTTGCGCACGATGGTGGGCGCCATCGAGGTAAAGACCCGCTTGCCCGGCGCGACGGAGAGCGCCTTGTCCGGATGCGGATCGAAGTTGAACATGTAGTTGTTGGCGATCAGCCCGGTGCCGGGGATCGAGAAGCGGGCGCCGAACAGGCTGTTGATGGTCTGCGTGGTGGCGACGATGTTGCCAGCCGAATCCGCCACGGTGACATGCGTGGTATTGGCGGATTCCGCCGGCGGGATGCCCGGCGCCCAGTCCTGCGCCGCGTCGCGCTTCAGCAGGGCACGGCGCTCGGCGGCGTAGTCCTTGCTGGTGAGCTTCTCCACGGGGACGTTGATGAAGGCCGGGTCGGCGGTGGCCACGGCGCGATCGGCGAAGGCCATCTTCAGCGACTCGGCCAGCAGGTGGACCGTCTCCGCGCTGCCGGAGCCCAGCGCGCCCAGGTCGAACCCCTCCAACAGGTTCAGCATCTGCGTCATATGGACGCCGGAGGAGGAGGGCGGCGGCGGCGCCAGCACCTCGAAGCCGCGATAGTGGCCGATCACCGGCTCCCGCTCGACCACGGCGTAGCTCTCTAGGTCCCCGGTGCCGATCAGCCCGCCGGTGGCCGCCATATGCGCTGCCAGGGCGCGGCCCAGCTCGCCGCCATAGAGGGCGGCGGGCCCCTGTTCGGCGATCAGCCGCAGCGATTCGGCCAGCACGGGCTGCCGCAGCAGCGTGCCGGCCGCCAGCGGCGCGCCGTCGGGAAGGAAGGTGGCGGCAAGGCCAGGATCGCGCGCCAGGTCGGCGGCGGCGTCGTGGATGGCGCCGGTCAGATAGGCGGTGACGCGGAAGCCCTCGGCGGCGGCGCGGATGGCCGGGCGCAGCACCTCCGCGAGCGGCAGCGTTCCGTGCTCGGCCAGCGCCTTGCACCAGCCGGCCAGCGCGCCCGGCACGGCCATGGCCAGCACGCCCACCGCGTTCTCGCGGCCTTCGGTCTCCTGATAGTCGGGCAGGGTGTCGGAGACGGTGCGGTACATGTCGGGCCGCGCCGCCGCCGGCGCGGTGGAAAGCCCGTCCAGCACCAGGTGCCGGCCGTCTGCCAGGCGCAGATGTGCCACGCCGCCGCCGAGCGGACCGACCATCATCGGCTCCACCACGGTCAGGGTGAACAGCGCGGCGATGGCGGCGTCGATGGCGTTGCCGCCGGCCAGCAGCATCTCCGCTCCCGCCGCCGAGGCGACAGGATGGTTGGTCACCACCATGCCTTTGCTGGCGAGCGCCGGGCGCTTCTCGCAGGCAAAGGGGCTGCCGGCGCGATTCTTCCAGCTCATGGGGCAACCCCCTGGCAGGCGGCGCCGAAGGCGCGGAACAGGGCCGTGCTGGCGGCGTCCTCGCCGAAGCGCCACTCGGGATGCCACTGCACCGCGAGCTGGAAGCCGCGCGCGCCGATGGGGCGAACGGCCTCCACCGTGCCGTCCGGCGCCACTGCCTCCACTGTCAGCCCTTCGGCGACGCGATCGATCCCCTGCATGTGCACGGAATTCACCCGGATCTCCTTCCTTCCCGTCACCGCCTGCAACAGGCCGTCGGCGGTGATGTCGTGGCGGGGGCGGTAGCGCTCCGCCAGCGTCTGGCCGTGGCCGCGATGGTCCTCGCGGCCGGGTAGCAGGTGCAGGCGGCTGTGCAGCGTGCCGCCAAGCGCCACGTTCATCTCCTGCAATCCCCGGCAGATCGCGAAGACCGGCAGGCCGCGTTCCAGCGCGACGCGGATCAGCGGCAGGGTGGTGGCGTCGCGTGCCGGGTCCTCCAGCTCGCCCTCGGGCGCGGCCGGTCCGCCATAGAGGGCGGGCCGCAGGTTCGAGGGGGAACCGGGGATCAACAGTCCGTCCAGCCGGTCGAGATAGCCCTCGGCGTCGAGCGCATCGCCCAGCGGAGGGATCAGCACCGGGCGGACTCCGGCGCCCTCGGCCAGGGCGGCCATGTAGCGGGAGGGGGTGGCGTGCTGCGGATGGCCGGCCAGTTCGCGGCAGCAGGCGGGAACGCCCACCCAGGGCCGGCGGGGCGTCGTCAGGCGAGGCAAGGCGGCATGCTCCGAATGCGGCGACAGGGAGGTCAGGCTCGCGCCGTGCGGGAAGCTTGTCCAGAGGTGCGGTCAAGGTCTGGGCGCGTGGCGGGATCGCCCCATATGGCCGCGCAGGAACCCACGACGCAGCAGGAGCGCCGCCGATGCAGGACGAGACCCCCAGGACGCCGCCGGAGATGGACGAGGAACTGATCGCCTTCGCCGGACGTGTCTTCCAGGCTGCGCGGGCCGGCGACGCGGCGACGTTGGAGGACCTGCTGCGGCAGGGCCTGCCGCCCAATCTCCGCAACGACAAGGGCGACACGCTGGTGATGCTGGCCGGCTATCACGGCCATGCCGAGGCGGTCCGCGTGCTGCTGGAGCACGGTGCCGACCCCGACATCATCAACGATCGCGGTCAGACGCCGCTCGGCGCCGCCGCCTTCAAGGGCGCAGGCGACGTGGTGGCGCTGCTGCTAGAGCACGGCGCTGCGATCGATGGCTGCGGCCCTGATGGCCGCACGGCGCTGATGTATGCGGCGATGTTCAACCGCGTGGAGATCGTGCGCCAGTTGCTGGCGGCAGGCGCCGATCCGGCGGCGCGGGACGCGGCAGGTCACACCGCCCGCATGGCCGCCGAGGTGATGGGGGCGGCCGACACGCCGGCCCTGCTGCCCGCAGAGCCGGCCTGAACGGGCGCCCGGCCTCAGGCCGGGAGATGCCCTGACCAGCGCAGCGCGGCGAGGGCCAGCGCGTCGATCGTGTCGATCAGCGGCAGGCCGATCTCCGCATGGGGGCCGGCCTGGATGCCGAGCGGGATCTCGGTGCAGCCCAGCACCACGGCCGCGGCGCCCCGCGCCTTCAGGTTGCGCGCCGCCTCGGCCAGCGGAGAATAGGCCGCGGCCACCCGGTTCGCCTTGACCAGCGCGATGCCGGGGGAGACGAGCGAGGCCATCTCGGCCTCGTCCGGCACGATGCAGTCGTAGCCGCGCCCCTCCAGCCGCTCCTGGTAGAGCCGCATGGCCAGCGTCCCGGCGGTGCCCATCACGCCAATGCGGCCATTCGGGATGCCCTGGCGCGCCAGTTCCTCGGCCGCCGCATCCACGATGTGCAACACCGGCAGCTTCGTGGCCGCCGCCATGCCCTCGTACCAGCCATGGGCGGTGTTGCAGGGGATGGCGATGGCGCCGCAGCCCGCCGCCTCCAACCCGCGGATGCCGCGCACCAGCCAGGGCAGGGGGTCCTCGCCGCCGGCAAGGCGGGCCGCCGTGCGATCAGGCACGCGGGGGTCGGACCAGAGCACGGCGGGCAGGTGGTCCTGGTCGCGCGTGGCGGGGGTCAGCAGCGTCAGGCGCAGCATGAACTGGGCGCTGGCCAGCGGACCCATGCCGCCGAGCACGCCGAGCATCGGGCCGTCGCTGCCCGCCAGAGGGGCGGAAAGGGGAGCGGCGCCGCTCACAGGCCCAGCCCGTCCCAGACCAGCTTCACGCCGGTGATCGCCAGAAGGGAGTAGATCAAGCGGTAGAAGACCTTGTCGCTGATGCGGCGCTGGAGCCAGACCCCGAGCCGCACGCCGATCGGTGCCAGCGGCAGCAGCACCAGGCTGGTGAGCAGGTTGGCGAGCCGGAACTCGCCGAGCGCCGCATAGGGAATGAGCTTGATGTAGTTCACCGTGCCGAAAAAGACCACGGTGGTGGCGGCGAGCTGCGCCCGGTCCAGCCGGAGGGGGTAGAGATAGACTGCTAGCGGCGGCCCGCCGGCATGGGCGATGGTGCTGGTGAAGCCCGAGACGGCGGACCAGAAGCCGCCGCGCCAGCGACTCGGCCGCGCCGGCTCCGCCGCCGCCCCGCGCCGCGCCAGCCAGAGCGAGCGCGCCAGGAAGGCGAGGGTGATGACGCCCACCATCATCTTGGTCATGCGGTCGGTCATGGCGCCGAAGGCGAGGGCGCCGAACACGATTCCGAGGATGCCTCCCGGAATGATGATGCCCATCTCGCGCCGGTTCCAGCGGCCCCACCAGGCGCGCAGCCCGGCCAAGTCCATCAGGCAGAGCACGGGCAGGGTGATGGCCGCCGCCTGCGGCGCCGGCACCAGCAGCGCCATGGCCGGCACGGCCAGGTTGCCGCCCCCCGAGGCGAAGCCGCCCTTGCTGATGCCGGTGATCAGCAGCGCCGGGATGGCCAGGGCATAGAAGCGGGGATCGGTGATCAGGAGGTCGCTGGAAGGCAGGGGCACGGGCTGACGGAACCAGGAGGTGCGTGTAAGCACAGGCTGCATCTCTCTTTCACCGCCGCCAAGGTCCTCTCCGCATGAACCATATGTCCGACCCGCTCTGGCTCGCGGGTCTCGCCGTCGCGATGGCGGTCACTGGCCTGCTCTCCGGCACCCTGGCTGGCCTGCTCGGCGTCGGCGGCGGCATCGTCATCGTGCCGGTGCTCTTCAACGTCTTCCCGCTGCTCGGCATCCCGGAGGCGGTGCAGATGAAGCTGGCGGTCGGCACCAGCCTCGCCACCATCATCCCGACCTCGATCGTCTCGGCCCGCAAGCACCATGCCCGCGGCGCCATCGACACCGGCCTGCTGCGCGCCATCTGGCCCTCGATGGTGATCGGGGTCGCCATCGGCACGGTGCTCGCTGTCTGGCTAAAGGGGGAGGCGCTCTCGGCGGTCTTCGCCACCATCGCCCTGCTGGTGGCGCTGAACATGGGCTTCACCGGCGTGGACTTCAAACTGCGGGACATCACCCCGCGTGGCCCCGGGCTCTGGGGGATCGGCGGCTTCATCGGCGGCATCTCGGCGATGATGGGGATCGGCGGCGGCACGGTGGGCGTGCCCATCCTCTCCATCTTCGGCACGCCGATCCGCTCGGCGGTGGCCACTTCCTCGGTCTTCGGGCTGATCATCTCCATCCCCGCGACGCTCGGCCTGATCTGGGGTGGCTTCGGCAACCCGCTGCTGCCGCCCTTCTCGGTGGGCTACATCAACCTGATCGGCTTCGCGCTGATCGTGCCCAGCTCGATCCTGGCGACGCCCTGGGGCGTGCATCTGGCGCACACCATCCCGCCGCTGGCGCTGAAGCGCGCCTTCGCCGTGTTCCTGGCGATCACCGCGCTGCGGATGTTCTACAGCCTGATCTTCTGAAAGAAGGCTGGGGGAAGGAATTCCCCCGGACCCCCATCTTTTTTTCTTCCGGTTTCCCGCGCTTGCGGGAGGCGCGGCGCTAACCGAGGGGATGCCTCCTCCCGGCCTCGCTAACCCCGGAGCCGCTCCATCCGGTCCCGCAGGCGGTACCAGCCACCGACCAGCGGCAAGAACCAGGGCCTGCCGTCATAGCCCGGCATGGTCGGGAAATTCAGCCCGTCCAGTGCGAAGGGCTCGTTGGCGGCACCGGCGATCTTCAGGGCCACGTTGTGGCCAAGCCAGGTCGCCATGGCCACACCGGAACCCTGACAGCCGGCGGCGTAGTACACGCCCTCCTGGTGGCCGATATGCGGCAGTTCGTCGAAGGTGAAGGCGACGTTGCCCGTCCAGGCATGGGTCAGCCGCGCCGATTTCAGTTGCGGAAAGACCTTGCGCATCATGCCGTGCAGTACCGGGGCGGCAGTCTCGGGCGTGGTGGGGCCAAAACTGGCGCGGCCACCCCAGAGAACCCGCGTGCCGTCGGGCGAGGGGCGGAAGTAGCTCAGCACCCGGCGGCTGTCGCTCACCATGCGGCGGCCGGGGAAAAGCTCCTCGATGGTCTCCTCGGGCAGTTCCTCGGTGGCGATAATGTAGGAGCCCACCGGCACGAGCCGCCGCGCCAGCCAGGGCATCGGTCCGCCGCCGTCCTCGCCGCGGGTATAGGCGTTGGTGGTGACGAGCACGGCATCGGCCGCCATCTCGCCCTTGTCGGTGTCGAGGCGGAAGCCGGCGCCCTCGGAACGGATACCCCTGACCCGCACGCGGTCCACCAGCGCGGCGCCGGCGCGCTCGGCCGCCTCGGCCAGGCCGCGCGCGAACTTGCCGGGATGCAGGCTGCCGGTGGCGGCGACCGCCATGCCGCCATGGTAGTAGTCGCTGCCCAGCATGCTGCGCTGCTCCTCGCGCGGCACCATGCGGACGGGCAGGCCGGTCAACTCGGCCAGCCTGGGCGCGCGCAGGGACATCTGCGTGTAGTGCCGGGGAGTCCAGGCCGGGCTGAAGCGGCCGCAGCGGATGTAATCGCAGGCGATGGCCTCGCGCCGCAGCAGGTCCTCCAGGAAGGGGAAGCTGGCCGCCGCGGCCTGGGCGATGGCCCGCGCCTGCTCCGGGCCGAAGCGGCGCTCCAGTTCGCCGCCCGCCACCTTCAGCCCACCCGAGACCATGCCGCCATTGCGCGAGGAGGCGCCCCAGCCGATCCGCTCGGCCTCCAGCACCACCGGGCGGTGGCCCATATGCGCCAGGGTCAGCGCCGCCGAAAGCCCGGCATAGCCGCCCCCCACGACAGCCACGGCCGCATGCTCGGGCAACGGCGTCTCGCGTGGTTCCGGTTCGGCCTCGTCCCACCAATAAGGGGCGGCGCTGAAGCCAGGTGCGAAGAGGCGCTCGTAAGGGTTCATCCGGTCCTCGGCCATGACGCGCGGGAGGGGCAGTTTCTCCAATGACGGTGCCGTGACAAGAGCCTGCCTGCCTCTTGCGCAGCGTGAACAAACCGGTAGCTCCGGCATCCTTACCCGGCCGTTATCACCCGGTGCCGCGGCGGCGTGGCCCCTGGACGCCGGGCGAGGCGCGGCGCAGGCTTCGGGCGTTTCGATGACGGCAAGGGATCGACGGCGCGGTGGCGACAGTTCTGGTGAAATCCGGTGGCGAGAAGGCGGTGGCGGAATGGCGGGAGGCCTTCCAGGCCGTGGACCCGCGCTTCCGCGTGCACTGGTGGGAGGACCCCGCCGTGGCGCCCGAGGCGGTGGACTACGTGGTGGTCTGGGAGCCGAAGCCGGGCTGGCTGCGCACGCTGCCGAAGCTGAAGGTGGTCTTCTCCTCCGGCGCCGGGGTGGACCACATCACCTGCGACCCCGAATGGCCGCGCCATCTGCCGTTGGTCCGCATGGGCGGGGACGGGACCGAGCAGCGCATGGGCGAGTACATCGTCTGGGCCTGCCTCTCGCTGCTGCGGGAGGCGCGGACCTTCGCGCGCGGTCAGGCGGAGGGAAAATGGCTGGGGCGGGACGTCTCCCGCTCCGCCGCCACCTGCCGGGTGGGCATCCTGGGCCTGGGCAACCTGGGCCGCCGGGCGGCCGGGATGCTGCAGGCCATCGGCTTTCCCGTGCAGGGCTGGTCCCGCTCACGGAAGGAGGTCCCGGGCGTGCGCAGCTTCGCCGGGCCTGAGGAACTGCCGGAATTCCTCGCCGGTACCGAAATCCTGGTCTGCCTCCTGCCCTCGACGCCGGAAACGGCGGGGCTGATCGATGCCGGCCTGCTGGCGCGGCTGCCGCGCGGGGCGCAGGTGGTGAATGCCGGGCGCGGCTCGCACGTCGTCGTGCCGGACCTGCTGGCCGCGCTCGATGCCGGGCGGCTTGACGGCGCGGTGCTCGACGTGTTCGAGCAGGAGCCGCTGCCCCCGGAGAGCCCGCTCTGGGCGCACCCGAAAGTGACGGTGACGCCGCATGTCGCCTCCCTGCCGGGCCGGCCGGAGCGCGCGCGCTACGTCGCGGCCGCCATCGCCGACTTCGAGGCGGGCCGGCCGCTGCCCAATCTCTACGACCCCGTGCGAGGCTACTGATGCCGCTTCCGCCGCCCCCCATCCGCCCCGATCCGAACCATCAGCCCAGTGAGCGCGAACTGCGCGAGGACCTCGCCTGCGCCTACCGCCTGCTGGCGCATTTCGGCATGACGGACCTCGTCTATACCCATCTCTCCATGCGCGTCCCGGGGGAGGGGCACCGCTTCCTGGTCAATCCCTACGGGCTGCTGTTCGAGGAGATCACCGCCTCCTCCCTGGTGGTGGTGGATGCCGAGGGCGAGCCGGTGCAGCAGACGAGCTGGCCGGTGAACCCGGCGGGCTTCGTCATCCATTCGGCGGTGCACCGCGCGGTGCCGCGCGCGCAATGCGTGATGCACACCCACACCCTGGCCGGGATGACGGTGGCGGCCCAGGCGGGCGGCCTGCTGCCGCTGAACCAGATGAACATGGAACTGCACGGCCGCGTGGCCATCCACGAGTACGAGGGCGTGGCGGCGGACGACAATCTCGGCGAGCGCGAGCGCATTGTGCGCGACCTCGGCGACAAGACCTGCCTGATCCTGCGAAACCATGGCCTGCTGACGATCGGCCGCACCGTCGCCGAGGCCTTCTATTGGATGTACTATCTGGAGCAGTCCTGCCGCATCCAGGTGGCGGCACAGTCCAGCGGCGCGCCGCTCTCGATGCCCCCACCGGAGGTGGTGGAGCGGGTGCGCGCGCAGTCCGGCGACTCCCCCGTGAAGGGCTGGCTGCCCTGGCAGGCGCTGAAGCGGAAGATGGATCGCGAGCAGCCGGGCTACCGGGAGTAGGGTGCCGTGAGTGGAGCGACCGGCCACGCCCTGGCCTTGCAGGGCATTGCCAAGCGCTATGGCGGCTTCACGGCTGTCGAAGGCGTGGACCTCGCGGTGGAGCGCGGCGAGTTCCTGACCCTGCTCGGCCCCTCCGGCTCGGGCAAGACGACGCTGCTGATGATCATCGCCGGCTTCGTCGAGCCTAGCGCCGGCAGCGTGCTGCTGGATGGGCGGGACATCACCGCTCTGCCGCCGGAGCGGCGTGAGTTCGGGATGGTGTTTCAGGGCTATGCGCTGTTCCCACACCTGACCGTGGCGGAAAACGTCGCCTTCCCGCTTCGGGTGCGCCGCATGAACCGCGCCGAGCAGCAGGCCAAGGTGCGGTCAGCGCTCGACATGGTGCAGCTTGCCGCCTTTGCTGACCGTCGTCCGGCTCAGCTCTCCGGCGGCCAGCAGCAGCGCGTGGCATTGGCGCGTGCGCTGGTCTTCGACCCATCGCTGCTGCTGCTCGACGAGCCGCTGTCCGCCCTCGACAAGAAGCTGCGGGCGGAGCTGCAGGAGGAGCTGAAGGCGCTTCACCGGCGCATCGGCCGTACCTTCGTCAACGTCACGCATGACCAGGAGGAGGCGCTCAGCCTCTCCGACCGCATCGCCATCCTCAACCGCGGGCATGTGGTGCAGCAGGGGCGGCCTTCGGAGCTCTATGAAAGCCCGCGCACCCGCTTCGTGGCCGACTTCGTGGGCAAGTCGAACTTCCTGCGGGGCGTCGGCGAGGGCGGCGGCGTGGTATGGGTGGGCGGCAGCCGACTACGCGTTGCGGCAGCGCCGGCCGGACCCGTGCTGCTCTCGCTGCGGCCGGAAAAGATCGCGCTGCTGCCGGATGGCGTAGAGGCGGAGAACAGCGTGGCCGGCCACATCACCGGATGGTCCTATATGGGCGCTGGTTTCAGCCTGATGGTGGCGACGCGGGATTTCGGAGAGCTGCGCGTGATGTTGCCAAGCTGGGGGGCGGCCGTGGCGCCCGCTCGAGGATTGCCGGTGCGGCTTGGCTGGAACACCGCCGCTGCCGTGCCGGTCGAGGACGACCAGCCGCAGGCCGCCTGACAGGCGAAAGGGACTAGCCTCCTACCTGCCAGCCCGGAGATGCCGCTCCGGCCGGGCGTGGACAAATGGGCGCCCCAGCGGCCGATGTCATCCGCCTTATCACCCTTTGTGGATGAGGGAGATTCTGCGAAAGCACCATTGCGATTAGTCAGTATTGCACTGCGATTTCATTGGGGCGCGAGAAGGCCGGGGCAGCTCAGTCTCTGTGCAGCGCCGGCTTGATTATGCCTTGTGGCAGAGCAAAGCACGCCCCGCCCGGCCCATTGGCGCATGACAGACGATTGACGGGTGCAACGCGCGCTGATGACATCTCCCAAGCTGAGGGAGCCGACCATGAACGTCGCCACCACATCAACCCGGATGTCCTGTTCCGAGGAGGAATGGCGCGTCCGCTGCGATCTCGCCGCCCTGTACCGCCTGGTCGCGCATTTCCGCATGACGGACTTCATCTACACCCACATCAGCGCGCGGGTGCCGGGACCGGAACACCACTTCCTCATCAACAGGTATGGCGTCCTCTTCGACCAGATGCGCGCCAGCGACCTGGTGAAGATCGACCTTCATGGCAACGTCGTCGAGGACGGTGCGGAGACCAGGCAGGTCAACGCCGCCGGCTTCACCATCCATTCCGCGCTGCACATGGCGCGGGAGGACGCGATGTGCGTGGTGCACACGCACACCGCCGCCGGAATCGCTGTCTCGGCGCAGAAGGACGGGCTGCTGCCGATCAGCCAGCACGCGCTGAAGTTCTACGGCCACCTCGCCTATCACGGCTATGAGGGCATCGCCCTGGACCTCGACGAGCGGGAGCGGCTGGTGGCCGATCTCGGCCAGCACAAGGCGATGATCCTGCGCAACCATGGCTTGCTGGTGGCCGGGCGGAGCATCCCCGAGGCCTTCAACCTGATCTACTACCTGGAGCGCGCCTGCCAGGCGCAGGTGGCGGCCATGTCGGGCGGCGCCGAGCTGGTCTTCCCGCCCGAGGAGGTGCGGCAGAAGACAGCCGCGCAGTTCAACGGCGACCCGGCGCGCTCGCTGGCGCACAGCGAATGGGCCTGGGGCTCGGCGCTCCAGCTCATCGAAGGCTCCAAGCTGGACTGGCGCGCATGAGCGCCGATCTGTTGATCACCGGAGGCCGCATCTTCCGCGGCCTGCAGGGCGGCTTTGCCGAGGCACTGGCGGTGAAGGACGGCCGCGTGGCCGCCGTCGGCACGCTGGACGAGGTGTCGGCGCAGGCCGGCGCCGGCACGCGGCGCATCGATCTCGGCGGCCGGGTGGCGATGCCCGCGCTGAACGAGGCACATATGCACCTGCTGCCCTATGGCCTTGGCCTGGCGCAGGTGAACCTGCGCGCCGAAGAGGTGCGCTCGCTCGACGAGGTGCTGAAGCGCATCTCCGCCGCCGCGCGCAACACGCCGAAGGGCCAGTGGATCCTCGGCCGCGGCTACGACCATGGCGAGCTGGACATTCGCCGCCATCCTCTGGCGGAGGAGCTGGACCGTGCCGCGCCGGACCACCCGGTCTTCATCGTCCGCACCTGCGGGCATGTCGGCGTCGCGAATACCGCCGCGATGAAGCTGGCCGGCGTCGGCCACAACACGCCCGACCCCGAGGGTGGCGCCATCGAGCGCAAGAACGGCAGGCTGACGGGCCTGTTCCAGGAGCGCGCCATGCGGCTGGTGCGCGACAAGGTGCCCGCGCCCTCCGAGGCGCAGATGGTGGATGCCATCGAGGCCGCCGGGCGCAACCTCGCCGCGTTGGGCTTCGCCTCCGCCAGCGACATGAATGTCGGCATGAGCGCGGGCATGGCCGAGATCGGCGCCTATCGCCGTGCCGAGGCCGAAGGGCGGCTGTTGCAGCGCATGTGGCAGGTGCTGGCGGGCAATCCCGAGGGCATCGCGACGCAGGCCTGGGAGGAAGGGCTGCGGCCGAATGTCGCGGCCGGGCCGACCGCCGATGCGCTGCTCGCCTGGGGCGCGGTGAAGACCTTCGCCGACGGTTCCGCCGGCGGCCTGACCGCCGCCTTCTTCGATCCCTATCTGGAAAGCGCCGGCGGCGGCACGGGCATCTTCTGCTTCCCCGACGCGGCGCAGTACGAAATGCTCGCCCGCTACCACCGGCAGGGTTGGCAGCTCGACATCCACGCCATCGGCGATGCCGCCATCGAGCAGGTGCTCACCGGCATGGAGAAGGCCGATGCGCCGGACGCGCCGATCGCCGGCCGCCGCCACCGCATCGAGCATTGCGGCTTCCTCAATCGCGACCAGCGCGCGCGGATGCTGAAGCACGGCATCATCCCCATCCCGCAGCCCTCCTTCATGTGGGAGTTCGGCGACCTCTACGTCACCAATCTCGGCAAGGCGCGTGCTGAGGCCGCCTACCCCATGCGCACCTGGCTGCATGAGGGCCACCATCCGGCGGCCTCCACCGACAGCCCGGTCTGCTCGGTCGATCCCTTCCCGAACCTCTACACCATGGTCACGCGCAAGACCTCCAAGGGCACCGTGCTCGGCCCCGAGGAGACGCTGACGGTGGAGGAGGCGGTGCATTGCTACACCTGG
>Ga0182742_1000911_pt1 | contig 41516 bp, 38 predicted proteins | sample eDN5th37CBELigMG_FD_128880 | JGI IMG/M metagenome (GOLD analysis project Ga0182742, IMG submission 128880) | Enriched Miracle-Growth compost microbial communities from Emeryville, California, USA - eDNA 5th pass 37_C BE-Lig MG (version 2)... ... | reverse complement strand
CCTTCATGCTCACCGGCGGCAACGTTGCCGACTGCACGGCAGGCGAGATCCTGCTCGAACAGTTGCCCGTGACCGGCCTCGTCAACGCCGACAAGGGCGGAGCCTGCCCTCGGGCTTGACCCGAGGGACAGCAACGCCATACGCCGCCAGATCGGCAAGCGCGGCGCCTTCGCCAACATCCCGCCCAAGGCCAACCGCATCTGGAAGAACTGCTTCTCGCCCTTCCTCTACCGTGACCGCAACGCCATCGAGCGCATGTTCTGCCGCATCAACGACTTCAGGCGCATCGCAACCCGATACGATCGAAACGCCACCAACTTCCTCGCAGCCGTTCAGATCGCAGCAACCGTGGCATTCTGGTTATGAGTCCGGACCCTAGGTTCTTTGCTTCCCGCACCAAGGACGCCCAATTCATGCCCAAGACGGATAACAGGTCCCGAGCTTGCTTCTCGGTAATGCCGGTTTCGGTCACTAGCCGCCGGACATAGGCATCAGTAGCACGTCGTCTTTGATCATCTTCCTCTCCCATCGCGGCCTCCATACGAACTGGACAATTCCGCACCCAGGAGTGTGTTCCAGCGTACCTGAAAGGATTCGCTATTTCAAAGGAGAAAGCGCCATGCCTTTCACCAAGTACCGCAGCATTCTTGGCCCCGAAGATCTGAACAACCTTCAGGCTGCGTTCGACAGGCTTTGCAAGCTGCGTCGGGTTCTCGACAGTGATTGGGAACAGCGTGAGGCGTTGGCCGCCGAAGTCGTTCGTGCATACCAACAGGGCTGGACTACAGACCCGCAGTCCTTCCCGCCGCCTGCCCCCCACCCTAGCCGAGAACAGCGTTAATCAGCGCGCTCCGCTGACCGCTCCGCGAGCCTGCGAGCGCCACCAGCACGAGCCGGTCTCAGCCCCCACTTCGCCTGCCGGCGCATCATCTGCGCGGCCATCTCTTCCGACTGCTGCTGTTCAAGCCGCTCGGCTTCCGCACGCCGCCATTCTTCGCCCCGGGCCTCCCGTTCCTCCATAACCGCCTGACGTCCCCTGATCGCTGCCAGGCGTGCTTTCTCAGTCGCCCTGGCCTCTGCTAACTTGGCTTCGGCTCGATCATCTCCCGCCTCCGCCCGGTGCTCATCGACCGGAGGCCCGTCGCAAGAAATCGCATTCCACGACCAGTTGGCCGATACCCGGGTCAAGCCCGGGCACATGCCTTGGCGTGGAGTGGGTCGATTTCGCTTTCCCTGGCCGTCTCGACGGCCTCGGACTTCCCGGAGTACACCCCGGCCATCCCCTCCACCGCCTGCTTCTTCCAGGCGTTGATCATCGTCTGATGGACGCCGTGCCTGGCCGCCAATTGCGCAACCGTAATCTCCCCGCGGATCGCTTCCGGCGCGACCTTCGCCTTGAACTCCGCGGAATACCGCTTCCTCTCCCCGTCATCGGGTTCGTCCTCTCTCAGCCGAAACCAAGCTTAGCGGACTGTCCGAATTTCGCGGACCAGCTCAGGAATACCGGTGGTTGAGATTTGCCGTCGGCTGGCATCAGCCAGGCGACGTACGTCAACTGGAAGAGGAAGTACGACGGACTGCTGCCCACGGAGATGAAGCGGTTGAAGCAGTTGGAGGACGACTACAGCAAGCTTCGGAAGCTGGTGGCTGACTTGTCGCTCGACATGGAGATGCTTCAGGACGTGATCCGCTGAAAACTGTGGGCCTGGTCGCAAACGCGAGCTTGGCCGCCAGGAGGCGGTAGGTCCAGAATGAGGTTTGGGCCATGGACTTCGTTCACGGTCTGCCCGCGACGGGCAAGAATATCGGTGTTCTGACGGTGGTTGACACATTCAGAGGGGGGGCACCGATAAGACGAGGTGCCAGGGCTCAGAATTCCGACTCAGTCAAGCGCGTCCGTGTGACGATCTTGTTTGTTTATTTCGAGGTGGATCTATTCAGGGGTCCGGATCAGTTTGGTTGCTGCGGCCTGCATACTTTTCACGGTTGTTCTGGCCTAGAAGCCGGTTTCACATTCCAGCGCTGAGACATTGCACGCAGAGATTGCATATGCAACGTAGTACGCCTCGCCAGTTTCGCTTTGGGGAATCATCGCATGGGACGTGATGGGAAAGCCTTGAATGGGAAGATCCGGCGAGGTCATGGCTCTCCGATCCCCCTGAAGCAAGGCACTTTCCCGAAAGTAGGCCGCCTTCCGCAACTGCCCCGGGCAGAAGCCGCCGTCGGCGGCGCAAAACGCCTTGTACCGAGATGGGTCGGCACGCCGGCAGACCCCTCCTACAGCACTGCGATGCATCTCGTGTTCCTGCTGACCTTTGGCCTGGGGGGGGGGCGACTTCCATCGGCGACGCGCGTGCCGACTGTACCGGCGCTGCGAACCAGAGCCTGCCGGTCGGTAACTATGGCTATTCGTGGGCGATCTGTGTGGGCCAGAACGGCATCGACAAGAAGGACGAGAAGGCGGGCGGTCCCGGCGACGCCATAACGTTCGAATCGCAGGGGACCTACACGGTGTCGGTCGGCGACGATGTTCCCTATGCCGTTCCCTACCCCGCCGGCGGCCTCATCACGATGTACAGCGGCGGTGGCGGCGGGGTCGATGAAGGGACTGCCGGCGCCGGCGGCCCCATCAGCCTCACGAGCCACGGCGATGTGACGCTGAGCGGCTCGGGTGATCCCGGCGAGATTGGCGGCTTGATCTTTGCGGTAACTGAGGGCGGCGACGGCGACCCCAACAACGACAATTACAAGTCGAACGGAGGCAATGGCGGAGCCGGAGGCACGGTGACCGTCACGAACTCCGGAACGTTGACGATCAACGCGGATATCCAGAATTACGGAAAGCCCTTTTCGGGCATTCTTGCCGTGAGTTCCGGCGGATACGGCGGCAACCAGGATAGCGGGATAGCTGGTGATCAGGTAGGGGGGCGCGGTGGCTCCGGCGGTATCGTTACCGTCAACAACAATGGCCAGATCAACATCAACACCGTGAACAACCCGCCGACCGGCGTCAGGGATGCCTGGGGCGTCGCCGGGCAGTCCCTTGGCGGCAATGGAGGCGCCGACAATGGCGCCGGCGGTGACGGTGGCAACATCGCCATCAACAATGGCGCGTCAGGTGATGCTGCGATCACCGTTTACGCAAACGTGACCGACAGCGTGCGCGGCATCTATGCGATCAGCCAGGGTAGCAACGGCATTGCCTCGGCGGACTCCTCCGACAATGGCGGCGCCGGAGCAGCTGGCGGGCAGATCGATGTCACCACTTCCTCCGACATCACAGTCGCAGGCACAGGAGGCGCGAACGCGCTCTCCGGGGGCATCGTCGGCGTGAACCTGGGTGGCCAAGGCGGCGGCGGCTACAACAAGTCGAATGGCGGCGTCGGTGGAGCCGGCTCGCCTGATGGTGCGATGACGCTGACGGTAGGGTCAGGCGCGACCGTGTGGACCCAGGGCGACAATATCGCAGGCATTGTCGGAGTGACCCGGGGCGGTCGCGGCGGCGACGGCCTCGAAGGAGAGAAGAACAGTTCCGGCGGCGATGGCGGTAGCGGCGGCCAAATCCAGATCGACATCTATGGCGCTGTCGAGACGAACGGCAGTCATGCCTACGGCCTGCTTGGCCAGAGCATCGGCGGCCAGGGTGGCAATGGCGGCAGCGATACGGCCGCGGTTGGGAGCAGCGGCGGCGGCGGCTATGGCGGAAATGCGGGCGGCGTCGGCGCCTACACCACAGAGGGCGCCAGCATCACGACCCATGGGGATTTCTCGGCAGGCGTGACGCTGCACTCGATCGGCGGCGGAGGCGGTACCGGCGGCGATTTCACCGACGTGCTCGGCGGCGGCGCTGGCAATGGCGGCAACGGCGGCAACGGCGGAACGGCGACCATCAACAACGCCGCGGCGATCAGTACCTCGGGCCAGCATTCCTACGGCATTCTGGTGCAATCCATAGGTGGCAGCGGCGGCACCGGTGGCATTGCCACCGGCCTGACGCTCGAGCTGGGAGGCGACGGCGGTAATGGCGGGCTGGCCGGTACTGCCAGCGTGCAGAACGCCGGTATCATCATCACTACGGGCTTTTCGGCGCATGGCATCATCGCCCAGTCGATCAGCGGCGGCGGTGGCGCGGCCGGTATGGCCGGCGGCATCCTGTCGATCGGCGGCATCGCCGGTGCTGCTGGCAATGCCGTTGGCGGCCCGGCGACAATCCAGAACGGCGCCGCCGTCAGCACGGCCGGTGACGCCGCGATCGGCATCATGGCGCAGTCCATCGGGGGCGGCGGCGGCAATGGCGGCAACGTCATCGACATGTCCATAGGAATCCCGGCGGTGGGCATCGGCGGCAACGCATCGGGCGGTGGCAGCGGTGGGACGGTGTGCGTTACCAACCAGGATGCGGGCGGCACCTGTTCGACCGGCGTTTCGACGGTACAGCCTGTCATCATCGGGACGGCGGGGGCAGGGGCGCTCGGAATTCTTGCCCAGTCGGTCGGCGGTGGCGGCGGCAATGGTGGCAATGCGATCGGCGGCGATGCCGGGCTGGGCAGTTTCCAGATCGGCGGCACGGGTGGCGCCGGCGGATTTGGCGACACCGTGGACGTTGCCTTCCAGGGTCTAAACCTTACCACCCAGGGCTCGCATGCGGCCGGCGTCGTGGCGCAGTCGATCGGCGGCGGTGGCGGCAATGGCGGGATGGCCAACTCCTACACGGCCAGCATCGGCTTCACCGCGTCGGTAGCGGTCGGCGGGGCCGGCGGCTCCGGCGGCGGCAGCGAGCAGGTTACCGTGCACCTGACGGACAGTACGATCGGCACTGGCCTGCAGGGTGGCGACATCACCGACGCCATTGGCGTCCTTGCCCAGTCGATCAGCGGCGGCGGCGGCACGGGCGGCTCGTCGGTGGCGGATGCGCTTGCCGCGGCGGTTCCGACCGGCGAGGGTGTTTCGCTGGCGATGAGCGTGTCCACGGCTGTCGGCGGCAGCGGTGGCTCGACACATACGGGCGGCAACGTGACGTTGATCCTGGACGGCAGCACGTCGGTCGCCACCAGGGGGGCGTCCTCGCACGGCCTTGTCGCGCAGTCGATCGGGGGCGGTGGCGGCAATGGCGGCAGCGCATCGACCCTGGCCGCGACAGCCGGCTTGGGTGACACGGTCAGCGCCGATATCGGTGTGTCGGTCGGCGGCTCGGGCAGCGGCGGCGGCGATGGCGGGACGGTGAGCGTCACGCTTGATGACACTGCCTCGATGGCAACCGTTGGCGACTATGCCAACGCCATCGTCGTGCAGACCATCGGTGGCGGCGGTGGCAATGGCGGCGTCGGCAGCGTCAACAGCGACCAGATCTTTAGCGCATACAACCTGACCGCAAAGGTCGGGGTCGGCGGCTCGGGCGGCGGCGGCGGAAGCGGCGGATCCGCCACGGTGGACCTCGACAGCGGAACGACGCTGCAGACTGGCGGATCCGGCGCGCGCGGCGTGCTCGTCCAGTCCATCGGCGGCGGTGGCGGCGCCTCGCAGGGCGTCAGCGTCGGCCTGTCCGGCAGCAGCAGCATTCCCGGCGGCGGGGAAGGGGGCGAGGAGGGGGAAGGCTCGATCACGGCGGCAGTCACCGTCTCCGTCGGCCGTACGGGCGCGGGCGGCGGCAATGGCGGCGCCGTGACCGTCGCTACTGCTGGCGGCATCGCGACCTCAGGGGCCGATGCGGATGGTGTGCTGGCGCAGTCGATCGGCGGTGGTGGCGGTCTGGGTGGATCGACGGGATCTGCCTCCTCCTCGGGTTTGCATATCCGCAATGACAAGAACAGCAAGTATGCGTTCGAGGTCGGCGTCGGCGGCTCGGGGGGCACGGCTGCCGATGGCGGGGCTGTCACGCTGACACATTCCGGTCGGATCACGACTATCGGCGACTGGGCCGACGGCATCGTCGCGCAATCGATCGGTGGGGGTGGGGGCACCGCAGGCACGTCCACCGCGTCCGGCAGCGAGGCAACGGCCAACATCACCGTCGGCGTTGGCGGTCGGGGGGGTGGCGGCGGCCAAGGCGGCAGCATCGCCGTCACCTTCGACGACAATCATGGCAACAGCGTCAACACGTCCGGCTACAGCGCCTATGGCGTGCTTTTGCAGTCGATCGGCGGCGGCGGCGGCCAGGGCGGTGACGGGTCCGACAAGGCGTCAGGCGAGATCACCGTCGGCGGTGGCTTCGGCGGAGAGGGAGGCGCCGGCGGCTCCGGCGGCACCGTGACCGCGCAGGGCTGGATCAACCTGTCCACGTCCGGCGAGGACGCGCACGGTATCGTCGCCCAGTCGATCGGTGGCGGCGGTGGCGTGGGCGGCGCAGGAAGCAGCAGGTCCGGCGATGCTCTTGACGGCCCCTCCATCGATCTCGTCGTCGGTGGCAGCGGCGGTGTCGGCGGCAACGGCGGCGAGGTCAACCTCACCCTCGGCACGACCCTGCGCACCTATGGCGCGCGGGCCTTCGGCATTGTCGCGCAATCGATCGGCGGCGGCGGTGGCATCGGCAGTGCCGGAGAGGCGGCGGGCATCGCTTCCATCGTGGTCGGCGGCGCAGGTGGCGGCGAGATCAACGGCGGCGCGGTCGTCGTCGATCTGACCGCGGAGAGCTCGGTCTCCACGCAGGGCGACGGCGCGCATGGCATCGTTGCCCAGTCCATCGGCGGGGGCGGTGGCATCGGCGGCACCGCCTCCGGCGCCTCGCTTTCGTTCGAGGGCATCAGCCCCGGTAGCTACGGCAATGGCGGTAGCGTCGAAGTGACGGTCGATGGCGACATCAGCACCACCGGCGCCAGCGCCTTCGGTGTGCTGGCGCAGTCGATCGGCGGCGGCGGCGGCTTCGGAGGTAACGCGACCAGCGCCTTCATGGGCTCGAACGGCAATCTCGATTCGTACGGTATGAGCGACGCCGTCACAGTCACGCTCGAGGCCGCCCGGACCATCACGACCAGCGGCGACGGGTCGATTGGCATCTTCGCCCAGAGCGACGCCGGGACGGAAAGCAACGGTCCCATCCAGGTTATCGTCAACGGAACCGTCGCGGGCGGTTTCGGCGACACCGGCGTGGGTGTAATGGTGGCGGGCGGCGGTGAAAACGTGTTGACGGTCAACAGCGGAGGCAGCGTCTCGTCCGCTTCGGGAGTCGCCGTCCAGTATGTCGCCGGACTCGACGCGTCCGCTGGCGGCACGCTCGCGGTGGAGAACTCGGGCACGATCTCTGGCAGCGTGAACGGAGTGCCAGCTGCCGGCAGTTCCGCCGACATCGCGATGGCCCGCATCGGCGGCGGCAAGGCCATTTCCATCGTCAACCGATCGGGCGGACATTTGACCGATGCGCGGCTCTACGATGCCGACGTGCGCAACCACGGGAGGCTGGTGGTCGGGGCATCTGGCGCCTACGACGACGCCAGGATCACCGGCGACCTGACCCAGGCCGGGGGCGGCGTCATGGCGATCGACGCCGACTTCCTCGCTGCCCGCGCCGACCGTCTGACCGTCGAGGGCGACGCCACGCTGGCAGGCAGGCTGGAAGTGAATGCCGCCGCGGTGCTGCCGGGCGCGTCGCTGCGCTTCCTCACAGTCGACGGCACGCTGGATCACGCGCTCGGCGCGCAATCGGCCCTCTTCGACTACGGCATCGTGCAACAGGGGAACGAGCTTTCCGTCTCCGTTGACGCGGCCCGTTTCGGCGATCCCGGCTTCTCCCTCGACGAGGATCAGGGGAGGGTGGCGGACCACCTGCAGGCGATCTGGGATGCCGGCGGCGGCCCGTTCGGCACGCTGTTCGGCGCGCTGGGGTCGCTTGCCGACAGGGGCAACGGCTCCTATGCATCCGGCCTGTCGGACCTCTCGCCCGGCGTTTCGAGCGCGGCCGCGGCCGGCAGCATCGCGATGACCCAGCAGCATCTCGACCTGCTCCTGAGCTGTCCGATATTCGCCGGCGGCACCGCCTTCCTCACCGAGACGAGCTGCACCTGGGCACAGGCGGGCGCGCAGGCGTTCGACCAGAAGGCTTCCGGCGGCATCTCGGGCTTCGACACCACCATCTATGCCATGCAGGCCGGCGTCCAGGCCGAACATGCGCAGAACTGGTTCGTCGGGTTCGCCGGCGGCTATGACCGCATGTCCATTCGCGGCGACGATGGCCGCGTCCACGCCGATGGCGACGTCATCTACGGCGGCGCTTCGCTGAAGCACCAGACGGGTCCCTGGCTGCTGTCCGGCGCCGTCTCCGGCAGCTATGGCTGGTACGACAACACCCGCACGATCCGCATTCCGGGCTTCTCCGGCCAAGCCGAGAGCAGCCCGGACGTCTCCAATGTCAGCGCCAGGCTGCGTGCCGCCTACACCTTTGCGCAGGACGCCTACTATATCCGGCCGCTGGTCGATTTCGACCTGATTTACACGCATGCCGGCGGCTACCGCGAAACCGGGGCCGGCCTGCTTGACCTGCAGGTCGACGGCACGCGCCAGTGGAGCTTCCACGCAACCCCGGCGGTGGAGGTCGGCACCCGTCTCGCGCTCGGCGAGCGGACCGTGATGCGGGCCTTTGCGGCGGCCGGTGTCAGCTTCAGCAGCGTCGACAGCTGGGACACCTCGGCACGGCTGGCAGAGGCACGCGGGATCGGCGCGTTCGACAGCCAGGTGCCGCTGGCCGACTTGGTCGGCCGGCTCACCGTCGGCGTGGACATCACCAGCGACGACGGGTTCAGCGTCAGGCTTGACTATGAGGGTGCCTATTCGGACACCTACACCAGCCACGGCGGAGCGCTGCGTCTCGGATACAGGTTCTAGGGGAATATCGATGGTGAGGAAGATGAGTGAATCACGTCGGTGGCGCCGGGCGGTTCTGGTTGCGGCATGGCTGGCACTGCCGACCGTCGCGCCGGCGCAGGCGCAGGGGGCGCTGCCGGGCGGTGCCTCCTCGCTGCAGGAAACCTACGGGGACTGGACGGTGAGCTGTGTCCAGGGCGAGGGCCCGCAGTGCCGGCTGGTGCAGCAGCAGAACCAGCAGAACGGGCAGCGCGTGCTGGCCATCGAACTGATCTCTGCCAACGACGGTAAGAGCGCGACCGGCACGCTCGTGCTGCCGTTCGGACTCGAGCTCGACGCCGGCGTGACCCTGCAGGTCGACGACAAGCCGGCAGAAGCCCCCCGCCGCTTCAGCACCTGCCTGCCGGCCGGCTGCATCGTGCCGTTGACCTTCGAAGGTGGCTCGCTCGCCGCGCTGCGCGCGGGAGGCACCCTCAAGACCACCGCGAAGGCCGTCAACAGCGATCAGGTCATCACCCTGCCGATCTCGCTCCAGGGCTTCTCAGGCGCCTTCGACCGGGTGGCTGCGCTGACGAGGTAGGAGACTGGCGTATCCGGCGTGCTCGTCAAGTCCATTGGCGGTGTGGCGGCACCTCGGAGGGCGTCCGCGTGGGCCTGTCCGGCACCAGCTGCACTTCCGCAGCGGAGAAGGGGAGGGCTCGATCACGGCGGCAGTCACCGTCTCCGTCGGCCGGCGTGCGTGGGCGGTGGCATCGGCGGTGCCGTAACCGTCGCCGCCGCACGCGGCATTGCGACCTCCGGTGCCAACGCGGATGACGTATTCGCGCAGGCGGCGTTCATCCGGACTCCGCATCCCGCATAATCTGATGATACCACTCTCGTGTCGGATTCAATTCCAGCGCGCGGGAGGCGGCGGCGATCGCCGCGTCGCGTTCCTTGCGTCGAGTATGAATACGGCTCTTCGTCACCAGGAAGTCGGCGTTATCGGGCAATGCCTCAGTCGCTGCGGTGCTCGCGGCTAGTGCAGCGTCCAGCCGCCCCTGTTGAAGCCGGCGTCGCGCCAGCGCCTGCATCAGCGAGCCGCGATAATAGTTCGAGCCCTTTCGTGCCTTGCGGTAGATCTCGCGCGCCGAAGCCAAGTCGCCCTTCTGAATTGCATTGAACAATGCCGCTAGAATTTGCCGGGATGCTATGGGATTCACCACGTAATGGTCGCAGAAATACGCGGGGATTAGCGTGACCTCACCACATTGTTCGATTAGCTCGAAATGACGTAAGTCGGCCGCCAGCATCGGATCCCCTATTATAACAATTCGCCCCGCCATATCCGACGATCGGATTTTCATGCCAGCGTTTAGCGCAGGCGAGAAATGCCGCGTAAAGCGGCTGTCCCACGGAGCTACGTCCGTGGGATCAATGGAGCACTGCGGCGCCAGCGCCAGAACGTAATCACAACCCATTAACGCGCTGTACTTGATCGCACCGTAGGCCCCCATGCTGCTGCCATACGCCCACCTCTTCCGATAACTTTGCAGCCGCGGCAACAGCACGGCGGCCGCAGCCTTAAGTGAAGCTTGCGGGTACCAGTTGTTCTGCTTTGCGATGATCCCGAATACATCGAACTTCATACTGAGCAAGGCGGCTCGGGCCGGAATTCCCTTGGCTGCAAAATTGTGATTCATCGGGCTATAAGAGAGCGCCGCAATGCCGCTGCAATCGCCTTGTGTCGGGACAAAGTGAACCGATATTCGGTCGTCCTCGAAGATGGTGGAAACCATTGTCTTTCTACGTCTGCGGCGGATCAGATGTTCTTCAATCTATATGCGTTCTCTCTGGCGCAGAGCACGCTGATCAAGCGCAGAGCGTGATCACGATTCAGCGGCAGTATGCCTTCGAGATCCGACAGCCGGCCCGTGTCGGGCGGCGGTGGATCGTCACTGACTTCGGGCCTAGTGTGAAACCGCACTCCATACCGAGAAAGAAGTTCATCGGCATCGTGGCGGTTAGCTGCTGCCACGGTTTCGGCCACAGGCGCGAAAAGCCGGGGCTTGCGAGTGTAGCCGGCCTCTTCCGCAATGTCACGCAACTTGCGCCACAGTCGTTCTGACTCGGCGAAGCTGTACAGATGCTTTTCCGTCATACTGTCGGGAAAACGCCGCAGCAGATCCAACGCGAACATGGTTTCCGCGCTGAGCGACTCGTTGGCTCGCCCGGCGGGAGGCGATAGAGCAGCGACATCTACATCGGCTAGATCACGGATCTGGTCGAAAAAGTCGACCAGAAGATCGCCCTCTCTCCATTGCTGCCGCTCGAATGGCCGCACGATCGCGCGCGTTTCGAAAGCTTCTTCGTAGATGCGGATGATAGCAGCGAAGTCGGTACGAAAATCCGCCGGGGGCACCAAGCCGCCGCTGCGCTTGAACTTCTCCTGCATCATGGAAAGGTAAAAGTCTTCGGGCCGCCTGACATAGACAAGCAGCCGCACCGGGTGGCCGTCGCGATGAATGAAATCTCGGATCGCCGCTACGGTATCGGGCCTGATCCTACTCATGAGTGGGCTGGAAATCTCCTCTACCGACAGCAGGATATTGACATCCGGCGCGCAGGCCCACTCAGCGTCAAGTGTATCGCGCAGCCTAAACAATTCGTCGGATCTACTTGGGCTCGGGGTTTTGGCGACCAAGTGTTTGAGTGCGCGCTGCTTGAAGTCTTTATCAGGCAGAGGATAAGCAATTCCTGCTTGCTTCAGAGCGGCCGCGTTTCTGCGGAAAAACTGTTGTAGGAAAGTCGTTCCCGTCTTGGGAAATCCGAAATGCAGGATCGTAGCCACTAGGCGCCTCGTAGTCCGATGTCTATAGGGACGCTAACAGAGAAAGGGTTGCTACAATGGTTCCACGGGCAAGGCAACGCCGCTGCATTCCTCAATCCTTGCGCCCGACCGCCGTCTCCCCACTTCAAGTCCTCCTGCGAGCGTGATCGTGATCGCGTTCCCCCGCGAGCGACGGCGACGAATACCGGGCGCAGGGTGTCGAGATGCGGCACAAGCTGCGCGATTATGAATTGGCACTACTCCGGCTAGTGTTCAGAGGTAAGTTGTCGAGGGCAGTGTGCGTATCGTGTGGATGTCGGCCGATTGAGAGCGACGATGATGGTCGCACAGATCGCTGGCAGCGTCGGCTGTGGTGGCCGGACTCGGACGCAACGCTTTGGCGTCCACTTGTTCCTGACGCTTGCCGATGCGGCCGAGAAGATGGAGGATTGGCGCAGATACTACAATGAGGTCCGCCCGCATGGGGCGATCGGGCACAAGGTGCCGATCTCGTTGCTCAATCCCGACGGCGCTACCAGCCCGCCGTCGTGAGAAGGCCGGGAAACTCTACCTTCCGGCGATCCAAAAAATGGGACCAGAGCAGAAACGGCCGAGGCTCCAATCGCCGCTGGATGTAAAGTGCGCCCCTTGAGGCGGACAGCGTGACGTGAGCAATTGACCAGAGAGCCGGGCTTTCGAAGGATGGAAGCCCATGGCCCGACACCGCACCACACCATTGACGAGGGATGACGCCAGGGCGGAGATGTTCGACTACTTCGAGCGCTTCTACAATCCTCGGCGACGGCACTCGACATTAGGTTGAAGCTGGTTCGAGCGAACCGGGTGCCATCGCTTGCGGTTCCACATCATTGCAACGGTGAGAGTTCTTGGCCATCGACGCGAATGCGAGCTTAGCAATTGCGGGGGTATAGACCCGCCGCGGCAGTGCCATGAGGCGTTCAACCTGCGCCAGCCATTCATCGCCAAATATCCGGCGAATATTGTCTGTCGTCCGCGCGTGATACTGTGACTGCTCTCGCGCCTCCAGCTGAGACGCTATCCTGTACCGCTCAGCTTCGGAGAAGAGCTTCAGCAGCTTGAAGTGCCGGATGGGTAGAAGAATGTCATGTTCCCAAATCTCTGTTCCGGGCTCTGTTCCATCGGCGTTGTGAAGTGAGTGGAAGCCCTGGTTGAGGTGACGTCGTGGCTGGATTCGAAGCAGCGGTATCTTTCTCAAGGTATCCAAGGTGCCAAAGGCGTGATAGCGTATATCCAGCGCCCAAGATATGCTGGCGAATGGACCGAAGCCCCATCTGATCGGTTGAGATGAGAGGTAATCTTCCGTAGGCGGTTGATCCATCCATACCAGGTGGTCAAATATCTGCTCAAAACCGTCGGTGGAAAGGCGCTGATCGAAGTCGGAACTGAGTTCTCGCGGTATCACGTCGATGAGCACTCCGGGTGCGAAGTCTGCCCCTCGAGCCGCCAGATCCTTGGCGAGGGTGGTTAGGGAGGTGTAAGGCGCTGGGAGATCCAGGAATTCGTCGGCGTCGATGGTCAGCGCCCATTGTCCGTCGCCGAGGGTTCCCTTCATCAGGGCCTCGAGCCAGAGCGTCTTCGCCGTCGCAAAGTTGCCGACCGTTGGTTCGACGACGATCACGTCGTCGTAAGGCAAGGTCTGCCGGATCGGCTGGGCCGAGCGATCATCGACCAGAAAGAAATATCGGACCCCGAGCGCCTTGTAGTGCTGATAAAGGGCGGGGAGGAACACCTCGTCGTCCTTGACGCAACTGAAGACGCATACATCGTGTGGGCCGACGGCAAAATCGCGGGGTAGGAAATCGTCGCGACCGAAAATCATCTTGATGACCTGGCTGCGAGGCACTTCATCCAGCAGCGCGTGGCGTGCCTTTTGAGCCATCGTGATGTATTCGTTGCGGAGCGAAGCTGTCGGAGAGTTCTTTGAAAAGCACAGCGCCTGGTTAAACGTTTGCATGGTGCCGGTCAGTCGGTCGCCGTCAACGTAGTCTCCACCCTTTGGATTCAGTGGTGGACGTCGCTCGACGGGATCGACCTCAATGACCTCCATCTTCAGTCTAGATTTCTTGATGAAGGACTGAGAACGCTTTGAGCTCAACCCGTGGTTTTCGGCACTGAGGCGCAGCAGTGGGGTGCCTGGGTACCTGTGGAGAGTTGAGAGGATGAAATCCATCTCGTCGTACTGGCGGGGCAGGAAGGACTCGTCATACCCGACTTCCTCGTAAAAATGCATGCCGGAACTGACGCGGCCGCTGGTGCCGTCCCCCCAATTTCCCGAAAAATGGTGGAAGATGAAATTCGGTCCGAAGCGTTCAAATATTTGCAAAAGTTGCTCAGTTTCCTGGCGAGTAACGAAATTGTCGCCGTCCAGACTTGAAAAGACTTTTCCGCTCGCAAATTTGCGATGAGCGTTCTTCGCCCGGCCGAAGTGCCAGATCGGCAGTGGCTGCTCCTCGATCACGCGAAGATAGCCGGAGTGAATTTCTGCGGCGAACTCCTGGCGGATCCACGTGTGAAATGGCACGTCGTCGTCGAGGAAGGCGAGCACGAACTCCACCAGCTCCCCGAAAGCGCGGTTCTCGTCGAGATTGGCGCGAAGGGTTCCTCGGATGTCATCCGGTCGGTTCATGATCGGGATGCAATAGGATACCGTCGGCGCACGAAGCAACGCACTCTCAAGTTCCGGCTCTGCCGCGAGGCGAGGGATGGCACGACTTATCCCACGGCCGAGTCCGGCACCGAACAGGAGGAAATGGTCGATAGCGCTCCCGCCAAAAAAGTCAGCGTCGGGGTAACTTCCCCGATACCAAGCCTCGTCAAACCCTCCGTATACGGTGAGGATATCTGCGCGCCGGCGGAGGTGACAGGACCTCTCCAAGTCAACGGGCTGCGCCATCGGTGCGGTGAATCGCTCCACCATCAGAGCGTCTCCTTCAGCCAGTTCGCGAGGAATCCCGTGGCCTCATCAAGTGACATGCCGTCTGTCAACCATACTTCGGAGCTGTTCTGCATAGCGAGAAGGATGTCTCCCAGTACATTCGTCTGGTCTGGGTCACCGGTCTTTCCCTGGCCTCCGGTGGCAAACACCACTCGCACCGTCGCCCATGTATCCTTCATCCAGGTCACCAGTCCAACCAACCTGTCATCGTCAAGGGAACAGCCTGGACAAAGGATGGTGGTCGGCTGCCGCTCATTGGCTTGGCGCAGCAGATAGCTCTCAAATGCCATAAGGAGGTGCTGTCTGAAGCTTTTCACTGCGACCTGATCTGCACCGTACCAAGCATGGCCGGGCTCTCCGGTTCCGCCCTCATACTGGCTTGCCGTCTTGCTGATCATATCCACACGACGGGCGCCTTCAGCAAAATTGCACAGGAAATCGAGCGAAACGGACACAACCGTCGAGCCGGCGTGTACCAACGCAGTCTGAATCCAGGACGGGTCGACAGAGGTGTCGCTGACTACCAACAATATCGGTTCAACCAGCTTTCCCAATTGCATTTGCTCCTTCGCCAAACGGGTGCAGGACCGCACTAGCCGCGCCCCTCATTCTTCCTTGCAATGGGGTCGTGATGTCGTTTGAGAATTTCGGCTTCTCCCAAGAACTCAAATATTCTGTTCCGGGCTTCCTGAGAGGAAGTGTAGTCGTCATACCGGATGCACAGGCACCGTTCCGGGTAGGCATTGGAAAATTCGTTGAAGAATACGTCCATATTCCTGAGCTTTCGCAGCACTTCCTTTCTCGGCTGACGTGCCCAGGGGCCGCTTCGAGCGACCCGCTCATTGTTTCGCATGTTGAACAAGAGGCGTGCGTTCGGGAAACTGGAATAGAGAAACGCAGCTTGCCGCCAAAAGCTTTCAATGTCGGCATGGACCGTATTGCTACGAAAACCCGCGACCTTGATGTTTGGGGGCGGGACCAAGACATCGGTGACGAAGGTGTCCGCAATGCTCCAGCCAAGGTTCAGGTTAGCCACCTCCAAATCATCCTTGTCGGAGCGCTGACCCGCGATGACCGTTTCGCCCCACGCTTTCGCGATTGGTTCTAGTGCGCCGCCCAGCTCTCCCCGGATACAGTATCCGGGTATGTCGTTGAGCATCTTCTGCAGGACTAGATCGCCAGAACGCGGATACGTAAGGACGAATAAGAATCCCTTGGTAGGGGCAGCCAGACCAGGATAGCGCGGCGACGATGGTTTCCCGGACGTCGCGAGTTGAGTCAACATGGAGCGGTAGTCGAAGCATTTCGATTCCCGCAGCGTACTGCCCGTTGCAAATGCAATACCGTCGGAAAGCCGGCCGGCAGGTTCTTGTGGGGAGCTCACGTTCGCCGGTTCCGTACCGTGGTTCGCCGTCTTCGTGTTGGACCGCACTTCGATGGCGACAGTGCCTCGCTCCAGCAAAGATCGGAGCTTCAACTCAAGATCGAAGCGTGCACCTTCCTTTGCAACCAGCGCAGAGCGTAGTTTGGAGATGAGCTCGTCCTTGGTGGCGAGGGACTTTTGGATCTGAGCAATCTGCTGCTTCAACTCGTTGCCGGCTTTTGCCTGCTCGAGGCTTAACTCAGCCTGAGCAAGAGCGTCCTCAAGTGTGCGGAGGCGCGCGGTCTGGCTCCGGCACTGCTCGAAATAGAGCAACGCGGTCGCCTGAAGGCGAGCCAATTCCTCGCCTGATTCGGCGCGACTGGGGGCAGCAGAGTCTTGCATTCCAGTATTGTGCCTTGCCCGCCTTGCTCTCGGCTTAGTTGACATGTGTGCAATCCAGGTGAGCGACGTCGGCGTAGTTTGCAACAATGGTTGAGTTCGGCGCACTCTTGATGCGCCGATTGCGAAATTCCCCCGCATACTTGCTCCTGAATGTCGAGCGTTCCTCATAAATGTGCTCGACTGCAGCTGCGCAGGCGATGGGTGTGTGGATTATGTCTTCGAAGAATATCTCAAAATATTTCTCCTTTCGTGCGAAAATGGATCGTATCTGGCGTATTTCGTTCAACTTCTGTTCGATATACAAGGCAGCGTCTGATTCATTTACCGTGATACGGAACGACAGATGCGATATGTCGTCAATGTTTGGAATTTGCCAGAGGTTATATCGAGAGGCGATCTCTCGGGAAATATACGCATCGAAAAGATTGCGGCGAAGGAGATGGAGGATATAGTCCCCGTTTGTCGCCAGCCATGGCCATAGAGGCGACGTCAGAGGCTGGTGATAATAATATAGCTTCGCAACGAGGTTGTAGTCGGACATGTTGCTCTTAGCGCCCTCCCACAGGGCCACCGGGTCTGCAGCCGCCAACCGAACGACCTGGTCACGATTTGTACGCAACACGTGAGCGAGGGTTCCCGTGTTATCGCTTTCCTTTCGGAACATCTCGCCCAACGAGCGAGTCCGCGACTGAGAGCGCCTCAATACGCGCAGGAAATAGTTTCCTCCGAAACGCGAGGACGAGATAACGACGCTATGGGGAATATGCTTAACTCCGGATATCGTGCGGACACCAATTGATCATGCACTATCCACGGCAAAGGGCGACGGGAAACCCGCGGGCGGCCGGATAGGCACATCAGGTTGAGATGCGACAGTTCATCGCGATGGGCCTGCTCAGCTCTCCTGATTCGGGGTCGACATTGCTTTCGTTTCCGCACTTCATCCTGCTAGGAGCGTGGAAGGTCCGCCGCTCTTTCCCTCCTATTACATGATGAGAGGCACTTGATGGCACGGCCACTCACACCGCGACAGAAGTCTATTCGATCATGCCAACGATGCAAGCCCGTACACTACGGGCCTAGTGAACGGATGCGGTGGATGCCCCCTTCACCCGGCGTCGTATGATGCCGTCCGCGCCGGTGTGGCGCTGTCGAAGGAGGAGACCATGTCAGACGTGCATATTCTTCAATATCGACCTCGCCAAGCGGAGCATCCAAGTCTGTGGCGCCGATCGGGTGGGGCGGTTCTATTCAACCGTACACTGGCTCGCGCGAAGCTGATGCAGCTTCTCGCCGCGCAGGAACCGTGCATCGTGGCGATGGAAGCATGTTGGCCTGCTGCCGGTTTTTCGGACACCAGGTTAAGCTAACATAGCTCTCTCCTCGAACTCGACGGGGCTGAGATAGCCCAGTGTCGAGTGCCGTCGCCGAGGGTTGTAGAAGCGCTCGATGTAATCGAACACATCCGCCCTGGCGTCTTCCCTCGTCCTGTAGACCTTGCGCGCGGTGCGTTCGGTTTTGAGTGACGAGAAGAAGCTCTCCATCGCAGCATTGTCCCAGACGTTACCCGAGCGGCTCATCGAACAGGTGATGCCGTGGTCGGCCATCAGGCGCTGGAACTGCTCGCTCGTATATTGGGCGGATTCAAGCGGTTGTCGCAACGCCTGGACGAAGGAGGTTGCGATGGGCATTCGACAGCGCCGATCACACCGTTCTGGACGGGCGCCGTTGCCGTCACCGGGACGACCGCCAGTAGCGGGGCGATCTGAACTCCAGCGATTCTGGTTGGGGATAGCGCAGGGGATGGCCAGCGAGGATGCTGCGCTGACGGCTGGTATGTTACAGCCTGTTGGAACCAGATTGTTTCGACAGGCGGGCGGCATGGCACCAGCGATGTTCAGATCCTCGAGGAAGCCGCCGTCCGGGCGGTACCTTTCGTTTGCGGAACGTGAAGAGATCGCACTTCTTCGCGTTCAGGGCCTTTTGAGACGCGAGATCGGGCACCGGCTTGGCCGATCCGCCTCGGCCATCTCACGCGAGCTACGGCGCAATGCCGCGACGCGCAGCGGCGGTCTGGAGTATCGTGCATTGACAGCCCAATGGCATGCCGAGCGATCCGCCCGTCGACCTAAATCGACCAAGCTTGCGCTCAATACAACCTTGCGCACTTATGTGGAGCAGCGACTGGCCGGTGTCGTCATGACCACGAGTGGCGCCGCCGTTCCTGGTCCCGCCGTTCCGTGGAAGGGCCGCCGGCATGGCCCGCGAAAGGATCGGCGATGGGCCAGGGCTTGGAGCCCGAAGCAGATCGCCCGACGCTTGCCGATCGACTTCCCGGACGACAAGACGATGCGCATCAGTCACGAAGCCATCTATCAAGCTCTCTTCGTCCAGGGTCGGGGAGCGCTACGCCGCGAACTGTCGGCCTGCTTGCGAACGGGACGCGTGCTGCGGTCCCGCGGGCGCGCGTACGCAGGCGAGGCAAGAGCTTTGTCTCGCCGGAGATCATGATCAGTCAACGCCCCGCCGAAGCGGCCGATCGCGCGGCGCCAAGTCACTGGGAGGGAGACCTCATCCTTGGTCTTGGCAGTTCGGCGATCGGCACGCTGGTCGAGCGTGCGACACGCTTCACGATGTTGCTGCATCTTCCCCGGCTTGCAGGGCATGGCGAAGCTCCGCGAATGAAGAATGGTCCTGCTCTCGCGGGACACGGGGCCAAAGCCGTGCGCGATGCGATTACCCGCTCCATCATCACCTTGCCCGGAGAGCTGCGCCGTTCGCTGACGTGGGATCAGGGAGCCGAGATGGCGCAGCACGAGCGTCTCAAGATCGACTCGGGCATCCAAGTCTACTTCTGCGATCCGCAAAGCCCCTGGCAGCGTGGCACCAACGAGAACACCAATGGGTTTCTGCGTCAGTACTTTCCAAAAGGCACCGACCTGAGCGTCCACAGCGCTGACGAGATTGCCGCCGTGGCCGCGGCCCTCAATGCCCGACCGAGAAAAACCCTTGGGCTGGAAAACGCCGGCGGAAGCGCTTGACGAGTTGCTGTCGTGAGTGAACACACTTGGTGTGCGACAACCGCTTGAATCCGCCTTGCGATCCCTGGTCCGAATGATGGAGCAGGGGCTTGCCACGGCCCCAGATCGCCATGATGAGGACATCGGTCACGAGTTGTGTAGTCATCTCGTCCTTCATCGCCCAGCCGACGACACGCCGGGAGAACAGGTCGACGACGGCTGCAACGTAGAGCCAACCCCCGGCGGTCCAGATGTAGGTGAAGTCGGCGATCCACTTCCGGTTCGGAGCTGATGCCTCGAAAGCGCGGTCGAGGAGGTTTTCCGACACGGTGGCCCGCTCTCCCATGTCCTTCGGCAGCCCACGGCGGCGCGGCCGGGCACGCAGCCCGTTCTCGCGCATGAGCCTCTCGATACGATGGAGGCCGCACGAGAGGCCCTCAGCCAGCACGTCGTGCCAGACGCGGCGAGCGCCATAGGTGCGGTCGCTGCTCTTGAAGCTGCGATCGATCTTCGTCACCAGCACCTCGTCCTGCCGAGCGCGAGAGCTGGGGCTGCGGTTGAGCCGGCCATGGAAGCCCGAGCGGGAGACATCCAGCGCACTGCAGAGCCATGCCACTGGCCAGATCGAGCGGTGCCTCGCGATGAAAGCGAACCTCATATCGCTTCCCTCGCGAAGTAGGCTGCGGCCTTTTCTAGGATGTCGCGCTCCGCCTTCAGCTTCGCCACTTCCTTACGCAGCCGGTCGATCTCCTGCTGCTCCGGCTTCATCTGCCCATGACCGGGAACGCATGCCGCGGATCGGAAGCCGCCTCCCGGACCCACTTGCGCAGCACGTTCTCGTGCAGATCGAGATCACGGGCTGCCTGCGCCACCGCAACGCCACGATCCCTCACCAGCCTCACTGCCTCAAGCTTGAACTCGCGGCTGAATTTTCTTCTTTGCATTCCCACTCTTCAGTCCGTCAAACACCTTATCTCGGTGTCCACGAAACCGGCAGCAGGCCATATTGACCGAGACGAAGTCCGAGCCGCCTGCCTGCGGCCGTCATCGCGGGTTCAATCGGAGGCAGGACAAGTTCGACATGAAACCGCCCGCGCCGGAACTGATCCAGAGCGGGCGGCAGAATGCTCAGACCTGTCGGTCGGAAGAATTACTGCTGGGCCGGAGCGTCGACGGCAGCGTCGGCGGCCTTGGGGTCCGAGGCTTTCCAGTGATGGCCATCAGTATGATGCAGGCCCTTATGCCTCATCATCTGGTGATGGCCTCCCTTGCCACCGTGGCGCTCGAAACGAGAGTGACCCTTGCCCATGAAGCGGTGAGCGCGGGCCAGCTCATCCTGGCTCACTTTGCCATCGTCGTTAGTGTCCAGAAGCGCCAGGCGCTTGGCCATCTGCTTCTCGATCTCGCCAATCATGATCTTGCCGTCGCCATCGATGTCGAGCATGCGGCTCATGGCCCGGGTCCTGCGCTCCAGGTCGCGCTTCTGGATGTAAGCCATCAGCTCGTCCTGGGTCAGCTCACCGTCGCCGTTGGTGTCAGCAGCCTTGAGCCTGTCGATCCGGCGCTTGCCGAACTCTTCCGGCGTGACGAACCCGTCCTTATCCGCATCAAGCGTCTGGAAGCCGCGCGGCATGACCTTCTCCGCCGCGGGCTTGTCGGCCGAGGCGTTGTCCTGTGCCAGCGCGGCAGTGCCCGTAACAAGCGACACGGCAACAGCCGAAAGAAGGATCTTGCGAAACATATGTCTCTCCGGTTTCTCCGCCCTTGAATCAACGGCGGGTTGTCACGTCCCTATGCCTCTCGTATTGGCGGAGTGAACATTGCCGCGAGATGGCCAGCGCATTACAAATTCGTAAGGCACACGAACGCTGCGGGCATGGGAAAACTTGTTCGTCGTCTTGCTCATGATGGCTCCACCTTCTCAGGAGTTGGAGCCTCCGGCAAACCCGGGGCGGTTCAGTTCTGCAACGAGCCCAACCAATACCCGATCTGCTGCGGCCTCGAGCCTGGATGCAACGAGCTGCTTGATAGCACGACGCTCTGTTGGCGAGATTGCCAGCAGCCCTCCTTCCCATCGCGAGATTGTGGACTGCGTGACTCCCCGTCGCTGGGCAGCATCAGACTGTTTGACACGATGCAGCATGCACCAGCGACGAAGCACGGCTCCCAACGCTCTATCTGGTGCAGAAGACTGCACAGGCGTTCGTAGGAGATTCTGCCGTATCGCCGTCTGCGCCACGAAAGCCTCTCACACGGCTATGCGTCGGGGGAGGTTCGGTTACGAGCCTCGAGCTGCTCGCGCATTCGTTGTTCCTGGGCATTGACTTCAGGCGTTGAAATGCCGGCGAAGTCTTCCATCGTGACGCATCGGCGTATCTCGATATCAGAATCGGAGAGCTGGGGATTTGGACAACGTTTGACCCATTCAATCGCGTGCTGCATGGACTCGACTTCCCAGATCCAGAAGCCGGCGACCAGTTCCTTTGTCGCGGGAAACGGACCCTCGGTCACCGTCCTCTGGGAACCCGAGAAGTGAACTCGTACCCCCTGCGAGGAGGGCCTCAGGCCTTCTCCTGAGATCATGATGCCGGCATTCACCAGCTGTTCGTTGTAGGCCATCATCGCTTGCAGAAGCTCGGGAGTGGCCGCTTTGCCTGCTTCGCTGTTTGCATCCGCCTTCACCAAAACCATGACGCGCATCGTCCGACTCTCCTCAAGCTTCCGACCTCAAGACGGACGGGAACCCCGCGAGCCGACATGGTCCAGAAATTTTCCTACCCTGTCTGACGGACAATGGCAGCGCCTAGATGGACTGCTCCCGGATTGGCAGACAATTCCCAGCCTCACGCCGCGGACATGGCTCATGCCGTTGGCATCGATCCATTCGGCGAGTTCAGCTGCGATGTAAGACGGCCCGTTGTCGCTGAGCAGTTTTGGCTTGTGCAGCACCCTGGCGCGGTCGCAGGCCGAAGCCGTGAGAGCCAGTTTCAGCGTGTCGGTGACGTCCTCGGCGCGCATGGTCGTGCACAACTTCCATGCGATGATGTAGCGGGAGAAGTCGTCGAGCACGGTCGACAGGTAGACCCAGCCCCAGCCGATGATCTTGAAGTAGGTGAAGTCTGTCTGCTACATCTCGTTTGGCCGCGCTGTCTTGTCCCTGAACTCGCCGGCGGCCTTGATGACGACGAAGGCCGGGCTGGTGATGAGGTCATGGGCCTTGAGCAGGCGATAGACGGTGGCTTCGGACACGAAGCAGCGCTTCTCATCGGTGAAGCGCACCGCCAGTTCACGTGGTGACTGTTCGGATTGTTCGAGCGCCATGTCGATGATCTGGCTCTGGACCTCGGCGCCGATGCGGTTCTAGATCCGGCTCGGCCGGGAGGGACGATCCTCCAAAGCCTCCGAACCGCCTTCGAGGTAGCGATCATACAGCGGTAGAAGGTGCGCCGCGCAATGCCGAGCTGATCCAGCGTCTTCTTCGCCGGAAGGTGCGACTGCTCGACGATCCTGATGATCTCGAGCTTTTCGGATGCGGGGTATCTCATTCGTCGTCGCCCCCATCCGCGATCATGCTTTTTTTCAGCAGGCGGTTCTCCAGCGTCAGGTCGGCGACCTCCTTCAGTGCGCGGGTCTCACGACGCAGGCCCTGAACTTCACCGATCGTCGCAGCTCGGGCCGTGTCGCCTGCCAGCCGCCGCTTGCCGGCTTCCAGGAATTCCTTCGACCAGGTGTAGTAGAGGCTTTGGGCGATTCCCTCCTTGCGGCACAACTCAGTGATGCTGTCCTCACCGCGCAGGCCGTCCAGAACGATCCGGATCTTGTCTTCCGATGAAAAATGCCGCCGCGTCGCACGACGGATATCTTTGACCAGATGTTCGCCGGAGCGTTTGCCGCCAGGCGACTGCGTGCTCATGTTCGTTCCTTCGTCTTCGAAGAGAACCGAACACTCCTTAGATCACACCCTCACATTTGTGCCATAGGCGCTGAACCCGGACACGCCGGAAGGGCGAAGAGCTCTGTAAGGGATGCCCTGCAGATCCGAGCCCGCGGCTGGCAAAAGCGCACCCTCCGCGTACCTTATGCCCTGTAGGCGACCCTTGCACCTGGCGCCACGAAAGAGCGGCGCGAGATGCGGTTGCAGTCTAATGCGAGATTGTGCAAGAAGTTGAATCGGGTGTTCGCATTTTCGTGTGTGGGCAGGTGATAGCGCTGGTCGGGCCGCCAGCGGCTGAACCGTCCTAGGTACCCGTGGGTTACAGACAGCCTATCCGTCGCTCGTTGTTCCGTCGTTTCCTCGATAGCGAGGCTGCGGGCGGCATCATCCTCATGGCGGCTGCCTTGCTTGCCCTGATCGTGGCGAACTCTCCCCTTTCCGAACTCTACTTCGCTGTCCTCAAAGCCTATGTCGGCCCTCTGAACGTGGGACACTGGATAAACGATGCGCTGATGGCAGTGTTCTTTCTGCTGGTGGGACTGGAGATCAAACGCGAGTTTGTGGAAGGCCAGCTTGCAACATGGCCGCGACGAATTCTCCCGGGACTATGCGCGGCTGGCGGCATGGCCGTGCCGGCGGCAATCTTTGCCTCACTCAACTGGGACAATTCCGAGGTGATCCGCGGGTGGGCAATCCCCACAGCCACCGACATTGCCTTCGCCCTTGGGGTACTGTCGCTCTTCGGAAATCGGATTCCGGCTTCCATGAAGGTATTCCTTACGGCGCTTGCGATCATCGACGATCTGGGTGCCGTCGTGATCATAGCCATCTTCTACACTGCCGACCTGCAGCTCTGGGCACTGGGCGGCGCGGCGGCGGTCCTTGGGGCGCTATTCGCACTTAACCGAACCGGCGTGAAGATGCTGCTGCCCTACCTCGTGCTGGGGGCTGTGCTTTGGCTTATGGTTCTGCTTTCAGGTGTCCACGCGACAGTGGCCGGCGTGATGCTTGCCATGACGATTCCCATCGTCCGTATAAGGCCACGCGATCGTGAGCATGCAGAAGGGTCACCACTCCATCGGCTCGAGCACGCGCTGGCAACTGTCGTGCCTTTCTTCATCATCCCGATCTTCGGCTTCGCCAACGCAGGCGTTTCATTCACCGGAATTGATGCATCTGCGCTGACAAACACTCTGACACTCGGGGTGGCCGGTGGCCTCGTCATTGGCAAGGTTGTTGGCGTTTATGGGACGGCGCTTGCCACTGTGAAACTTGGCTTGGCCGATGCCCCAACGAACGCAGCCCCCCTTCATGTGCTGGGTGTTGCCCTGCTTTGTGGCATTGGCTTCACCATGAGTTTGTTCATTGGCCTGCTTGCCTTCGAGGACAATCAGGCACTGCAGGACGGAGTGAAGGTGGGAATTCTCCTCGGCTCGATGACCGCGGCCGTGATTGGCTCGATTGTCTTGCTGGCGAGCCCACGGCCTGGCGGCCCGGAGGCACGCGCGTTCTGAGATGCCGGGACGAGGTTGGCCACTGCGGGGCGCCTACTGTCCGGCACGGGAATGCGAGCGGAACACTCGCGTTCCTAACTTACTGTGGGAACTGGAGAAATGTGGTGTCTGTGAAGCACACAGGATCGCTTGAGGGAGAAAGGTCAAAAGTGGCTAGAGGGAATGTTGAGAAAGTTGCGGACATAGTCGGGACAATAATCTGCATTGTGGCGGGCGTCCTGCTTGCGTGGCCACTCGCCAGCAGCTTCCTGAGTTTCTGAGTTCCTGAGATATCCATGGACCAACCGCAGGATCAGCGGAAGGAGCCGCTCTGGTGGCTTCCTCTGTTAGGCGCCCTCATTGGGGCGTTGATCGCAGGGGGCCTGATTATCATGCTGATGATTTCTGCCTGATCCGCTGCTCCAATCCGGCCTGCTCCCCGCGCCGCGACATGTAGGTGTACACGCCCTGACGGACGGCTTGTGGCGGCCAGTCGCCTTCATGCTGGCCTGCGGTAAGCCGGCTTGTGCACCATTGCAGCCGTCCAGGGCGCGTCGCACGTTCGGTACTCATCCTCACTCTTATTGGGCCGGAGCCTCAATGCCGGCCTTTTTTTTTTGACGGTACGTGGCGCATTGCCGAGCGGACAACTCGACTAGTATATTCTAGCAATTGTTGACGCGGCACGGGCTTCGGGGGATTTGCACCCCTACTGACGCCCTCACGCCCGCGGACGCGCGCGCGAGGGCATCAGCTTTCGGCCCTGAACAGGCGGGCTTCCTCGAGCGCTTTTCGAAAGTCGCCCTGGTGCTTTCTAAGCAACTGCGCAGCCTGCTTGGGGGACACGTCGGTTGCCTCTGCGATGCGCATCGCAGCGGCGTCATCGATAGGGTGCTTGTCATGCATGGCGGCCTCCTTCCTACGGAAGCGCACTGGCACGCCAGAGGTTCCCCCCACCTAGGGGTGGCCTCCGGTTTTCTGGGCCGGCGGTCCGCGAAACGGCGACGGGGCAAAGCGGACATTCCCGCAAATGAAATGTCGACCCCCGCCGGCTGGATCGTCGGCGCGCTGGCCTGGATGAACCCTAAGCCTACTTCGTGATCGAGGGCATACGGCACCATTTACCAACGGCCTCGGGTCCCGGCCCTTGTCCGTATTGGCGCAGCGGGCACTTAGTCAGCTATGATTTCGACTGCCATGATCCGGCGCCCCAGGGCCGGGGCATTCCTTCTACCCTCAAGCTGAACCACGACCTGCCAAAGCATCCGGCGATGTGGTCGGCCGGCAGGCGGAGCCGGACATCCTCTGGGTTCAGCAGCGCCTCCTCGACCTCGGCTACCGTGAGGTCGGCAAGGTCGACGGCGCCATGAGTGGGCGGACGTTGGGCGATGGTCGCCTTCAAGGCCATAACGGACTTCCTCGAACGCCGGAGATCGACACCGCAGTCCTGCAGGCACTGCTCACGGCCCCGCCGCGGAAGCAGCCGATCGTTCGCCAAAAAGAGGGACCGTCAGATGGTCGCAGCGCTCCCAGGCCCGGCAGGATCGGCGCTTCCCCGCCGATGCCCCAGAAAGCCTGCGAGGGCGGACCGGTACGCAACGGCTGGTGCCTCTCCGGCAAGGCTCAGAAATGGTCAGGTTGGGCCGCGAGAGATTCCGTTGCACTTACGTCGCCATCGACCCGCCGGTGCGCCGACCCAACCCGGTACGTGAGGTCGACCACGGTGAACCGACCACAATCTGTCGGGGCGGCGTCGTCCGCAACGACAAGTGCATCTGTCCACGTGGCGCATCCGTGCTCAAGGGCGTGTGCAGGCCGACGTCAGGAACACAGACGAGACCGAGGCGTATCTCCCCCGAAGCCCGGCGCATCTCGCGCCAGAGTACGGCGGGTCGCACCCAAACGTGTGATACCTTGAGCGGTTCGGTCTTACGAGTTGGTGATAACCCCATTGCCGGATAGTCCCGCTGAGCTTCTTCAAGCCGCATCGGGGATGGGCGGCCCATGCGTAGTGTGTGGGCGCGGGGCCCAAGCACTCGTTCCTGCAGTCAAGACGAACCGCCGGCTTTCCGGTGAACGCAAATGCAGCCTAAGCGTCCAGGACGGGGCGCAAAGCCGCCGCTCGCGGGCGTGATCGGCAGCCGAGAATTCTCCGCCACAGAGAGAGAGACCAAAGCCACATTCCCAGTGGACTTCGCCCGCAAAGGAAGCACTGTGCCATTGGGGAGTGAACGCGAGAGGGAGCACTCCCGAGCATGAGGTCTTCGCCCGCCTGATGAGCGGGCTTGCGTCAGTACAGACCCTGGGTGGTCTGCCATCAACTGACGGAGACGATCATGAACACCAGCATCACCAAACTGGACGAAACGGCCGCCGAGCAGACGGTTCTCGATGGGAAGGCAAGCGAGGCCGCGATTGCGGCCGAGGCGAGGCCTGCAGGCAAGCTCGAAAAGGGGCGCACCCGCACCCGGAGGCGCGCTGCGCAGGGCAGGCCGGCCGATGGAAAGTTAGTCGCGAGCCCGATCACGGGCAGCAGCAAGGCGGAGATCGTGCTCAGGAAACTCAGGGCGGCGAAGGGGGCGACGGTTCCGATGCTGATGGAGGCAACGGGCTGGCAGGCGCACTCGGTACGCGGGTTCCTGTCGGGGACGGTGCGCCGCAAGCTCGGCCTCACCCTGGTAAGCGAGATCGGCAAGGACGGCGCCCGTCGCTACCGCGTTACCGACCGCGCCTGAGCGGGGTGGGTCAGACAATGACGCGGCTGGATCGCGAACTGGAGCAGCTCGCATCGATGCCCCGCGAGGAACTCGTCGAACGATGGCAGGCAGCTTACGGCTGCCCGCCACCGGCGGGCGCTCGCCGGGAGCTGCTGGTCTATGCTGCTGGCTGGCACATCCAGGTCAAGCGGCTGGGCGGGTTCCCGGCAGAGGTCAGACGGATGCTGCGCCGGGAGGTCGAGCGGATCAGGCGAGAATGCCGGGTTGGCGATACGTCGCCCCAAACGCTCGTCGAGGTGCGCGATCAGCAGGCAGATGCGGGATTGGTCAACAGCCGTGGCTCAGCGGCGGATGGTGAGGGGGGATCAGAGCCTGCTGCGGTGGAGCGGCGCAGGCTTGTTGCGGGCGCTCGCCTGCTGCGGGAGTGGAACGGGCGCACCCATGTCGTGGACGTGACCGAAGCCGGGTACCTGTATGAAGGCGAGACCTATCGATCGCTCTCAGCCATCGCGCGCAAGATCACCGGCGCCCACTGGTCCGGCCCGAGGTTCTTTGGACTATGAGCACGAAGAAGCTCCGCTGCGCCATCTACACCCGCAAGTCCACGGAGGAGGGACTCGAACAGGAGTTCAACTCGCTTGATGCGCAGCGCGAAGCCTGTGCCGCTTTCATTGCTTCGCAGGTTGGGCTCGGATGGCAGCTGGTCCCGGACCACTATGACGACGGTGGCATCTCCGGCGGCACGATGGAGCGGCCCGCCCTGCAGCGGCTTCTGGCGGATATCGGGGAAGGCAAGGTCGATGTGGTCGTGGTCTACAAGATCGACCGCCTGACCCGCTCCCTCATGGACTTTGCCAGGATCGTCGACATCTTCGATCGTCACGAGGTCTCGTTCGTCTCGGTGACGCAACAGTTCAACACCACCACCTCGATGGGGCGGCTGACGCTGAACGTCCTGCTCTCCTTCGCCCAGTTCGAACGAGAGGTGACGGCCGAGCGCATCCGCGACAAGGTCGCGGCTTCGAAGAAGAAGGGCATGTGGATGGGCGGCACCGTGCCCTTCGGCTACCGCGTCGAGAACCGCAAGCTCGTCATCGATGAGCCCGCCGCGGCAGAGGTGCGCAGGTTATTTGCGCGCTATCTCGAACTCGGATCCGTGCCGGCCCTTGCCGCGGAGCTGAACGAACAGGCTGATGCAACCGTTTCTGGTTCGACATTGCTCCATCGGGACACGGGGCAGGGGCGGCGCAAGGCGGCAGGCAAGATCGGCAAGGGCAAGCTTTACTACATGCTCTCCAATCCGATCTATATCGGACGGATCCGTCATGGTAGCGCGATCTATCGCGGCGAGCACCGACCGATCATCGAGGAGGATGTGTTCGATGCCGTGCAGGCAAGGCTTGCCGCACAGGCGCCACGGTCGCGAGGAACGATAGCCACGCGGGACATCCATCTTCTGAATGGAGTTCTGTTCGACGAGGCTGGTGATCGGCTCAGCCCGACCCATGCGACCAAGGCAGGCAAACGCTACCGCTACTATGTGTCGGCCCGGCTAAAGAGTGGCGGGTCGGATAATAAGGACGGCTGGCGCATTCCGGCTGCCGAGGTCGAGGCGATCGTTCTTTACCAGCTTGAGAACCTTCTGGCCGATCGGACAATGCTGTCGGAGTGGCTGCAGGCCGTAGGTCAGGTGCCCCGCATCGAGGCTGCCCTGGAGAAGGCCGGACGAACCTCCGCGGTTCTGAAGGCGACAGCAACGAACCCGGAGAAGGTTCGTCAAATCGTCCGCATGGCGGTCCGGCGCATCAGTCTGTCCAGCGATCGCATCCGCATCCTGATCGATCGGAGTGCCTTGGCCAACTGGCTGGCTGACACTGCGCCTGAGGATGCAACGGCTCGCGGCCGCCCCGCGTCGACCTCGTCGCGAACCAGGCGGGGCCCCATCGAGAGCGATGCCGATCTGCATGTCGTTGATCTCCCGCTTTCGATCCGCAAGCGCGGCGTCGAGCGGCGGCTGGTGATCGAAGGTCAGGCTGCCTCGCGATCGCGGCCGGACAAGCCGCTGATCGACATGATCGCCCGCGCCCATGCCTATCTCGCTGCGCTCACCGATGGTCAGGGTCTCGGGCGCAAGGCTGTCGCAAAGCAGTTCGGGGTGCATGCCGAAGACGTCAGCCGCCTGCTGCCGCTCGCCTTCCTGTCGCCGCGCATCGTCGAACTGATTCTGACCGGGTGCCAGCCGGCCGACCTCTCGGTACGGCATCTGGCCCGCGGGATCGAACTTCCGGTCAGCTGGGCCGCCCAGCACAAACTCGTCGGCATCTGATTCTCTGCCGACAGCCAGGGGAGGGCGGGTCGCTGCTGTTCACGGGCGGTGCTGGCCATCGCCCGTCGCATCATCGCCGAGCCGCCACGAACAAGCCTCTGATCGCCGCGATCATGCAACCATCCCCGGGCGACATAGTGGACACGCAAAAGCCCCAACTGAGACGAGGCCGCTAGATGCCGCGCAAATAGCCGGTTTGAGCAGAGACCCTTCCACGATCTTGTGTCTCACCAAGCGTAAGTGCCGGAAAAGACGGCGCTATTCCGAGGAGCGCAAAAGCTCGCGAAACATGGAGGACTAAATGGTCGGAGTGGCGGGATTCGAACCCACGACCCCTTGACCCCCAGTCAAGTGCGCTACCGGGCTGCGCTACACTCCGAACCGCGGGAAGCCCTATAGGCTTCGCCGTTTTGGCGCAAGGGCGTTTTTGCGGAACGTGGCGGATGGATTGCCGCGGGTGGGCGGGGAGGGGGCTGGCGGCGGCGCTGGTGGCGGGATTCCAGCGCGATCGCCCCCCAGATCAGGCCGAGCAGCAGGTAGAAATGCCGCCAGTGGTCGGTGTCGATGACGGCGCCGAGCCCGACATGGCCGACGAACACCACGTAGGCGCACATGAGGTAGGGCTGCCAGGGGCGATCGCGGAACAGGATGCGGAATCCGGCGCCGAGCGTCCACATGATGAGGGTGAGATAGGCGGCGAAGCCGAGCCAGCCGTAGTCCAGGAGCGCCTTCAGCCAGATGTTGTGGGTGTCTTCGCCATAGATCTGGCCGAAGACGAGTGCGCCGATGCCGAGCGGATGCTCCATCGCCATCTCGAAGCCGATGGCATGGCGGGCGAATCGGCCGAGGCGCGCGCCGTCATATTCCTGAACGAGTTGGGCGCGGGCCAGGAAGAAGTCGGCCACGGCCGGGATCTGCAGGATCACCAACAGCCCCAGCACCAGGACCGCCAGCCCCGCAATTGTCATCACGACGATTCTGAGCCGCAGCATGCCGCTCGTCGTCTGCAGGAAGAGCGCCCCCACCAGCAGCACCGCCGACAGGGCGAAGAGGCCCCAGGCGCCGCGTGAGAAGGAGAAGAAGATGCCGGCGACGATGACGAGCAGCGGCACCGCCAGCACCGGCATCATCACGATGCGCCCGGTCATCAGCCGGTGCAGCAGGAAGATGGCCGGCAGGGTGAGGTAGGGGCCGAACACGTTCGGGTCCTGGAAGGCGCCGGCCGCGCGGTCGTAGAGCGTGAATATCTCCGCGCCGGGAAAGGCGTGGAAATAGCCCAGTACGCCGAGCATCGCCGTCGCCACCGCCGCCACCACATAGGTGACGAAGATCACCCGGTAGAGGCCGGGATCGGCCGCCGTGACGCTGGCGAAGAACGCGGCGGTCAGGGCGAGGAACAGCGATACCGCGAGGTAGAGGGGCGTGCCGGCGATGTCGGCCATCGTCAGCATGGCGATCATGCCGCCGATGTTGAAGACCACCAGCAGCGCCAGCATCGGCACGATGGCCGCGGGGATGCGCAGGCCGAACAGCGCCCACACGCCGATCAGTCCCGCCATGTAGATTTCGTAGGGGGCGGGCTCGCGGATGACGAAGCCCGACAGCAGGATGGCGACGGCGACGGCCGACGTGGACAGGATCGACGCGAGTTTCGCGTCGATCGAGGCCCGTGGCATCGGCTCCTGCAGCGCGCTCAATAGGCGTTCTCGGCGTTGAGGAGGCGGATGGGGGTGAGGAACAGGATCTTGAGATCGAACCAGAGCGACCAGTTCTCGATGTAGTAGAGGTCGTACTCGATGCGCTTGCGGATTTTCTCGTCCGTGTCCATCTCGCCGCGCCAGCCGTTGATCTGCGCCCAGCCGGTCACGCCGGGCTTGACCTTGTGGCGCGCGAAATAGCCGTCAACCACCTCGGTGTAGAGCAGGTTGTGGGTCTGCGCCGCCACCGCGTGCGGCCGCGGCCCCACCAGCGACAACGAGCCCTGCAGCACGTTGAAGAACTGCGGCAGCTCGTCGATCGAGGTCTTGCGGATGAAGCGGCCGACGCGGGTGACGCGCGGGTCGTTCTTGGTCACCGCCTTCTTCGCCGTCGGGTCAGACTGGTCGCTATACATCGACCGGAACTTGTAGACCTCGATGACCTCGTTGTTGAAGCCGTGGCGCTTCTGCTTGAAGAAGATCGGTCCCTTGCTGTCGAGCTTGATGGCGATGGCGGTGGTCAGCATCACCGGCGAGAAGAGAATGATCCCGACCAGGCTGAAGAAGATGTCGAATGCACGCTTGGCGACCGAATCCCAGTGGTTGATCGGCCTGTCGAAGATGTCCAGCATCGGCACGGAGCCGATGTAGGAATAGGAGCGCGGCCGGAACTGCAGCTCGCTGGAGTGCGCGGACAGCCGGATGTCGACGGGCAGCACCCAGAGCTTCTTCAACAGCGACAGCACGCGCCGTTCCGCCGTCAGCGGCAGGGCCACGATCAGCATGTCGATGCGCGCGAGCCGGGCGAACTCCACCAGCTCGGCCACCGTTCCCAGCTTGGGATAGCCGGCGACGATCGGCGGCGATCGGCGGTCGTTGCGGTCGTCGAAGATGCCGCAGATGCGGATGTCGTGGTAGGGCTGCTGCTCGATCGAGCGGATCAGCGTCTCGGCCGCCTGCCCGCCGCCGACGATCACCGCGCGGCGTTCCATGCGTCCGTCGCGCGCCCATTTGCGCATGAACCGGGCCAGCCCGAAGCGGGTGATGACCAGGAGGGCGAAGCCGGCGACGAACCAGCCGACGAACAGGGCGCGCGAGTAGTCGCCCGAGAGCTTAACCAGGAAGGCCGCCACGGCGAGCAGCGCGAAGACCGCCGCCCATGCCAGCAGCATGTTCTTCAGGTGGCGGGCCGGCCGCATCAGCACCGGCAACTGGTAGCAGTCGCCGATCTCCAGGCCGATGATCGCCAGGAGCGAGCCGCAGCCGATCACGATCGGATAGGACCAGGCCAGTTGCGATCCCGTCCCGACGTAAAGCAGGAAGAAGGTGGCCCCCGAGGCGACCAGGAGGGCGAACTCGACCAGCCTCAGCACGCCACTGACCATGACCGGGGACATGGTGTCGCGCCGGTACTGGCTCGCGATCTGCCGCGCCAGCCGGTTCAGGCGGACCGGGGCCTTCGGCTTGTCCCCGGTGTCGAAGTTGCGTACCGCCTCGGGCGAGAAGCGGTCCGCCGGGTCGCTGTCTTTCATGGGCGCATCCGACTTGGCGAGCCCTTTTAGCATTGGCGGGCTAACATTCCCTTGAGCCGGCGGGACGAGTTTCGAGCAACCCGAAGTTGTGCGGGGTCGGTTCGCGATTGTCTCCTACCGGGACGCCTGCCGGTCTCAGGCGAGGGCGCTGTGATAGGCCTCGGTGATGCGGGCCGACATGGTGTCGGCGCCGAAGCGCTCGCGCAGCGACTCCTGGCTCGGCATCAGCGCGGCGAAGCCTTCCGGATCGTCAAGCGCCTTGCTCATGGCGACGGCCAGCGCCTCGGCTCGCGGCATCACGAGGGCCGGGGAACGTGGCGGGAAGATTTCGGGGATGCCGCCGACCGCGGTGGCCACCATCGGCTTGCCGGCCGCGAGCGCCTCGAGGACGACATAGGGCATCGCCTCGGCGCGCGAGGGAATGACGATGACGCGTCCGAGCTCGAAGGCCTTGCGGGCGGACATCGGGGGAAGGAAGCGGACCTGGCTGTCGAGGCCGAGCTGGCGGACGCGTTCCTTGTAGCGCGGCAGGTCGTCTCCATCGCCGATCATCACCCCGGTCACGGGATGACCGTGCATCCGGCCCACCGCGTCGAGTGCCTCGATGAAGAGATCCGGCCCCTTCAGGTCGCGCATCATGCCGACATAGAGGAAGTCGGCAGCGTCGCCCGCCAGCTGCACGGGCTCGAACTCCGCCTGCCGCAGCCCGTTGTAGACGAGGCTGTTGGGAGCCGGCGGCTCGCCCACCTTGTGCCGATAGGTGCGCCGCTCGTACTCGGAGACGAAGAGCAGGTGGTCGGTGAACCTGCCCATGATGCGCTCCAGAAGGAAGAAGAACTTCCCGGTCGCCGTCTCCTCGTCATAGTGCAGGCTTCCGCCGTGCGGTGAATAGAGGCGGGCTACGCGAAACCTGAATGCCCGCAGGACTGAGCCGAACAGCCGGGCATAGACGCCACCCTTGGCGCCATGCCCATGCAGTACGTCCGGCCGCAATTCCCGGATGATCCGATATGTGCGCCACGCGGCGACGAGGTCGCCGGGGCCGATGTGTCGTTGCATCGGCGTCCTGTGGATGCCGAGTTCGAGGCGCTCCCTCATGGCTGCGAACAGCGCCTCCTCGAACGCGCCCCCGGTGGTCGAATCGCAGACGATCCCCACCTTGTGGCCGGCCGCGACCTGCGCGTCGGCCAGGTCGCGCACGTGGCGGAAGATACCGCCCACCGGCGACCGGAAGCAGTGGACGATGCGCAATCCGGCCACGACGCTGCGCCCGTCCTCAGAAATAGCGTTCCCTCACATAGATCGTGTCGCCTGGCAGGAGCGGGTCTGTCGTGCTGACCCGCCCGGTGATCACCTTTCCGTTGATGTCGCGGGTGACGTCGACGCTGGTCTGGTTGGCGCGCGGCGTGTAGCCGCCGGCCATCGCGACCGCCTTCTGCACCGTCAGCCCCGGCACGTAGGAGTACTGGCCGGCCGCGCCGACCTCGCCCATCACGAAGACCGGACGGTACTGCTCGATCTCGACCGAGACGTCGGGGTCGCGCAGGTAGCCCTGGCGCAGCCGCGACGCGATCGCGCCTTCCATTTCCTGCAGCGTGTGGCCGCGCGCCGGCACCGCCCCGATCAGCGGAAAGGCGATGTAGCCGGATGGATCGACATTGTAGGTGTTGGTCAGGCTGTCCTGCTCGAAGACAGTGATGCGCAGTCGATCGCCGGGGCCGAGCCTGTAAGGCTGGTTCAACGCGGAGTGGAATGCCTCCGGCGCCGGACGGTAGCCGGAGCATCCCCCTGCCAGCAGGGCGATCGCCAGAACGGTCGCGACGGAAGTCTTCATTGCAGCCAAACAGTCCTGACTTCGGCGGCTGGGCCGCTCGGGAAGTGTCGACCCGTTATCGAACGATTAGGGTTAATGGGTCGTAAAGCTCCCGCAGGGGTAGCAACGGTGATCTTAACCGCTGGGTTACCATGATCGTTTACGGTTGATTCTCTGATGGCCGGGTTCCGGCATCATCGTCGTCGGTCCGATTCGGGCCACGGGGTGAGGGCCGGGCTCGAAACCATCGGGCATTGTGTTGATCCTAATGGAGTTCTGGCTTCGGGGTTGAAACCGGCCGTGTGTCAGGCGGCTCAATCCGAAAGTCAGGTTGGCTCCACTAGTCGGTCGGGGTAGCCGTGATGACACAGCTTCAATCGTCGGTAAGGGATGTCGATGTCGACCTCGGCCGGCTTTTTGCGAGCTTGCGGCGTGACTGGCGGCGTATCCTCGGCGTGGCGATCGCCGCCTCGCTGGTGGCGCTCCTCTTCGCCATGGTCGCCACACCCAGCTATCGCGCCGAGACCCGCCTGCTGATCGAGACGCGCGAATCCGTGTTCACCCGCCCGCAGGGCGACCGCGACGACACGGCGCCGGTGCTGGACGAGGAAGGGGTGACCAGCCAGGTCGAGATCATCACCTCGACCGACATTCTCAAGCAGGTCGCCAAGAAGCTCGACCTTGCATCGCGTCCGGAATTTGATTCCGCCGGACAGATCACCCTGCTCGACCGGCTTCTCATCCTCGCCGGCGTGAAGAGCAATCCGGACGCCGTTCCCGCCGAGGAACGCGTGCTGACGGCTTTCCGTGACCACCTCACCGTCTACCGGGTGGAGCGCTCGCGCGTGATCGTCATCGAGTTCACGTCGGAGGACCCGGTGCTCGCCGCCGAGGTCCCGAATGCGATCGCAGACGCCTATCTGGCCGTCAGCCGCGAAGCTAAGAGCGAATCCACCTCCGCCGCGACCGAATGGCTGGAGCCGGAGATCAAGGCGCTGACCGAGCGGGTGAAGGAGGCCGAGGCGAAGGTCGCGGCCTTCCGCGCCGAGTCGGACCTGCCTCTCGGCCAGAACAATGCGGCGATCGCCACGCAGCAACTTTCGGAACTCGCGAGCGAACTGTCGCGAGTGCGCGCCAATCGGGCGGCGGCCGAGGGCACCGCTGCCGCCGTGCGCGACGCACTCAAGCGCGGCGGCCCGTTCGACACCTTTCCGGACGTCCAGTCCTCGGGGCTGATGCAGCGCCTGATGGAGCGTCGGGTGGAACTCAGCACCCAGATCGCCGACCTGTCCACGACGCTCCTCAACAACCACCCGCGGATTCGCGCATTGCGCACGCAGCTCGCGGATCTGGACCGCCAGATCGCGGCCGAGGGGCGCAAGGTTCTGGAGGCGCAGGTCCAGGCGGCGCAGACCGCGCAAAAGCGCGAGAACGAGATCGTCGCCGAACTGAACCGCCAGAAGGTCGAAGCAGCCCGCGTCAGCGAGAAGGAGGTCGAGCTTCGTGCGCTGGAGCGCGACGCGGCCGCGCAGCGCGCACTGCTCGAGTCCTATCTGGCCCGCTATCGCGAGGCAGCCTCGCGCCGCGACGGCAACTACCTGCCGGCCGACGCGCGCATCTTCTCCCGGGCCGTCGTGCCGCTGGAGCCCTATTTCCCGAAGGTGGTCCCCATCGTCGGCGCGGCATTCGTCGGCTCGCTGCTGCTGATGAGCATCGCCACGCTGATGATGGAGCTGTTTTCCGGCCGGGCGATGCACGCCGCCCCGCGTGACGGCTTCGAGCCGGTCGAGGAGATCACCATGCCCCATCCCGCGGCCAATGCGGAGGAGCGGCGGGCCGGTCTGTGGGAGGAGCCGGAAATCACCCAGGACGGCATCGGCCTGACGGTGGCGCAGGCGGCCCGCCGCCTGATCGCGCGTGGCGTGAGCCGCGCCATGTTCGTCTCGCCCGAGGGAGACCAGGGCGCGGCGAGTGCCGTGCTGGTGGCGCGCTCGGCCTCGGATGCGGGCTTGCGCGTCCTTTTGATAGACCTGACCGAGAACGGTGCGGCCTCCGCGCCGATGCTCGATGGGGTGCCGCTCGCCGGCATCACGAACCTGCTCGCCGCCGAGGCCAAGTTCGTCGACGTCATCCACGCCGACCGGTACTCCGGCTGCCACGTCATCCCCTCCGGGACGGCCGATCCGGTTCGGGCGATGCGCGCGATCGAGCGCCTGCCGATCATCGCCGATACGCTGGGAGCGGCTTACGACCTGCTGGTGATCGAATGCGGGCCGGTGGGCCCGGAGAACATCCGCCGGCTGGTGACCGAAGGGACCGAGGTCTTCCTGAGCGTCGTCGAGCCAAACGAGGACGTGAGAAAGAACCTGCGCACACTGGAAGAGGCCGGCTTCGGCGACGTGGCCGTGGTGCACCCTGAAGGGATCAGGCCGGACCCCGTGCCGGATCTCAGCGCGGCGTGAAGCCGGGCAGACGGGCGGCGTTCAGTCCGGGTCGCGGGCGGACGCGGAGAGCCCGCTGCTGCTGCGGCGCACGACCTTGACCAGACGCCACAGCCGCGGGTTTCTCTTGACGGCTTCGACAAGCCGCCGCTGCAGCCGGAGTGCGGCGGCAAGCAGTCGCCCCTTCGCGGCGAGCGGCACCATGACGTCCCAGTGGCGGATCTCGATATCGCACCAGGAGCGCTTGTACGGCTCGTCGCCGACGCCGAAGTCGTAGACCCTCAGGCCCTCGGCACAGGCTTCCTCGATGTTCTGGAAGAACAGGAAATCGCCAGGACTGTGCTGGGCGAGCTCGTCGTTGGCGATGGCGCCGAACTCGCAGGTGATGCGGTCGCCCATGCGGCTGGAGCCGGTCACGGCACGCAACCGGCCGCCGACTTCCAGCCCGTGCAGCACGAAGGGCTTCGGCGTCGCCGGAAGCGCTTCCGTGAACAGCGAGGCGAAGAAGCGCTGCACCTCGGGTGGCGCGAAGACGTCGGGGATGCCGGCCTCGCGGAAGCGGTTGGCCTTCATTGCGAGGAATGCGTCGAACAGCCGGGCGACTTCCTCGGGCGTTGACGCCTCGATGCGCCGGTAGCCGCCCGCAGCCTCGAGCTTCCGCGCCTGCGCGCGATGCTTCTTGCGCTTGCGCATGCTGCCCGAGCGCCGGAGCAGGGCCTCGAACCCCTCCGTGATCTCGACGGCCAGGGCAGGATTGGGGCTCTGCACATGCGGGAGGGTTAGCAGCGGATTGGCGACGCCGTCGTAATCGGCGACCAGGCGGTCGAGTTCCAGGAGGTCGACATCGGGTCGCGCGGCCGCGATGCGGGAGACAACCGCGTCCATGTCGATCGCGGCGCCGGGCCGGAGGGGAGGGAAGTTGGCATTGGCGTGCCGGCCGCCCATCAGTCGCGCGATTCGGAAGGGTCCCGTGCGCACCACCTCCAAGGCCAGCCCCATGACCGGACGGTCGCGCACTTCGATGAGGACCAGCAGGGCGTCCGGCTGGGCGGCGCGCACCCAGGCGGACACCCACGCGGGCGACTGAGCCGGCGCAAACAGCGCTCCGTCCCCGGCGAGCTCGGCATAGCGCTGCAGCGCGTCAGGGGTCGCCGCGCACACACGGATCTCGCAGGTGGACTGTGTGGGGGTATACGACACCCGGCCGGTGCCGGGGACATCGAGCGTTGCGCCTTGTGCGTCAACCATCCTTCAATCCTTAGCCCCTAACCATCGGCGGATGGGCCTGGCGGACGTCTCAAGGCGGCGACGCTATCCGGCAAAGGTGAAGGAATGTTCGACGCCGGCGAGGCGATCCGGAAGCTTGTCCTGCACTTCGCCCGCTTTTCCGGCGTCGCACCGCTGGCGCGCCCGTTCGTGGGCGGGGTCGGCGCCATCCTGATGCTGCACCGGGTGACGGCGCAGCCCATCGATCCCGACAGCGCCAACCGTCATCTCGTCATCAGCCCTCATTTCCTCGACGCCGTGCTGGAGCGCATGAAGCGCGATGGCTACACCTTCCTGGACATGGACAGCCTGGTCGAACGCCTTGTTTCCGGCAGGGTGCGGGGAGGGCGGCTTGCCGTCGTCACGGCCGACGACGGGTATCGAGACAACCTCCTGGAGGCGCTGCCGGTGCTGGAACGCCACCAGGTGCCGATGACGATCTACGTCGCGCCGGCGCTCATCGACGGCACCGCCCTGCTGTGGTGGGACCTTCTCGAGACCGTCGTGGCGCGCAACGATGTCGTGACGGTACCGACCGCCGACGGCCCCGTGTGCCTTGACGCGGCCACGGAGGCGCAAAAGCGCGCCGCGAACCGTCGGCTCGGCGAGATGATCTCCAGGCGCGTGGCGGAGGCAGACCGCGACCGGTTCGCCATCGATCTTGCGCTGGCACACGGCGTCGATCCGGACCGGTCGCGCCGCGACCTCTTGATGGACTGGGACGAGATCGCCCGCATCGCGGGACATCCGCTGATCACCATCGGCGCCCACACCATGCATCACTACAATTTGCGCCGCCTGGACCAGCCGGAGGCGCTGGACGAGATGGTCGGTTCGGCCGACGTGCTGGAGGCGCGACTGGGCACGCGCCCGCGCCATTTCGCCTACCCCTACGGCTTTGCGGAAGCGGTCGGCATCCGAGAGGTGGACCTGGCCCGGGAGGCGGGGTTCGCCTCGGCCGTCACGACGCGCCACGGCTTGCTGCAGCCCGGGCATGCCAACCATGTCCACGCGCTGCCGCGCATCTCCGTGAACGGGCGGTACCAGCAGATCGCGCATCTGCGCACCATGCTGTCCGGCGTCACGACCCCGCTCGCCAACGCGGGCAAGCGGCTCGTTACGGTCTGACGGATTACTGTCTGAAGGGCGCTCAGGCGCGCGGCGGCGTCGCCATCCACTTGATGATGACCATCGCCGGCAGGATCCAGACGAGCCCGCCGAGCAGGAAGTAGAGGAAGTGGACGAGCGGACCTGACTCCGCCAGCTGTGCGACGGCGACGATCGTGGCCACGAGGGCGTAGACGATCACGAGGGCGACCAGCAGGAAGGTGCCGATCAGTTTCTTGAGGCGCACGGGCATTCCCGTCCGATAGTCTCACTGGCCGGCGGACGCAATCGCCAACGAACCTTCACGCGACGGCATGTCGCTGTCCTTCGGCTTGCATCGGCGCGCCGCCCGGTCCACGACAGCGCTCGATTTTTCGACGGAGCAGAACCTTGGTGGCGATCTCCGGGACCAGTGCCCCCCTTGCCGAACGTGAACGCCTGCTGCGCAACCGCAAGCTGGTGCGCGGCTGGCTGTACCTGGTGCTTCTGGCGCTCTTCGCGCTCATCCTCGTCGGCGGCGCGACGCGGCTGACCGAGTCCGGCCTCTCGATCACCGAGTGGAAGCCGATCCACGGCGTCATACCGCCGCTGAACCAGGAGGAGTGGCAGGCCGAGTTCGAGCTCTACCAGAAGATTCCGCAATACGAGCAGCTCAACAGGGGCATGACCCTCGACGAGTTCAAGACGATCTTCTGGTGGGAATGGGTCCACCGCCTGCTGGCGCGTGGCATCGGCTTCCTGTTCGCCCTGCCGCTCATCTACTTCTGGGCCACGCGCCGCATCGAGCGTGGGCTGGGTCCGAAGCTCGTCGGCCTGCTGGCGCTGGGTGGCCTGCAGGGCGCCATCGGCTGGTGGATGGTGTCCTCCGGGCTGGCGGAACGCGTCAGCGTCAGCCAGTACCGGCTGGCGACCCACCTCACCCTAGCGGCGATCATCTTCGCGGCGATTGTCGCCATCGCGCGCGGGCTGTCCAAGCACACGCAGGCGCCGGCCGACCGCAGCACGCAGCGCTTCGCGTTCATCGTCATGCTGGTGGTGCTGGTGCAGATCTATCTCGGCGGCCTCGTCGCCGGACTCGACGCCGGGCTTTCCTACAACACCTGGCCGCTGATGGACGGCAGCCTGATCCCAGGCGGCCTGTTCATCCAGCATCCGGCCTGGGTGAACCTTTTCGAGAACCCCAAGACGGTGCAGTTCGTGCACCGCTGCGGCGCCTACCTGCTGCTGGTGCTGGCGCTCTGGCACATGATCCGGACGCGGCGCGACCTGCCGGGCACCACCCATGCGCGGCGCGCGCTGGTGCTGTTCCACCTGGTGCTGCTGCAGGCGATCGTCGGCATCGTCACGCTGGTCATGCAGGTGCCGTTGCATGGAGCCCTGATGCATCAGGGCCTGGCCCTGGTCGTGCTTGGCTTCGCTGCCGCGCACTGGCGCGCCACCAAGGGCAGCTACCCGCTCGAGACGGACGTGCAGACCGCGCGGTAGCTTCGACAGGCCATAGCGGCGGCTTGTGCCCCCTCCACCATGCTTCGCATGGTCCCCCTCCCCCGCTTCGCAGGGGAGGATCGGCGGTGCCGTCTGCACACCCTCGTTCACGAAGTGGTGGAGGGGGCACAACTTCTATCGATGGGCAACAATCGCGACGGGCACCAGTCACAAAATCTCACCCCGTCCCGCCGGACAGGGTGAGAGATCTTTCGTTTTCGGGGCGGCCCCGGTCAGGCGCCGCGGATCATCAGGTCGAGGTTCTGGACGGCCGCGCCGGAGGCGCCCTTGCCGAGATTGTCGTAGACTGCGATCAGCACCGCCTGCGCCCGCGCATCGTT
>Ga0182742_1000910_pt1 | contig 41518 bp, 38 predicted proteins | sample eDN5th37CBELigMG_FD_128880 | JGI IMG/M metagenome (GOLD analysis project Ga0182742, IMG submission 128880) | Enriched Miracle-Growth compost microbial communities from Emeryville, California, USA - eDNA 5th pass 37_C BE-Lig MG (version 2)... ... | reverse complement strand
CTCAGCTCCATAATTTGACTCTATTAGATGGTTGTAAGAAATCCAATTTTGATTCACTTGAATTGATAGGGATATGTAACACTTTAGATCTTTAACATCATTTCTGATAGAATCAATATTTTGATGGAAGGATTCCTCAGTAATGATTGCTTTTGCTCCAGCATTATTTAAAATATAGGCAATTTCATCTGGAGCTAATCGGAAATTTATTGGCAGGAACACAGCTCCAATTCGATTTACTGCAAATATCGTTTCGAAAAATTCAGAACAATTAAAAAGCAGAATGCCAACCCTATCACCTTTTTTTACTCCTTGGGATAAAAGTCCTTGGGCCAATGCATTTACCCTTTCATTTAATTGTCTACCAGTAATTCTTCTATTTTCATAGACAATGATTTCATTATCTGGCTTTTCTACTGACCATTTTTTTGCTAGTGAAGAAAAATTAATAGATCCTCCAAAGTTCATCGAACCACTCCTAATCTATTTTATCTCCCTTGATAATTTGGTTTTCTTTTTTCCAAAAAGGCACTTAAGCCTTCTACTCGATCCTCTGTGCTAAAATTAACTAGCCAAGCCTCTGCTTCAAGAGATAGGGCAATATCCAATGAAACTTCACTTCCTTGATTTATTGCTTTTTTGGATTGTTGAACTGCAATTGGACTATTGGCCAAGATTGATTCTGCTAGCTTTTTACTTTCATTCATTAATTCTTCATGCGGAACAACTTTATTAATAATTCCTAATTCTTTTGCCTCTTGTACAGGGATTCGCCTTCCAGTAAAAACGAGCTCTTTTGCGATTCCCTTTCCTACCAATCTCACCAGCCTTTGTGTTCCTCCCCATCCAGGGTAAAGTCCAATACAAACTTCTGGTAAACCTAATTGAGCTTTTTCCGATGCAATCCTAATATCACAGGCTAATGCCAATTCCGTTCCACCGCCTAATGCGTAACCATTAATTGCAGCAATAACAACCTTTCTGCTATTCTCAATTTTTCTTAAAACATTTTGTCCTTTATATACAAATCTTTCTCCTTCAATTACATCCATTCTTTTCATGGCAGCAATATCCCCGCCTGCCACGAAGGCCTTTTCCCCTCCGCCAGTTATTATTACCACTTGAATTCGATCATTATCCTCAATTTGATTAAAGGCTTCCTCTAATTCCGCCAATGTAACATCGTCTATAGCATTAAGGACTTCCGGACGATCGATAGTAATTATTGCGATTCCGGCTTCCAATTTGGTTCTAACATATTTTAATGCTTCCACGTTTTATCCAACCTTTCTATAAATGAATTCCTTTATCTATACTTGCTAAAGCTGCCTCATATAATCCTTCTGACAATGTTGGATGAGGGTGTATGGTGATGGCAAACTCCTCCGGTGTTGCTTCTAGATTTAAAGCTAATACGGCTTCGGAAATTAACTCAGATGCATGCTTGCCAATAATATGAACTCCTAAAATTTGATTATATTTTTTTTCACGGATAATTTTCACAAAACCTTCAGAGCTGCCATTTGTTAATGCCCTGCCATTACTATTAAAACTGTATTTGCCTACCTGGATTTCGTAACCCTTCTCTTGGGCCTCCTTTTCAGTGAGACCAACCGAAGCGATTTCCGGGGATGTATAAATACAACGGGGAACATGCTGATAGTTCATTTTCTTTTTATGCCCCATACAATTTTCTGCAGCGGCAACTCCTTGAGCAGAAGCGACGTGTGCAAGCCGGTCAATCCCTGTCATATCTCCAATTGCATAAATAGAATCAATATTTGTCTGAAGGTATTCATCTACTTTTATTGCACCATCTCCAACTTCTAAGCCTATCTCTTTCAAATTTTGAACGACGGATTTCCTGCCAGCAGCAACTAGGATTTCCTTTACAGCGATATCTTTTAATGATTGTTTGTGTTCAACATAAAGCGTTTTCCCATTACTTTCCGATTTTATCTCCATAACCTTAGCTGAAGTTAATATTTCTACTCCATCTTTTTTGAGAGACCTTTTTAAATACTTAGAAAGGTCTTTATCAAATCCAGTGAGAATTTCATCTTCACTTTCTATTAGCACAACTTTTACCCCAAGTGGTGCATAGATCCCAGCGAATTCACAGCCAATAGCTCCACCGCCAATAATGGCAATACTTTCAGGTAATTTCTTTAATGCAAGTGCCTCTTTATTTGTTAAAGGGTTCGCTTCTTTTAATCCAGGAATAGGCGGTAAAGAGGGCTTAGATCCCGTTGCTAATATGATGTTTTTACTATTTATTGTTTGATGATTACCATTGCTATCTTCAATAACCACGTGATTTGGAGAAATAACCTTTCCAAAACCCTTTAGAAGAGTTATGTTATTTTTATTTAATAAGTAAGAAATTCCTTTTAGAAGCTGTTGAATGATTGCATCTTTCTTCGTATTAAGGATTGAATAATCAATTTCTGGCTTACTATACAAGATGCCAAATTCTTTGGACACACCATGTAGTTTTACAAGTTCTGCACCTTTTAGTAAGGTTTTAGTCGGTATACATCCTGAATTTAAACAAACACCGCCAAGGGTATCACGTTCTATTAGAACAACCTTTCCTCCTAATTGTGCGGCACGAATGGCGGCAACATAACCTCCGGGTCCTCCGCCAATTACAGCGACATCAAAGAATTCTGAATCATTATTATATTCAGATAATTTATTGCATTTTGAGACTGAATCAGGCTGGTTCATATTTACTTCTTTAAATGGTGTTTCAGTATTTGCACTCAATACCGCAAGAGTCTCCCCAACCTTAACCTCATCACCCTCTGGCTTTAAAATAGAACTTAGAATTCCGTCTTCAGGGGCCAATACCTCGACTGTCATTTTCTCAGTTGTTAGTTCAGCTATTGCCTCGTCTTTCTTCACATTCTGCCCTTCCCTAACTAACCATGCGGCAATTTGTGCCTCTTTCATAGTTAAACCTGCTTTTGGCACAATAATATCTATTTTCATATAAATCACCTTTACTCATTTGAAATAATTTCATCGGGATGTTCAATTAAATATTTTATTGTTCCCAAAAACTTTGCAGCGGGTGCCCCATCCATCACGCGATGGTCGAACGAAAGTGACAGTGTCATCGTTTTTCCAATTCTAATTTGTTCGTTTTCAACAATAACATCTTCAATAATTCTGCCAACACCAAGAATGGCACTTTCAGGCTGGTTAATAACCGGAGTGAAACCATCAACCTCATACATTCCCAAATTACTAATAGTAAACCTTCCATTAGCTAGGTCATCTGGCTTTAGCCTGGAATCTCTTGCCCTATTTGCCATTTCTTTGACTTCTAATGCAATTTCACTGATAGATTTTTGATCTGCTGTTTTAATAACCGGTACAACTAATCCATTCTCTATGGCAACAGCAACACCAATATTTATATCATCGTGATAAACTATTTCCTCTTTTTCCAAAGAAACATTGATCCCTTGATTTTTCCGGATACTTTCGGCAACAATTTTAACTAAAATATCAGTAAAACTAATTTTGAGATTAGATCTTTGTGTCAAGCTTTCCTTAAATTTCACTAGTTTAGAAGCTTCTATTTTAACCGTTAGTGTGACGTGAGGAGCAGTTCTCTTACTCTCAGACATTCTTGCAGCAATGACTTTTCTAATACCCGAAAGTTTAACTTTTTTACTGGTTGTCTTATCAACTGATTGATGAATACTTTTCAAGACATCTGTACTTATGATTCTTCCATTAACTCCAGAGCCTTGTATATCATTTATATTAACTTTTTCGATATTTGCTATATTCTTTGCTAGTGGAGTAATGGTTCTGCGATGAGCAGCAAGTGGGGTGTTTTCTTGTTGTATATTTTGGAGCTTTTTGTAATAGTAAATAACATCCTGTTCAATAATCCTTCCATTTGGACCGCTTCCCTCTACATTGGCTAAGGAAATTCCTATATTCCTGGCATATCGTTTAGCCCTAGGAGATGCAAAAGGAGCTTTATCTGCAATTGACAAATAGTCCTCCTCCTTTTAAAAACTTAGTGTTGAGAACTGTCTTCCCACACATATTTTTTTGACAGAATGAATAATATCATCTTCATTGGGCAAGTAAAAATTTTCTAGAGGTGTACTATAAGGTACCGGTGTAAAAGGTGCAGCAACCCTTTGTATTGGTGCATCTAAATAATCAAAAAGATCTTCCTGAACCATTGCAGCGATTTCTGCACCTACACCGCCAATTTTAACCGCTTCATGAACGATAATTAATCTTCCTGTTTTCTCCACAGACTTCTTTATGGTTTCTGTATCTAGTGGGGTAATTGTCCTTGGGTCAATAACCTCCGCGGATATTCCAATATTTTCAAGTTGTTTAGAAGCCTCAACAGCTTTGTTTACCATCTGTCCTAGAGCAACAATAGTAACATCCGAACCCTCTTTCACAATTTTTGCTTGACCGAAGGGTATTGTATATTCTTCATCTGGAACCTCACCCTTCATTCCATATAAAGCTTTATTTTCAATAAAAATAACAGGGTTATTGTCACGGATGGCTGTTTTTAATAATCCCTTCGCATCATAAGGATTAGAGGGCATTACAACAATTATTCCAGGGATATGCATTAATAATGCCTCAAGGCTTTGCGAATGCTGAGGTCCCGCGTTTAATCCGGCACCGCCTTGTGTACGAATAACTAGCGGCAACGTCATTTGTCCGCCTGACATATATCTCATTTTTGCTGCTTGATTAATAATTTGATCAAAGCAGACGGCAATAAAATCCATAAACATGATTTCAATAACAGGTCTTAAACCTGTTGAAGAAGCACCTACCGCTAATCCAACTATTGCAGATTCACTAATGGGGGTATCTATTACCCGAGAAGAACCAAATTCCTTTATTAATCCCCGTGTGATTCCAAATGATCCCCCTGATTCACCAACATCTTCTCCTGCAATAATTACGGTGGAATCTCTTCGCATTTCTTCACCTAACGCATGGTTAACTTCTTTGTTATATCTAATTACTGCCATATGAATCACCCCTTTTAACTGGAATATACATCTTCTAAAGTTGAAAGCTCATTTGGAAATGGACTTTCCCGTGAAAATTGTTCAGCTTCATCAAGTTCCATTTTTATGGATTCATCTATAGATTCTAAATCATTTTCTGCAATCCCAAATTCCTGTGTTAATTTTGTCCTATATTCTAAGATTGGGTCATTTTTCTTCCAGCTCTCTATTTCACCTTCCGGCCGGTATCGCTGCGGGTCTCCTTCAAAATGACCACTCCATCGATTTGTCATACACTCGACAAGAAATGGCCCTTCGCCTTCTCTGGTACGAGCGATCAATTCTTTCATCGTATGATAAACTTCTAAAACATCATTTCCATTAATCAGGAAACTCTCAACTCCGTATGCCAATCCTCTCTCTACAACCGTTTCTGTTGGTAAATGTTTATCACGGGTTGTAAACTCTGCATAACGATTACTCTCACAAACAAAAATGATCGGCAGTTTTAAGATAGCGGACATATTTAAAGCCTCATGGAAATATCCAATTCCTGTGGCTCCTTCTCCAAAGAATGGAATGACCACTTGACCTTGATTTTTTAATTTTGCCGTTACCCCTGCTCCAACTGCGATGGGCATCCCGGCTCCAACAATACCATTCGCGCCTAGAATCCCCAGTTCCACATCTACTACATGCATGGAACCTCCTTTTCCTTTACAATATCCAGTTTCTTTTCCAAAAAGCTCTGCCATCATTTTTTTGACCTCGGCTCCTTTTGCAATACAGTGGCCGTGTCCCCTATGTGTACTCGTGATATAATCATTTTTTGATAGATTCGTACAAACACCAGTTGCTACAGCCTCCTGACCAATGTATAGGTGTAAGAAACCTGGAATGAATCCATCTGAAAATAATCCAGATACTCTCTCTTCAAACCCGCGTATTTTTATCATTGTACGGTATAGAGAAATTAGTACTTCATTAGGAATGTCTTTCAATACTACACGCCCTTTCATAATCATTAATCTTTATGTGTGTAAATCCCATTGGTTACTATGCCCAAATAGATCCTTGCAAGGTCATCTAATTGCAAATCTCCTTGTGGTTCATACCACTGGTACATAAAGTTACTTGCACCTAGAATATAAAAAAGGGAAATCCTGCTATCTTCTACCGTGAATATTCCTTCTTGCTTCCCCTCTTCTAAAACCTTAATAAATATTTTTTCATATTCGGTTCGTTTCTTTTTAACAATTTTAAAATTTTCGCCTGATAAACTGCCCCATTCTTTAAAGAATATTGTTATATCATCCTTATACTCATGAATAATCTCTAAGTGCGCCTTAAGTAATTTAATAAGTTTTTCCTTTGGTGATAAAGTTTCCTTCTCTATTGTTTGCAGCCTTTTTAATCCTTCGGAAATGAATCTTTCGTGTAGTAGAAAAAGAATTTCTTCCTTACTCTTTAAGTGGTGATATAATCCTCCTTTAGTTAAACCAGCAGCATGGGCAATATCCTGAATAGATGTACCATGATAGCTATTTTTCACAAAAAGGGTTAATGCTGCATCTAATATTTCAGATTTTCTATCTTGACCCTTATTGGGTTGAATGACTTTTGACATTTTTTAACCACCTTGGCTGTAATTTTCTAGTTTTTTATTTATAAATGATAATTGTAGGTACCTATTTATTTAACCTTCCACCTGCCAACCGTCCGGTATGTTACTAACATCATCATACCGACCGTCCGGTCTTTTGTCAATAATACAAATTAAAAAATTCTGAAAATATTTACAACGGATCTCTCTGCCATATTGAAATACCCCTTACTTCAAATAACTGGTTTTAGTTTTTTTACTTTATTATAATTTACCAATTGTCAGGACGAGATGGATTATGACTATCTACCTATCCCGAATCTTTTAATTCCTTCAATGGATTTTCTCTCTGTTCTGTTCGAAGTCTGGGAAGCTTGGGACTGTTTTAATAGATTTAAGGGTACTTAGTCCAAAGTTAGAGAAGCTTCAGACTCCTTTATTAGGCTTTTCTAGCTTTCTGTCCGAAGTCAAAGCATATTCAGACAGCTACACCAATTTCCTGGACTGCTCTGTCCGAAGTCGGGAAGCTTTAGACTCTTTTATTTGATCCAGGTGGTGCCTTGTCCAAAGTTGAAGCAGCTTCAGACTCATTTATTTCATCCAAAAGGGGCTTTGTCCGAAGTTAGTTGAACTTCAGACTCATTCACTGGATTTTACTTCTGCTTTGTCCAAAGTTGGAGCAGCTTTAGACTCTTTTATTTGATCTAAAAGGGGATTTGTCCAAAGTTAATTGATCTTCAGACTCATTCACTGGAGTTTCCTTATGCTCTGTCCGAAGTCGGAGCTGCTTTAGACTCTTTTATTTGATCTAAAAGGGGCTTTGTCCGAAGTTAGTTGAACTTCAGACTTATTCACTGGATTTTCCTTATGCTCTGTCCAAAGTTGGAGCAGCTTTAGACTCTTTTAATAGAAAAATGGACAATTCTGTCTAAACAACACCATTTTTTTACACAAATCAGCCCTTTTCAATAGGCATAAGCACCCTTCACCTGCCAGCTTCATAAAATGTCTGATACAGAGCAGTGCGAGGTGAGTTTATGCCGGATCGGGAACTTTTGCTAAAAAGAGAGAAATTAAAAGATCAGCTTATCCAAATCTATAAGGAAATAGATGAAAGTTTGATCATTAAGGAGGAACGGACATCCCTTCCGCCCTCGATAAAAAGCAAACAAAATTTATCTGCCTTTTTAAAGTTTCGAAGCATGATTACCCTGGATCTAGAAGATGAGTTACTTGCTCAAGGTCTTTCTTCGAGCAGAAACATTCATTCTCATGTGCTTTATTCACTTAATGCCATGATTCATAATTTGTCTGCACAGCAAGAAAACGGCCTTCCTTTTATTCATCCTTTCCATCCGGAAGAAGCTGCAAAAATGAAAAACAGCAGAAAAACTAAATTGCTGGGTCTCCCTCGCAATCATCATTCACAACCTATTATGGTGACACTTGATCGCTCAATGCTGAAAACACCAGGCATCTTCACTGATCTATTGAACGCCGGGATGACCATTGCCAGGATTAACTGTGCACATGATGACCCGGAAATTTGGAGAGAATTTTTTAAGAGGTTGCGGGAAGGGGAAAACAAGAATTTCCCGTGCAAAGTATATATGGATTTACCCGGGCCGAAAATCCGCATCACCGAGATAAAATCCGTAAAGGGTTATGGAGAAAAACATACTATCGAATTAACAGATGGATGTATGGTAAGAATTTATCGTTCGGTTCAATGCAAAGAGGAACCCCAAGATAGTCAAATGATTTCAATGGGAATCACTCTGCCAAAAGCATTAACGAATGTGAAAAATGGTGACAGGGTTTATATTGATGACGGGAAAATCAGTGCGGTCGTTATCAATACAGAGGCAGATTATATCGAGGCTAAAATAATAAACGTCCATAAGAATCCTGTAAAATTAAAAACCGGCAAGGGGTTAAATTTTCCTGATTCACTGACCTATCTGAATGTACCAGCCATTACCGCCCAGGATTTGGAATGCTTGCCTGTCATATGCGAGCTCGCAGATATTATCGGCCTTTCTTTTGCCCATCAGCCCCGGGATATTAGACGGCTAAAAGAACATATCGAGTGGCTGACTTCTAAGCATATCGGCATCGTTGCAAAAATCGAAACAAAGGAAGCCTTTCACCATCTGGGGAAAATTCTAATGGAGGGGCTTAATTTAGATTCGTTTGGGATAATGATTGCCCGTGGCGATCTTGCTGTTGAAATGGGGTTTGCCCAGCTTCCTAGCCTGCAAAATTCCATCATGCTTCTTTGTGAGGCAGCTCATATTCCAGTCATTTGGGCAACGGGTGTGCTAGAAAGAATGACCAAAAAAGGGGTTCCAGCCAGAACAGAAATGACCGATGTCTTCCATGGGCTAAATGCCGACTGCATTATGCTGAATAAAGGCCCCTATATTACAGATGCCGTCCACTTGATTGGGCAGGTAGACGAAACGCGCGAAATACTAATGCAGGAACGGAATGACTCATTGGTTTTTCCGTTTGTTCAATATGGTTTTTAAGCGGGACTTTGGAAAAATTACTCCACTTCTCGCTTTAAGCACGTCGCAGTTGTGTACAAGCTATTCCGATTCTGAGTTTAATTTTTCATATATCTTTAAAAGTTGCTGGCGTTCCTCTCCAGACAGTTTTCCGAATAGGTTTTGCCTTAGTGCACTTCCCTTCTCCTGCGCTTTTTTGACCATGTCGATTCCTTGTTCAGTTATGCCTAAATAGATAATTCTCCGGTCTGCCGAATCATTTAGTCGAACAGCCAATTTCTTTTTGACAAGTTTTTCTGCCAGGTGGGTAAGGGTTGGAGGGGTCAATCCCAGAGCTCTGGCAATATCAGAAGGCCGGCTCTTTCCATATTGCCTTAAGTGACTGAGGATAAGAATATGTGAAATCCCAAGGTTTTCCCCAAATAATTTATTCCACTCAATGATTAAATTGTTTGTGACCTTATCCATCGTATGAATCAATTCAAAAATCGTTTTCTCTTCCATATGTATTGGTCCCTCGCTTTCTATGAGTAAAGCATTAACGCGCTGGGGGACTGGCCCCCAACGGTTTAAAGCATTAACGCATCGGGGGACTGACCCCCATTGGTTTAATGCGTTAACGTGTTATTGTGCTGAGAATCCGCCGTCTATGATGAGTTCGGCTCCGCTGATGTAGGAGGATTCGTCGGATGCTAGGAATAGGGCTGCGTTTGCGATGTCTTCTGGCTCGCCTAAGCGCTGAAGCGGTGTTGCCTGGATTAGGCGTCCTAGAAGGTCTTTGGATGAGCTAAGTCCTTGTGTCATTGGTGTGTTGATAATTCCTGGGAATAATGCATTTACGCGGATTCCCTGGCGGCCGAAGGTGGTTGCCGCTGCTTTTGATATCGCACGGACCGCCCCTTTTGATGCTGAATAATGATTAAAGCCTTGGCCAATTTGCGCGGTATAAGAGGAAATATTAATGATGGATCCCTTATTATTTGCCGCCATGTATGGAGCCACATGCTTCATTCCTGCAAATGGTCCAAAGCTATTAATGGACATCATTTTTTGCCAGTCCTCCATATTGATTTCCTGATAAGGCTTTTCTGAAGAGATTCCTGCGTTATTTACTAGTATATCAATTCTGCCGAAGCGATCGTTCACTTCTTTGGCAAATTCCTGCCAGCTTTCATCCGATGCTACATTTAATTTCATGCCATGCACATTTTCTTTCTGATTTGCCCGTTCAAGTGCCTCTTCATTAATATCTGCTGCAATTACAATGGCACCTTCTTTACTGAAAAGATCCACCATTTTTTCGCCAATGCCTGAAGCTCCTCCAGTTATTATGGCTACTTTATTATCTAAACGTCCCATGTACGTTCACTCCTTACCGTAATTTAATTGAACCGCCATCCACCATAAAAGTCTGGCCAGTTATATAGTCTGAATCCTTGCTTGCCAAAAAGACCGCTGTTCTGCCAATATCTTGTTCAGGATCGCCCAAACGGCGCAGCGGAATTTTATTAAGCATTGCCTCATATAGATCCGGGAAACTCTTACTCCATTGCTCCACCCCGGGTGTAAGAGCAATTGGGGAAATTAAGTTCACATTAATCCCATCGGGGCCCCACTCGTTTGCCGCAACACGCGACATTCCGCGGATGGCCTCTTTGGCTGCTGCATAGGAAGTTTGGGTGACTTGACCATCCAATCCCGCTCCGGAAGCAAAATTGATTACTTTCCCTTTTGTTTTTTTCAATTCGGGATAGGCCGCCTGCATAAAATGAAAGGTCGGATAAAAGCTTGTCCCGAATGATAAATCAAAGTGTTCAAGGGTTGTTTCCATGAAAGGTGCCTGTCTGGACACGTGTGCATTATTAACCAGAATATCCAGCCGGCCAAACTTCTTCACAACCTCTTCGACAATTTCGGATACATTTTCTTTTATTGTAATATCCTTGATAAAAAGCATACCTTCTGTAAATTGATTTACATCAGCAAAGGTCTCTTTCCCTTTTTCCTCATTTACATCAACAATGGCAATATGTGCCCCTTCCTTAGCCATCGCAAGAGCAATCCCCCTGCCGATGCCCGAAGCACTGCCAGTGACAATCCCAACCTTGCCTGCTAATCTCATAAAAATGACCTCTTTTCGCATATATTTAGACATCTAAATATTAGGTACCTAACTATAATATCATCATGGGCTGCGGTTTGCAATTAGATATACCTGCCTATTTTTGAACAATGAAATCAGCTGGACTGAAAATAAAATTCCAGTCCAGCTGACTAATATTTTACGTCGTAATAGTCGTTTCTGAATCTTTCGTTTCGCTGATTAGTTCCTCTGAATCTGGCTGGTTTCCTCGTTTAGGAATTAAAATCAGAAATAGAAAGGATATCGCTGTAAAAACTGTCAGTAAAATAGCGGTTGAAGCAAGGGCTCCTGCGGCGTTTCCGCCTTTTGCAAATATAGCAAAGGTCACAAGGGCAAAGGATGCACCTACTCTAGAGGCCACATTTTCTATAGTGACATAGGTGAATGAAACAACGCCTAAGCGGGAAGGGCTTGCCTTGGAAACGATGACGGATTTCACGACAGGGCCGACCATGCCGATGGAAGTTCCGATTAAGCTCATCGCGATAAACAAATACCAAAAGGAAGTATCGATTTTTGCCATAGAAAGCATTCCAACCCCTGCTATTAGCACACCGATGCTAATACCGATTAATCTTCTGGCTGTATACCTATTCATTAGGCTTCCGCTTATTATATTGGCCAATGCCATTGTTAAAAATAGCGGGAATTGCAGCAATCCAACAATGGTAGAAGATTTCCCTTGAACCCCCTGCACAAAGAAGGTTAATACATACATGACACTGCTAAATGACATGTACATAATAATCGCAATGGCTGAAGGTACCCAAAAGGTCCTCGTCTTTGCATATGGAATATCAAGCAGCGGCTTTTTGTGCTTTTTTTCCACGACAAGCAGCAAAAGAAAAGAGACAACAGCGACAGCAAAAGCAGGAACCCACATCCAAGAAGAAATGCCGTAATTATTAATAAAGGTAGGAACCGATAAAAGTCCTCCCAATAATAAAAATACAAATAAGACTCCAAGGAAATCGAAGGAAGCGGACTTTTCTCCTTTGACATTTGGCACGCCAAAAGCAAACAGCAAGAAGGTGATTACACCAAAAACTCCGCAAAGAATAAAGATTGAGTTCCACCCTAATTGATCAACAAACATTCCGCTCAGCAATGGTCCTGCTAACCCGCCAAGCACGGTATAAAACCCATAAATCCCCATGGTTTTTCCGCGCTGTTCATTGTTAAAGTATTTACCGACAAATGTGACTCCTGCCGGAATGACAGCTGCACCAGAAAATCCCTTTAAAAAGAGTCCAAAAACTAATACCCAGAAAATTGGAGCGAATGCAATCAAGAAGGATCCAACAGTAAGCAGAACAGCCCCGAATAGAATGACCGCCTTTTGTCCAAGGGTATCAGAAAGCCAGCCCATTAATGGCTGAAAACCAGTAAGCCCCAGGGCAAAACCTAATTGCATATAGACCGAATATCCTGCACCTAAACCAAAATGCTCCAGCATTTTTGGATAAGCCGGGATATGTGTTGCTTCAGCAAATACCACAAGAAGAATTCCCAGACATAAGAAATGAAAGGACCTCCGAACGGACTTTTCCCCCATATTTCCGCCTCCTACTTTCGAAATATTTATTCAAAAATTTCAGACTATTTATTTCAAAAAAAGAGACAACGATTAGTTGCCCCTATTTACTCTCCCACTTCAATCATGCAGGTCTTTTCCCTCGTATTTTCCAGGATCGCATCCTTGCCAAAACCGCTGTCTTTAAAACCGCCAAATGGCAATTCAGGTCCGACTCGGCGATACGTATTCACCCAAACATTGCCTGATTCTATTTTCTTAATCATCCTGTGTGCGCGATCTAAATTCGCCGTCCAGACACCTGCTCCTAAGCCATAATTAGTATCATTCGCAATAGCAAGCGCTTCTTCCTCTGTATCAAAGACCATCACAGTTGCTACTGGTCCGAAAATTTCCTCCTGGCATACTCGAAGTGAATTACTAGTTACCTTAATTAAAGTTGGTTCTACCCAGTACCCCCCCGAACACGCTGGATCCTCTGGCAATAAGGCATCTCCGCCATAACGCCCGCCTGCCAAGATTTTTCCGCCTTCTTGGATCCCTAATTCAATATAGCTGCAGACCTTTTTATATTGGGCCTCATTGGCGATTGGGCCCATAGTTGTTTGCGGATCCATGGTATTTCCGAGTTTAATATTTTTCGTCAATACTTCCTTCATTAAATAAATCATTTCATCAAGGACAGATCTTTGAATTAGAATTCTTGAGCCGCCAACACAGAGCTGTCCGGCATTACCGGTGAAGATTCCATTCGTCGTCACCCCTTCGGCGGCTTTTTGCAAATTGGCATCTGCAAAGACAATATTCGGTGACTTTCCTCCAAGCTCAAATGTAAGCGGCTTTGGTGCCTGGGCCGTTGATCGGGCAATCGCTTTTGCGGTGTTGACCGAGCCGGTTAACGTTACCCGACTGACATCTTTATGGCTGACCAAAGCTTCTCCAGCCACGCCATCCCCCGAAACTACATTTAAAATCCCAGGAGGAAGGATGGTGTTAAGCAGCTCTCCGTAGCGCAGGCATGAGACTGAGGCAAACTCCGATGGTTTGATCACCACTGCATTTCCTGCTGCAAGCGCATAGGCCGCCTTGATCGTAAAAGTAAATAACGGTGAATTCCATGGGAGTATCCCTACAACGACTCCTAATGGTTCTCTTAATGTATAGCCAAACGTCCGGGAATCCAGCTGAATAGTCTCTCCTCTGCTGGCCATAGAAGCAGCACTGGCCGCATCATACCATATACTTGTTAAAGCGGGGATAAGCCCATAGCTTGTTTCGCGGATAACCCAGCCCGTATCTTTTGTTTCTAGTACAGACAATTCCTCTGCGTACTCTGACACAAGATCCCCAATTTGCCTTAAATAGGCTGACCGTTCTGCTGCAGAAAGCGCCGACCACTGGCCAAAAGCACTTTTTGCTGCAGAAATGGCTTCTTCGGCATCCTCAGGTGAGCTCAAAGGAATGGCAGCCCATACTTTGCCAGTAGACGGATCTTTACTCTCAAGCGTTTTTCCTGAAAAAGCAGGGACTTGCTTGCCGTTAATGATATTATAAAACTCTTTTATTTGCCTAACTGTCTCCATCTTTTTCCCTCCTTTTTTGAACGAGTTGCAGAAACCCTTTTACCAGCCTAATGCAGCAGCAGCTTTTTCATAATAATATTGGCTGCTTCCCAAGTAGTTTTCAAAAAAGCGGGCCCGTTTGACGAAGAGATGACAATCGATTTCCTCCGTAAAACCTATTCCCCCATGAATTTGGACATTATGTCCGGCACCTTTGATAAAAGCCTCTGCTGCGAATAATCGTGCACAAGCAATAGCTTGAACTCGGTCCTCTGTCTGATTTTCCAGTGCCCAGTTTGCGTAATAGGCGAGTGACCTTGCTGTTTCAAGATCCACTTTCATATCAGCGATTCGATGTTTAATCGCCTGAAAACGCCCAATCGGCTGGCCAAATTGCACCCTGATCTTTGCATATTCTGCTGCCATATCAACAACTTTCTCCATACCGCCAACCATCGCTGCAGCAAGTGCCGCATTAAACGACAGCAGGCCTTCCTCGATTACTTCCCACCCCTTGTGCAAAGGCCCTAAAATTTGCGACTTGCTTACCCTCACCTGATTAAAGGTAATTTCTGCCAAATGCCGCGATTCGTCTATATTCTGCAGTCTGCGAATTTTTGTTTGCTCCGACATATCAACAATGATTAGGGTAATTCCTTCTTCTCCCTCTCCCTCTGAGGTACGTACGGGCAAAATGACACTGCTGGCAATTTCCGCATCCGGCACTAAAGATTTTGTACCATTTAATAGAATGGCATCACCTTCTATGTCTGCTGTCATGCTAATATCTTTAGGATTGTAGCTTCCGCCAGGCTCCAGCCAAGCAATCGAAACGGTATGGGTCCCCTCAGCAATCGCCGGCAAATAGGTTTCCTTTTGCTCCTTCGTTCCAAATTTCTCAATGATCGGCACGGCAAAGGCATTTGTTTCCACATACAAACCAGGCATCACATTTCGGCCCCACTCTTCAAGGACGGGAATGAGGTCCAGGGAACCCATCCCCATTCCGCCATACTCTTCTGGGATATTGATGCCTGCACATCCTAATTCAGCCAGACCCTTAAAGATAGATTGATAGTGCTCAACATCACCTTTGATAAAACTGCGGGCAATTCTCGTTTGCCCTTTATCGTTTAAATATTTTCTAACATAGCTGCCAAACATTTCTTGTTCTTCATTTAATGAAAAATCCATTATTTTTTCACCTCCTATTTAACTTAGCGTCCCATATCTTTTGGTAACCCGAGAATCCGTTCTGCGATCGTATTTCTCTGTACCTCACTTGTTCCCCCGCCAATAGTCATTCCAAATGAATACAGGTAGTTTTCCTGCCAATATGAGTCCCCATAAATGGCATCTTCTTTCCATAGAACCCCGCGATGGCCTTGAATGGAAATCGATTGCGCAAACAAATCTTTTGTCAATTCACTGACGATCAGTTTATCCATGGACCCTTCTGCCCCTGGCTGGCCATTTTTTAATGTCTTCGTTAAATTTCGGTAATAGTTTAATAGAGAGCCGCGAGTTCGTGCATAAAGGTCAACCATTGTTTTTCTGACAAATGGATTTTTAACTAGGGGACGTCCATCCTCCTGTAATTCTTTTGTCAGAACGGCCAAATCCGCAAATTGCTGTTCGAGAGTAAATACCTGGGCGCCAATCCCTGTTCTTTCATGCATCAGCAAGGCGATCATGACTTTCCAGCCCTCATCGGCTTCTCCAACAATATCAGCGTCATAAGCGATCGCATCATTTAGATAAACCTCATTAAAATCATGTTTCCCATCCATTTGAATAATCGGCCTCGTCTCTACCCCTGGCTGCTTCATATCTAAAAGGAAAACAGTGATCCCTTTATGTTTTTTCTCTCCTTTACTTGTTCGTGCCAGCAGAAAGCAGCGGTCTGCCAGGTGTCCAAAACTCGTCCAAACCTTTTGGCCGTTGATGACCCATTTTTCCCCATCCCTGATAGCGGTTGTCTGAATAGCTGTTAAATCCGATCCCGCATTTGGTTCAGAATAGCCTTGACACCATACCTCTTCACCTGTAAGGATTTTTTGGATATAGGCTTCCTTCTGTTCTTCGGTTCCTATTTGCATTAAGGTTGGTGCCACCATGTGAATGCCAACGTAATTAACAAGGGGCGGCGCTTTTACACGAACCATCTCCTGCTGATAGATGATCTCCTCCATTAATGTTGCATCACGGCCGCCATATTTTTCAGGCCAGGCAATGGCTGCCCATCCGCCCTCATATAATTTTTTCTGCCAATCGCGCAAGAACTTCGAGTACTCTGCAAGCTCTTTTGGAAGCTCTCTTTTTCCATGAAGCCACCCTTCCGGCAAATTTTCCTCAAGCCATGTACGAAGTTCCAGGCGGAAGGTCTCTTCCTTTTCTGTAAAAGAAAAATCCATTCTCTTCTCCTCCTTTCATCAAAAATCGTATTAGGACAAACGCTCCCATTGCGGCAGGGCGCGGTCTTCAGTTATATCTACCCATGTCATGCAAACATCCATGCCAATGCTGACATCCTCAGCTGAACAACCAATAATATTCGCGATGATCTTTACGTCTGGAGCCTTATCAAGTTCAACAACCGCGATGGTATAAGGTAATTCATCCTGAAACCCTGGAAGAAACGGCCGGTAGGAGGTGACAAATGAATAAACCTTTCCTTGAATATCGCTGCCAAGATTCTCCCAGCTTAGCTCTGTGCTGCCGCATTTGGCACAGGCTGGCCCAGGGGGATGCGAATAATGCTGGCACCTGCTGCATTTTTGAATTACTAGCTCGTGACGGTCGGCTCCGTCCCAATAGGGGTGATTATCCTGGGTTTTTAATGGTATTGGTTTTTGATAGCCCATAACTTTTCCTCCTAGTTTCGTAGAATCATCGCGCCGGCAATATCTGGACCCGCCCATCCGGTGCAAAGGCCTATTTCACAATTTTCCACTTGGCGATCGGTCCCTTTATATTCGTGGCGGAGCTGGCGGACGATTTCAAGAACATTATTCATTCCATGTGTATACCCTTCTGAAAGCATTCCTCCTGCTGTATTGCTCGGCAGTTTGCCTCCCATTCGCAGGTTCCCTTCTGCAACAAAGTCTCCCACTTCCCCACGCGGGGCGATGCCATAAGCCTCCAGCTGACGCAGAACAACCCAGCTATAGCAGTCATAAATCGATGCGACATGCAAATCCTCTGGCTTTACACCTGCTTTTTTGTAGACTTCAGGAGCCACGTAATCAGAAGCTACTTCAGATAAATTGGACCAGTAATGAGCATGTGATACACATTGTCTGGCGGCCATACCCATGACATATACCGGCCTTGATTTGCAGTCCCTCGCTTTTTCAGCGGAAGTGACGATAATGGCATTAGCCTCGTCTGATTCCAGACAGAAGTCATGTTTATTAAATGGATAGCTTAGAATTGGCGTATTCTTATAATCTTCCATTGTTAGAGGTTTTCCGTAAAAATACGCTTTTGGATTTCGCTGCGCATGCTCATAAAAGCTTACACATACATGACCGAGGTGCTCTCTTGTGATGCCGGTTTCATGCATGTGGCGTGTCGCAAATAGGCCAAACCATTGCCCGGGTCCGCCCGCTCCATAAGGGATAATAAAGCTGCCGCCTTCAATGGCCGACTGCAGCATATTGACATCCCAGCCTCCGCCCCCCATTCTGACTCCTGACCGGCCATTCATGGATCTATAGATAAGAACGGTGTTGACTTGACCGGTTTCGATTAGACCAATAGCATCAGCGATCAGCATCTCTGTGCTGCTGCCGCCGCCCATAATATCTTTGACATATTTAGGCCGGACACCTAAATAGGTGGCTAATTGATGTGATGTACAGGAGTCATTCTCGCTATAGCTCATAAATCCATCAATATCCTTAGCTTCCAGCCCTGCATCCTGAATGGCTGCCCTTGCTGCATCTAACGCTAAGTGCAAGGGTGTCGTTCCTGAATTTTTGGACCGCTCACTCTCTCCTACACCAACAATGGCGTAGCGATCTTTTATATTTGCCAAAATAAATCCCTCCTAAAAGAAACATAAACTTGCTTGCCCTGTACCAACAGCTTTTCCAGGCGCTTTTTCAGCTCTTAACTCTAAATCTGCAAACCTCTTTCCATCTTCTTCATGGACTTTGCGAATGACAGCGGAACATGTAATTTGATCACCTGGCCTGGTGATAGCACCAAATCTCATTCGGAAATTTGCGATTTCTGCAGAAGCACCAGCCAATTGATTCACATACTCCCCCAAAAATCCCATGACGAGCATTCCGTGGGCGATGACCCCAGGCATCCCAATCTTCTGCGCAAATTCATCATCTGTATGCAGAGGGTTATAGTCCCCTGAAGCACCCGCGTATTTCACCAGCTGCACCTTGGTAACAGCCGGTTTAACCATGGGTTCCAGCCCCTGTCCTTCTTTAAGATCCTCGTATACTAACAACCTGTTACCCCCTTTTTACGTTTTGGTTAAAAAGATATTTTTATATTAGATGGAACGGTAGATAATATTCGTCCGGCTGATCACAACCAGATTTCCCTTTTCATCTGTCATCTCTGTGTCTAAGACTAAAAACTGCATTGTCCCGCTCTTTCCTTCACGCTCATAGACATCTGAAACCTTCATTTGACAGCTAAGGCGGTCACCTGGCCGGATCGGGCGAGTATATATAAATTCCTGTTCCCCATGCAGCATTCTTCTTTCATCTAACTCCAGCTTGATTCCCTCACCTTCTGCACCGATGGCAATCGGAAAAGTTGGCGGGGCAATGATTCCGCCATATGGCGTTTTTGCAGCATACTCTTCATCAAAATAAAGAGGATGATTATCACCAATTGCCTTCGCAAACTGGCGGATATGCCTTTTCTCTACTTCAAAAATAAACTTCGGACCTGTTAACCCAATGATGCTGCTGTCTAATTTCATCCTTGCTTACCTCCCAGCCTCCGTTTTTTCAAGGACTGAAGAAGCAGCAACAATCAACGCATCAGCTGCCTTCACACCCTTCTCATAAACAATGATCGGATTGATATCTAACTCTTCAATTTTCCCTTCTGCCTCCATCACTAGATCGGATACGTTTAGAAGAACATTCATAATGGCCTCAAGATCAGCAGGCCCCTGTCCCCTGACTCCTTTCAGAATGGCCTTTCCTTTTATCTCCTCAATCATCTCGGCAGCATCCTGCTTAGTTAATGGAGCCACCCGGAAAGAGATATCCTTAAAGGTTTCGACGAAGATTCCGCCAAGACCAAACATAATCACTGGCCCGAATGCCGAATCATTTGTTACACCAACAATGATTTCCGTGCCTTTTGGGAGCATTTCGTGAACAGATACACCTGCGATTTGAGCGTCTGGGTTATATTTTTTCGCTGAATCGAGGATATCGGCAAAGGCCTCGGTAACTTCATGGTCATTTTGGATCTTTAATCTAATCCCGTTTGCTTCTGTTTTGTGCGGGATATCTTTGGAGTCAATTTTTAACACAACCGGATAGCCGATTGTATTTGCGAGCTCGACTGCCTCCACTGCTGTTGAAGCGAGGGCTTTTTTTGCAGTCGGGATCCCATAAAGTTCCAGTATCTGACTCGATTCAAACTCACTTAGGGCCGATCCATTTTTCAATAATTCTTGCATGGTTTGCTTTGAATCATGCTGACTTGTGCTGTTTCCTGCATCTTCTAAACTAGCAATTTGATGTTTTCGGTATTTCTCGCTATACTCTACTAGTTTTGCCAGTGAACCAATTGGATTTAAGTCGCCTGTAATAACCGGGATCCCGTTTTTCTCCAACTCTTCCGTCCCATCTGGCAGGGACATTCCCGCTAACGGGAAGCTAGTAATGAGAATAAACTTATCTGACTGTTTACATGCATCAATAAATTCCTTGAGCAGCGGATGATCCTTCCCCCATTTCATTGGAAACTCAGTGAACACGATATTATCAACCTCGGGATCTTCCAGCAGGGCTTTTAGCGGTGCAATAAATAGCTCTGGATTTGTTACAGATGCAGCCGCTGTTAAATCAATCGGATTAGATGCACTTGCAAATGCTGGGATTGTTTGTTTGATTTTTTCCCTCGTTTTCTCTTTAAGCGGGAGGATATGAAGCCCATGTGCTTCACAGCGGTCAGCTTCATTGATGCCACGCCCGCCCGAACTAGTAATAATCACTGTGTTTCGTCCTGTTGGCAGTTTCCCAGATAGGAAAAGTTTTGAGAATGAGATAATTTCTTCATAATCATTCGCTCTGACAATGCCTGTTTGTTTAAAAAAGGCATCATAGATTTGATCTGAACCTGCTAATGAACCAGTGTGTGAGGCGGCTGCTCTGCGTCCAGCGGAACTTCTTCCGGTTTTCATAACAATGATAGGTTTGTTGCGGTTTAAAGCTGCTTTAGCTAACTGGCGAAGTTTAGCAGGATTTTTTGCCCCTTCTAAGTAACCGCTGATCACCTTTGTTTTTGGATCATGAATCATATACTCTACGATATCCTCAAATCCCGTATCCATTTCATTTCCTACGGTGACAAAGTAATTGAATGACAATCTATGCTGTGCTGCAGCCATATACGTGAGTACACCAAAGGCACCGCTTTGAGATACATAGCCGACCGCTCTCTCGTCCTGCAGCGGATAGCTCATGACAGCTGGTGAAAAGGTTCCTACCAGTCCATTAATGGTATTTACGAGGCCGACACAGTTTGGTCCGATTAGGCGGATTCCATGCTTTTTGGCAATCTCAGCAATCAACTCCTGCTCTCTTGCTCCCTCTTCGCCAATCTCGGAATAGCCGGAAGCAAAAATAATAGCGGCCTTCACCTTTTTCTGGGCACAATCCTCGATACTTTGCTTTACTTGACTCGCACTTACACAAAATATGGCTAGATCAACAGATTCCGGAACAGCTACGAGCGACGGATAACAGGTTAACCCGCAAACCTCATCTGCTTTTGGATTAATCGGATAGATCCTGCCGGCAAACTGGCCGTCCAGCAAAGCTTTAACCTGGATATATCCCAGCTTATTCGGATTCTGTGATGCCCCTAATACGGCAACAGAACGCGGATAAAATAATGGGTCAAGGCTCACTTGGGAAACGCTTTCATCAATCATGTTTCACACCCCTTTTAAAAATTTGTGAATTTTCTGCTATTATACGAAAGGGATTTTAAACCACACGAAAAAAAATTCCCATTATATTATTTAATTGTTAGGCGGTAAAAAAATAAAAAAATAGCGGAAAACCGCTATTCTATCAACAGCAAAAAAAGTTTTGTTTTTTTATGTACGCGATTGTCCCGACATTCATTCATGACCGCCTCGACAAAGGGAATTGATAAGCTCGGAAAATTATTTTCAATTAATTAAAATAAAGCTTTGTTAAACCTAGCCGTTGATTTCCACTCCAGGCGCTTCGCTTTCCGGGGGGCGTTTTGCGAGCCTCCTTGTCACCTACGTTCCTGCGCACGTCTCGCTTCAACGCTGATCCACCAGTTGTCTACACACCTTCCGTTCCAATCAACTAAGTTGCTAAAATAAATTACCTTTCACATAGCTAAAAATAAAAAGACCCTAAAGCATTTCTTATGCCTAGGGTCCTCATTATTGAAAGTAATGCAGCCATTTCTGCACCTTATATAGAATTTTTTTAGATGGAACCTTAATCCCTCTTTCAATATGACTTAAATAAGAAGGAGAAATCCCCAATTCCTCTGCCACTTGGGTTAAAGACAACTGATGCCGATCCCGAACCTCCCTCACCTGAACTCCGATGCTTTCGTCGGTTTCTTTAGCGGCTTGATTCTGAAACTGCACGTTGTTTTTTCCCTGAAGATTCTTTTTAATAGGACGATAGTGTTCCTTAATGGATTCTGGCGGAGAAATGATAATCATCGATTGAAGCCAGATCCTGCCCCAGCCTTTTTGGTCAGCGATTGACTCCTCCCATTTTTCATAATACCAGGACTCAATAACTCCATCCTCCTGCAAGGTATCAAGTGCTTTTTCCAGCCGTTCCCTTGTGCGAGACGGGGTTCGTTCGTTCATTTCAGCTCCAAGAGCTTCAAGGAGCGTAGAGACTTTGTTTGGCTGTAAGAATTGTCCTTTTCTGGCCTGAATTCTCCAGCGCCAGCTTAAATATCTTGCCAGCCTTTTTTCCCAAGTTTTCCGATAAGGGTCATAATGCAGGACCTTCAATGGAAGAAGGGCCACTTGCCGTCCAGACCCGACTAATAATTTGGCAAACACTTTATCTACTTTATATCTTATCATCTTATCGGATATTTCATTGGTAACAGGGCACTCCTTCCTGTCTTCATCAACGAAGATAAATGCACGGCCCTCAAGTTTCGTTTCAGCGCGCCTTCCATTTTCATAAAAAACAGCTTTATCTAGGCTTATCCATAACTTCTGAATAATTGAAAGCGATTGCAAAACTTGATTGCGCTGTTTCTCCTCGTAGCCGCCTCGCCTGCCGTCTCCTCCTAATTTTGGCTTTAAGCCCCTGATAGCAAGCAAATCGTCAAGCTGAATTTCTACTATGTCCTCTGAATGTTTGGCATTTGATATAAAGAACGTACAGAGCGCGTCCAATATATCCGCTCCCAGGTCAGAAAGAGCTTTTATATCTTCCCATGTCTCTTTTACAATGGTGTGATGTTTTTTAAATGAATAATGGTCTTTTTTAAAAGGTTTAATTTGCAGCAAGCCTTCCATGTTTCCTTTAACAAGGGAAACCGTTGGCCATAGTGATTCATCAGTTTTACTAAATTTCAGTTTATAGAATGCTTCTCGAACAGATTGATATAACGCATTATTCAGCACATAAATACAGCTTTGTGCTGCCGTATGAAACGTTAATTCATTTTTTATATTAGCAGATGGAAAATCATGGGGGAATAGACCCTCCTTACATGTAAGCAGGGATTCAATTTGCTGAATTGAGCTGTTTTCAAGATTAAAATACTCAATAACTTTCTTCACCCAGTCCAACGTATATTTATTAACAATATCTGCGAATTTTTGGATGAAGTCGTGGTTTTTAGTTAAATTTTTCGAAATGTGTTCATAGAAAAGATCATTTAATTCCTTTTTATCCAGCTGAGCTATTCGACTGGGACCGAGGGATTGGGCCATATCTTCAAGTACCCACTCTGTTAAGTGAATCCGGAACCAACTGCAAAAATGTTCCCACACATGATTGTCCATTAAAAAAGTGTCTCTCTGTAAAATATCATTAATATTCTGGATTGATTGTTTCTTTAGGTGTTTATCATTAAGAATAGAGGAAAGAGCTGGTGAAAACTTTTTATTTTTAATAAGCAGATAGGTAACGATATTTTCGGCAATTTGCCAGATTAATCTTTTTCTTGCCACAAGGCGAAGGCTATTAAATACCGGAGCACTCTCTTGGTATACATGGTCCCAGATGACAAAAGAATTTGATCCTCCCAGTTCTTGAAAAATGGGGATGTCCGCGGGAGACCCTGTCAGCTGATCTAATTCTATATTTCTGCCATCCTGCGATTGATCTTGTTCATAGATACAGAGAATAAGAAAATGATCGATTTGAGCTGATAATTTTTTTGCTATGTGTGGATCGCCTTTGCCGCCCGACTGAATCTGACCGGAACGATTATTAGTTAACATTATTACCTCCTCGACTTTTGTATAATGAAAATACATTTTTCAGACAAGGAAATGAGCTAATTAAAAGTGTAGCATAGGCTTATGTAATATTCAATGTTTTCTGAATATTACTGTTGGGAGTTGTAAAATAGAGGGTTATTCCAATAAATAAGACTGGTATTCTAACAAGTTTGTTATTTTTCCTGATACTCTTGTCAAAATCAAGCGGTCTTTCTGACTCCTTGGAGCTTTTTTCTAATGCTCCTGTCAGAATAAGGCTGGCTTTCTGACAACTCTATCCTTTTTTCTAGTGTTCCTGTCTATATAAGACTGGTATTCTGACAAGTTTGTTCTTTTTCCTGATACTCTTGTCAAAATCAAGGGCTCTTTCTGACAGACATGAATCCTTTTCCCTTGCTCTTGTCCGAATAAAACTGAAAAAACACGGAAGGCCGGTCTTTTTTCCAATTAGAAAACAAAAGATCGACCCCGTGTTAATATTATTTGGTAAAATGTTCATTACTATTAAATACAGGGTTTTGCTGATTCGGCAAGTACCATTTTTGATCGATTTGAATATGGTTTTCCGCTAGAAGGGTTTGAAATTCTTCCATAAAAACTCCCCGGGACATATCACAGGATGGACTGCTTTGAATGCCGAGAGCTCCAGCAATTTGAAAGCCAGATTTTAGATATTCCTTTATTTGTTTGATGATTGGCGTTAAAATTTGCCGGCAGTGGCGCCGGTATTCTTCATTATCATATTGTTCATACGTCATCGGCGGCCGGTCTAAACCAAGAAAAGTAAACTCTGGACATGGCAGCTGGATGATGCCAAACCCTTCTTTTTGTATCCAATCCACTGCTGAAGGGATCGCACCCATGCTTCTTGCTTCACCTTCAATTACGGTATTTTGATTTAAGATGCAATGAGAAACAATAATTAGTTTTTTGCTACGCTGCATGATCATGGCTTCCTTTATATAATTTTTGGAATAAAGGCAGCTTTACAATGATGAACATGACTAGTAGACACGTAACAATTTTGTCAACAAAGTTGCCAGTAATCCGAGATATGAAGGTTGAAGCAAATATCGTTTCCCCTGAAGCCCTCAGCCAAAGAACAACGACGTCCATCCCGCTTCCATTAAGCCCTCCAAAAACACCTACGGCGATAGGTGTCCCAATCAGCGGGGCGATAATCGCTAATAAAAATCCGGTTACTAAAGCAATGTACCATTTCGCAAAGTTAAATTTTCTTGCCATGAAACCAACAACGATGGCAATGGCTACATTAACCAGCCCGAAAAAAATAGCTGTTGGACCTGTGGTTACTCCAAGTACAATATTTGTCAGCAAGCCCGTTAATGCACCCCACCACGGACCAAACAGGACAGCCATTAAAACCGTTCCTATCGTATCAAGAAATAATAGCGGGATTTTCATAGCGGATACGACTGTCCCTAAGACAACATTCATGGCAATGCACAGCGCGCCATAAGTCAAAATACTTGTTTTCCTTTGGTCCATTCACAACTCCCCTTATTTTAAAAATGGTTGGCCGATACCCCTATTTATATTTTGCTAAATCCGGATTATTTCTGTTTTATGAAAAAATAGAAGCATGGTTTGCGGTAAAAGAACACCCATTCCTATAACTTAAAGGCCGTTTTAGCTTATACTTCTAAATAGGGAGTTCAGCTGCAGCTGATTAAAACATTATTAACCAAAATACCAGGAGACCAATGATGGAATATATGAAGGAAGTTATAAAAAATATTCAAAACGATGATCAATTGCTATTTACATACGATCAGCGTCCTTTGAATGAGGATATAAAAAAATACCTTGAATTTTACCATTTGCCATCAAAAAACATTACGTACTCTTACGGTTATGAAAAGGCAGCGAGCGAACGGCTGTTTATCCAATCCTTTCGTCCTTTAAAGGTTAAGGCAAACATCCTTCTTCTTCACGGTTATTATGATCATGCTGGAATTTTAGGCAGAGCCATCCGGTTTTTCGTTGGGCAAGGTTTTCATGTACTGACCTTTGATCTGCCGGGACATGGATTGTCGAGTGGTAAACGGGCAGTAATTACAGATTTCTCCTTCTATAGGGATAGTGTCCGGGAAATCGTGCACAAGCATCTATCCCCAAGCCCTTTTCCGGTTTACTCCGTTTCGCACAGCACTGGGGCAGGTGCTGTTATCGATCACCTGCTAAACAGCGAGGACAGATCCCCTATTGAAAAAGCAGCCTTTATAGGACCGCTTATCCGTTCCTATCGATGGGAGGTTACGACCTTCGGAATGAAGCCATTAATGATGGTTACCCCAGAATTAAGAAGAGTTTTTCGAAGTAATTCATCAGATACTAATTTCTTGCGCTTTATAAAGCAGGACCCGTTGCAGCATAATAAAGTCCCGCTTCGCTGGCTGGAAGCATTAATGAAATGGAATGAATCACTAAAGGAAAGAACACCTAGCTTGACCCCCATTCTTGTGATCCAAGGAAAAAAGGATACAACCGTGGATTGGCGCTATAATATCGCACTTTTGCAGAAAAAGTTCCCGAACATCGATGTACAGCTTATAAAAAATGGGAAGCATCATTTATTGAATGAGAAAGAGCCAATCAGAGATCAAGTGTTCTCTTCCATTCATAATTTTTTTAAAAAGGTCTGAAGGCCGATAAGCATTATGCATACCCATCAGTCTTATAGAACCTTTCATTATGATTTCCAAGACTCATTTTTTGGTGTTGCCGAGCGGGCTTGGTCCAAAAAAACAAAAAGCAGAGCGGTCTCTGCTTTTTACTCTTTCCTATTTTAGGAACCTTTCTCAATCCAACCAGGCCTCATGAATCCTAGATTTGTTCGTTCGACAGGATAGCTGTTACCTGGCTTGAAAGTGTTCCGCCGTTGCCGTGGACAAGGGCCATATCGCATTTTGACAATTGGCGCTCTCCGGCCTCACCGCGTAGTTGTCTTACTGCCTCCGTTATTAAGAAAATTCCCAGCATTCCCGGGTGCCCATTTGAGAGGCCACCGCCATTTGTATTCACAGCTAACTCTCCGCCTGGAGCGATACGGCCATTAGAAATAAAAGCGCCTCCCTCCCCTTTTGGACAAAATCCTAAATCCTCAAGGAATAAAATGACATTGATTGTAAATGCGTCATATAACATTAATAAATCAATATCAGATTGTTTAACACCTGCCATTTTAAAAGCACTTTCACCTGAAAACTTAGCCGACGTTTCAGTAAGATCAGGCATCTCGCTAATTACTCGATGGGAATGAGATTCCCCCGCGCCGCTTAGATAAACGGGTTTTTGTTTTAAAGTGCGGGCACGTTCAGCAGATGTTAATACAACTGCTCCCCCGCCATCGGTCACAAGGCAGCAGTCTAATTTATGAAGCGGTGAACTGATCATTGAAGAATTTAATACATCTTGGATAGTGAGAGGCTCTCTTTTTGAAGCCTTTGGACTTTTCATCGCCCACTGTCTCGCTGCTACAGCAACTTCTGCTAGCTGTTCACTTGTTGTTCCATACTGCATCATATGGCGTCTTGCAGCGAGCGCATAAGAACTTATTGGATACATAGCACCAAATGGTTCCTCAAACGGGTTCTTTTCTGACATGCTCACTAATTTTCCAGCATCGCTTCGCTGGGAGCTTCCATAACAAATCAGTGCAACATGACATAGTTCCGCCGAGATGGCTGCTGCGGCATGCAATAAATGAGAAACAAAGGAAGATCCTCCAATCGTAGACGAATCAGTATAAGTTGGAACGATCCCAAGGTATTCCCCTAAAGAAAGCGTTGGCAAATAATAATAAGCAGAAGAAGAAAAAAGTCCATCTACCTCTGATTTATCAATTCCAGCTTCATCCAATGCACGTTTAGCAGTGATCGCCATCATGTCCAATGGAGACAGTTCCGGAGTATACCAGCTATCTGTTTCAGCAATCCCAACAATGGCTACTTTCCCTTTAATACTCATAATGTTTTCTCCCCCTCTATGACACGAAAAACTGGAAAGGTGAATTCGTCTGTAACCTTTTTAAATTCCACTTTTACGGGTTGATTCATCGCCAGTTTCTCTGGATCATCGGTTCCTACGATATTTCCCATTACCCGAATCCCCTCGGCCAAATCTATTAAACCAACGACGTATGGTACATCATTTTTAAATACGGGATTAGTCGTTCGATAAACGACAGTAAAGGAATAAATCTCTCCCTCTCCTGATGCCTCATGCCAGGTAAGATTTTCCGACATACACTTGGGACAAACCACTCTGGGATAAAAAATGGATGACTGACAATCGCTGCATTTTTGAAAAATAAACTTTTCCTCATTTAAAGCCTGCCAATATTTTTGTGAAACCTCACCTTTTACCTGTGGCAATGGTTTATTATATTCCATTAAGCACACTCCTTTTTTTAGTTAAAGAAACGATACATATTCCTGAAATAAGACCAGCCTACCTATAATTATTAAAACATCTTAATTGAATAAGAATCAATGCATTACACTGAATATATAGAATATTTAATATTTTATCTCGGCATTAAAAAAGCATTATCATCATTCTATTTCCTGCTATAATCAACAAAAGAGCAAAAGCTATCGAACCGTACCAATCAATTTTTGCCATATATAGACTTTGAGTACTGGAGAAGATAAGTATGAAACGTGTTTTACAAAATTTTATAAAAGGAATTCTGACGAGTGTCCCAATCATCTTAGTGTTTTACGTCGTTTATCAGCTATTTATGTTTTTAGATGGGTTATTGGGTCATTATTTAAGAGCTTATTTTAAAGAAGATTACATTCCCGGAATTGGTTTGCTGCTCAGTTTGATCCTAATCACCATTTTAGGCTGGTTATCGAACAAAGTATTCACGGGAACTATTTTTCGGATCATTGACAGATTACTAGAAAAAATTCCGCTCATTAAAACACTTTATTCAGTGAGCAAAGATACGATCTATTCATTTCTAGGCGAGAAAAAATCCTTTTCAAAAGTGGCATTGGTTACCATTCCCGGAACGGATATGAAATGCATTGGATTTATTACAGCCGAGGATTTAGAGGGATTTTACAATCCGCTAAAAGACCATGTTGCTGTCTATATCCAACAAACCTTTCAAATCGCTGGGCTTACGCTGCTAATACCGAAGGAGCTAGTTGAAATGATTGATGTAAAGCCGGAAGACGCAATGAAATTTGTTGTGTCAGGCGGTATGACCTCCAAAGAGGGATCAGCAACAAACCAAAGAGCTGTATCACCTGATTAAAGGGAACAGCATTGAGCATGTATTTGATCCACTGGTCCTGGTAGTATCCAAACAGGTATTTAGAAAAAACAAAAAGCAGAGGCCATCTCTGCTTTTTGTCTTCCCTAGTTTAATTGCTTAATAAACTCCCTCATAAATCCTGGCAAATCTGGCCATGCATGACCGGATACGAGGTTTCCTTCTACATGCAATGGGTTTTCAATATAGGTCGCCCCTGCTGCTTCGACGTCCGGTTTGCATGCGATGTACGCAGTCATCTCTCGTCCTTCTAAATATTGACGAACTGTTGTCAGTACTAGGCTCGCATGACAAATGGCTCCAACCGGTTTGTTCTTTTCAAAGAAATGTGCAACAATCCGCGGAACGTTCTCATTTAGACGAATGTATTCCGGCGCTCTTCCTCCAGGAATGATTAGGCCATCAAATTCTTCTGGATTCACATCCTCGAAGGCTACCTGAGAATCAATTAGGTATCCTTTGCTTTCTGTATACGTATCCCAGCCTATGAAATCATGGACAACGGTTTGCAGCTTCTTTTTGGAAGGTGCAGCAATGGTGACCTCATACCCTTCCTCCAGGCAGCGGAAATAAGGATAATAAATTTCCAATGCTTCTACGGCATCACCAGCAATAATTAGTACCTTTTTAGACATATGTAATTCCTCCTTTCAAAATTGGCAAAAATGCCCTTATTTATATATTCTTGAAGGTTTCTAAAATTCCTTTGATTTTAAAAAAGTTGCCAGTATGGACAAGCAAACAAGCAGAAACAACAAACTTTAATATATCTATATTAATTTTATAAAATAGGGGGTGATTATTTGATTGATAATCGTATTGTTAATGGCGGATTTGAGACGGGAATGATCTCACCTTTTACAGGTAACAGAATCGCTATTGAAAGCTCATCAAGCCATTCTGGTCCTTTCAGTGCGAGATTAGTAGGCGGAACAAGCACCAGTTTTCTTTCACAGCTGGTCCCTGTATCTCCAGGTGAAAACTTTGAATTCTTCGTATCCCTCGCTAAACTCGGAACGAATACCAGTGCTTCCATTTCCATTGTCATTTCATACCTGGATAGCAGGTCTAATATATTAGCAACCCCATTAATGATCAATATTCCGAGCGGCCGTCTTACAAATGATTGGATTGAAATCTATCGGACAACTACTCTTGCACCCGATTCCACTACACATGCACGAGTAGTGATTACAAAGAATTCTGCCTCATTTAATAGTGCAAGTGTTCTTGTTGATGATGTAGCGCTTCTGGCTGTTTCCGCATCCGTATCAGGCGGTGATTTAACGGTGGGCGGCAACGCAACTGTACATGGAAACCTAATGGTGGAAGGAACAACTCAATTAGGGAATGAATCATTTAGAGATACAGTAAAAGTAGTTGGAAATCTGGAGACACTATCGAATACCAGCTTTTTCGGACCAAATAATGTATTCACTGGCTCCATTTTCCTTTCCAATAATTTAGAAGTCGGAAGTGAAATCATCGGCAGCGGGAAAATCACTGCCTTCACTTTGGATTTATTCGGAAGCGAATCAACTACTGATACTTTGGTCGTCCGCTATGGTGACCTAATCGTATCGGGGTCAGGATTTGGTGTTGTACTAAGAGCACCGAATGAATCCCTTTGGAGATTAACAGTTGATAACAGCGGCAACCTTAGAACAGAACCTTTTAATTAAGAATACTTTCATCAGTCATAAGTATATTTTTTAAAGCAAAAAAGGATAGATAAGGTCATATAACTCTTTATCTATCCTTCCCAATTATCTTATTATTTTAATATTTCCATGCTGAATTCTTTTTCTAATAAAATTCATCATAAATAATTTAAAACCTTTTCTTGTCGGCGGGAAAAGCAGCAAAAAGCCCGTAATATCAGTAATGAAACCAGGTGTTAATAATAGAATTCCGCCTATTAAGATGCATATTCCATCCAAAACGGCACTGCCTGGGATTTGTCCCAGCCGCATTTGGTCCTGAGCCTTCTGAAGTGTTTGCAATCCTTCTCTTTTTGCTAAATAAGCACCGATGATTCCAGTTGCTAAAATGACTAGTATTGTGGGCCAAATTCCAATGGTTTTTCCGGATAAAAGCAGCATGGCTATTTCTGCCGCAGGAACAATAACAATAAATAAAAATAAATACCGCATAATGGACTCCTTCCAATCGGGTTAATTCTATTATAGTATGAACGGCGATCCACCCCAAGTTTTTAAACTGGTTAAAGCAACTCAAACGAAAATTCCCACGAATATCTAATATCAGACAAATTGTGCTAAATTTTGACGGCAAAAGCAGGAAATGTCTGATTTTGCGCTTTCCCAAGAAATAAAGAATAAATATTTCGCCATTATTACTCACAAATATGCTCTATTCCCTTATTTTCCCCACCGTTTTTTTTGAAAATTAACATTTCCAAGGGCCGAGAAACCGCCTCTTATCTGAATAATTTTCGCCTCATAGAACATACTTCAAAAAAAGAGTGCGTTTAGGAGGCAGGACTTTTGAAACATGAAAACCCTTTAAGTTCCTCGGAGCTTGGCACGCTGTGGATTACATACCAGGAAAAGACCATGATTCTTCGCATATTGGAATACTTCATAAAAAGGTCAGATGACCAGGAAGCAAAGAATATCATGGGAATGTTATGGCAAGAAGTTGATTATTATGTTGCGCTTATTAGAAAAGTTTTTGAAAGCGAAGGGGCAGCCATACCGATCGGGTTCACACAGGAAGATGTTCATTTAGACGCTCCTAATTTATATGACAATGGTTTTGATATCATGTTTATTCGAATTTTAAAGGAAATAAGCATGGGAATGTACACAATTAATATGAACATGGCCTACCGAGTTGACGTGATGACAATTTATGAAGGATTGACCACCGTAACCCATAAGGCATATAAATTAGCTACCCTTTATTTATTAAAAAAAGGAATTCTGACTCGTCCGCCAAATATTACCATGCCAAAAACAACGGAAATCATTAAAAGCAAAAAATATATGAGCGGATATAATCCATTCAGTGAAAAGCGGGCGTTAAATGCGATAGAAATTGGCTTTCTTCATCATGGCATTGAAGCAAATAACATTGGTATACAGCTAATTACCGGTTTCGCCCAGAGCGCCAAGAATAAAGAGGTTAGACAATATTTTGAAAAAGGAAAAGAACTAGCCAAAAAGAATATAAAAACGTTTCAAAACTTGCTTTTAGAAAGTGACATTCAATTTTCGGCCACTTCAGGCAGTACTGTAACCGATTCAACGATTGCACCATTTTCTGATAAGCTAATGATGTACTGCGTTGATTATCTCAATGGATACAGTATTGTTGGAAATAGCTTTGGGACATTTTTCACATTAAGAAATGATATTTCCTTAAAAGTAACATTAATAGCGAAGGATATCTTTTTCTACGGCCAAGAAGGGCTAGAAATTATGTTTAAGCATGGCTGGTACGAAGAGCCCCCTCAATCTGAGGATCGAAATACCCTAATAAATGGAACACAATAATCAGTGCCTTTTGTACAAAATAGTAATAGTGTTATTTTTAACACTAAAATTCAATGTGGAGGGATCGCTTTGAATACACTTATTAAACTAGTATCTACCTTAATCACGCTAATTATTAATGGTACATTCTTACTTGAAAATATAAGTTCACGTTTAAAATCCTCATTAAGGATGACAATTTTCGCGTAAGAGTACAGTATTCTTGTCTTTCTAATCCCACATTGTATGCCATAAAAGGTAAGCGATCCTCATTTTGCTTACCTTTTTTTGTTTTCAAAGAACTATTAAAACATGAACCAAACCTCAATTTCCGTAACTTTTTTCACAAAAACACGAACATTTATATATAATACATAAAAAAACATTCGTAAATATCATTGACATCACATTTATTACATTGGTATAGTGTTCATGTAATATTCGACATCATCGTTCGGGAGGAAAAGTTTCGTGAATTCATTTGGATTGTCAATGATCGTGTTTAGCCTGCTCCTTATGGCAGCAGTCACTTATTTTGGATATGTTTTTAGCAAGAGGACCTTAAAAAACAATGACTCGTATTTTACAGCAGGCCGTAATATTACAACGGCGTTTATGACAGCTACCTTTATTGCCTATGCGGTTGGGACAGGCTTGATTTTCTCACCTGCAGAATCTGCTTATTTAGATGGTGTTACAGCCATGATCGGCTACGCTTTAGCCCTTTCTATTGCTTATTTCGTATTTATTCCTGTAGCACGAAGAATAAAGTCGTTGATTCCTCAAGGAAATACCATCGGGGAATATGTAAAAGTGCGTTATGGAAACACCATGTTTGTTGTGGTTTTATTTGTTATTATTGTGTACCTATTTTGTCTGTTAGCTTCAAATTTTATTGGCGCAGGTATCGCGTTTCAATATTTAGGAGATATTCCTATTTATCTAGGAGTCTTAATCATTGGTGTACCGGTTATTTTTTATACAACTTACGGCGGACTTGGTGCTGCTATTTTCACAAATGCCATACAGGCTTTGCTTCTAACCCCTCTGCTATTTGTAACAGCTTGGATTGCCTTTACAAACTCAGGTGGCACAACGAAAATCTATCAAGGCATTATGGAGAATTCTCCGGAATTTCTAAACGTTTTTAACCCTTCTGGTGTTAAATTTGCTGTAATGATTATTATTGCTGTATCCGCAGCGGAACTTTTAAACCAGGCCCTCTGGCAGCGTGTCTACTCCGCGAAAGATTTTCGTGTGATTAAAAAAGGGTTAATTAATGCCTCTATCATGACATTCCCAATGGCCATTATTGCTGCTGCATTCGGACTTATTGCTATTGCGATGAATATGGATCTGCCGCATCCATCAATTGGAACGGCTCTTGTCGCACATGCTTTATTACCTGAATGGGCATCCATGTTATTTGTGATGGTCATTGTCCTTGCTGTTACATCAACAGGATCTGATTCTCTTTCTGCCTTTGCATCTACAGCTTCATTGGATATCATGAAAAGCTTTTTCCCAAATATGTCATCGAAAAATGCGGTTAAAGCTGGACGTATTGCTACAATCATTTTCGGTGTCGGTGCGATGCTTGTCGCATTTAAAGCACCCTCAATCTTACAGTTACTGTTACTGGCGGACTTAGTTGCTTCAGCAGCAGTGGTTCCTGTTATTGCAGGGTTGTTCCATTCTAAAATTACTGGTGGTATGGCAACAGCCGGCACTATTTTAGGAATGATCGTTGGACTTCCGCTCTTCTTAATGGGAGAGAGTCTGTACAGCTTCTTGGCCGCTATTATTGTGTCTTCGCTGATTGTCTTTATCGGTGGAGGCTTATCTAAAAAAACCTACAATTTTGATAGATTAAAAGAACAAATTAAAAATCTTGAATAAGAAAGGAACGAACCAACATGATCTATTCATTAGGCTTTTTCAATACCCTACTTTGGATTTCATTGATTGGCTTAGTTGTGGTGTTTGGATTTCAAATATGGTACTACGCCGCAGAATTCAAAAATAAAAATTAAGTAATGAAGGAGAGTTTTAACGTGAAAATAAGCAGTGAACAAGCTAGAAAACAAATTTGGGAGCAATTAAAAATCGTCGGCAAGCCAGACTCCCGTTTTCACTGGGACTTTGCCGAATTTATTGCAGATTATGCAGGCAGTGATCAAAATGCCGAACTAATTCGCGAAATGGATGAATATAAAAACGCCAATATTCTCTTCATTACCCCTGATAACAATATGAGAAAACTAAGAGAGTTTGCTTTGCTTGATCAAAAATTCATTCTTATGACAACTTATGGGATCAACCGCGGTTTCCAAGTGATTCGCCCGGGAGCGGTACCTGAAGGAAAAGAAGAATTTGCTTCCACTCTAGATGGAATTGAATTATATATGACACCAATCACCTTACAGGAAATCAAAGAAGAATTTAATCATGTGGAGCTTCTGTTTACAGGGGCTTCAGCTATGACTCCTAGCGGCATTCGCTTCGGAAAAGGACACGGCTATTTTGATTTAGAATGGGCGATGATGTGGTCAATGGGACTTGTCGACCTATCTTCCGTTGTAATTGGCATGGGTCATGACTGCCAGGTTGTCGATGCAGATGTACAGCCTGCCCCATATGACACAATCGTTGATTACATTGTCACAACAACAAAAGTGATTAAAACAGAAAAAACCCAAGAAAAGCCGACACTCGGCATTTTATGGGACAAGCTCGAAAAAGGCATGTTCGAAAACATCCCGCCATTACAAGAAGTTTATCAAGCAACAAAAGCATAAAAATGCAGACGGCGGGACAAAGGCTTGTCCTTTTCCACGCGGACACAGGGACAGGTTCATTGTCCTTTTCTGCGCGGACATAGGTTCCTTGTCCCGCGTTCTGTTACCAAGCGCTGAATGATCTTCGAGCATTTCAACAATTTTTACTTAATAAATCCACTTAGGTATTGATATAGTTCTTCTAACTCTTGCTCTTTTGCTACAATACAATTCGGGTACTGTTTAATCTCGGCTATGCTTGATATCTTAAAATCATTTGGGGTAGGAAGCCCAGATGCACAAATTACCAAATAGTCTGCATTGAAAATTATTCCGGTCATTGCTGAAGTTTTAATAGACATTTGCCCCATCGTTCTTCCCGCAAATAATCCTTTTACTGCACTTTTCCCCCCCGTTCTTTCAATGATAATTTTACTCTCATCAACCATTACCTTTGTTCCTGATTTTAATTCGAATGTTTTCACACCTCATACCTCCCAATGATATGTCCTTTGGTGTCTTTCCTATAGCAAAAAATAGGCGGGACTTAGGGTTTCTCATCTTTTTCCGGCAGACACAGCAACTGCCCTGGTCCCGCTTCTGAATGGATGACTTTTTTTATTCAGGAATATAAGGCAGCTCTAAGTTCTTCGGAATATTGATCACATGTGTTTCTACATATGATTGCAGTCCTTCTTTGCCGTATTCACGCCCCACGCCTGACTGCTTCACACCCCCAAATGGAAAACGGACATCCAGGCCTTGAACAGCAGCTGTATTGATCATGGTTGTACCCGCTTCAATCCGGCGGGCAACTTTTATGGCATGCTCTTCTTCTCCCCAAACCGAACTAGTCAATCCATAAATGCTTTCATTATGCAATTCGATGACTTGTTCTTCATCATCAAATGGCAAAATTGGCACTGTTGGTCCAAATTGTTCTTCAACCACAATCGGATCATGGAAATCAGCCCCTAACACTAAGGTCGGCTGTAAGAAATATCCATTATCCATAAGCTCAGGATTGAGAATTTTCCCCAGTTTAATCACTTTCGCCCCTTTGCTTTCTGCGTCTTTCACAAGACCTTGGACATACTTTACCTGATTTTTATTATTTACAGGACCTACTGTTACATCTGGATGAAATGGATCGCCTACCCTAATCCATTTATTTGCTGCTTCAATATATTTTTCGACGAATGCATCATAGATAGAGCGATGTACATAAATCCGCTTGGCAATCATACAAATCTGTCCGGCAGTCAGGAAGTTGGAGATGACCATTCTTCGCAGCGCCCGTTCATCATTCACATCAAAGTCATCAAGAACAATAGCGGCATCATTCCCGCCAAGCTCCAAAGTCATTTTCTTAATGGTTTCAGAAGCTGCTTTCATAATACTTTTGGCTGTCTTGGTTCCGCCGGTAAAGGCTATTTTTGCCACCTTCGGATTAGAAGTAAGCTCAACCCCCACATCCGCTTCCCCGTGAACAAGATTAAGCACGCCAGGAGGAAATTCATTGGCAATGATTTCGATGACACGGCTGACCGCTAGCGGAGCAAATGGGCTCGGTTTGAGTACCATTGTATTTCCAGTCAGCAAAGCCGGCGCAACCTTAATCGTCGACAGCGATATCGGATAATTCCAAGGGGTAATCGCTGAAACGACTCCTATCGGGTCATATGTAATGATGGTTCTCCCGTTGTCGTGCTCTTTTATTTGCGGCGTAACAACGTCCTTAACTGTATTACATGCAAACTCCATCCACATAATCGATATGGCTATTTCGCCCTCAGCATCGTATAAGGCTTTCCCGTGTTCTCGCGATAATAACCTGGCTATTTCAGGAGTTGCATCCTTTAATTTTTGAATGGCACGCTGCATTCTATTAATTCGATCATCTACATCACTCCAAGCCCAATCTTTTTGCACTGTGTATGCTGCATCAATCGCCTGTACAGCTTCTTCTTTCGTATTGATTGGTGCATATCCCACCACCTCATCAGGATGAGTTGGATTTTCACGGGGAAAATTTTTTTCGGTTTTTACTTGTTTCCCATTGATTATGGCATGTACTGTAATAGGTTCATTGTTCATAATAAAGTGCCCCCCAGCATATTATTTTCTACTTAGCTTAGTATGGTGCTGGAGACACGCCGGTATTCTTTGAACCAAGATCTATCTTCTTTTTAATAACCCTTAAAATCCGGGACTCTTTTTTCAGCAAAAGCAGATAGGCCTTCTTTAAAATCATGCGACCGGGTATGGTTTTTGATTGCTAACAGTTCTTGTCTTAATGCGATATCTAACGGCTGTTCTAAGCCATCATAGGCTAATCGCTTCATTTCTCTTAAGACCAATGGGCTCTTTAGAGAAATTTTATCAGTGATTGCCTGTACAGCCTCCTCCAGTTTTTCAGGCTCTGCCACTTCATGCACTAGCCCATATTCCATCATCTTTTGGGCAGAAATAAAATCACCGGTGAATAATAGGTACATCGCCCTGTTCAGCCCTATTTTCCGCGGCAAACGTACAGCTCCGCCTCCTCCAGGAATAACGCCGAAGTTGGCATGGGCATCTCCTATCTTTGCTTTTTCAGATGCAATAACGATATCAGCCGTCATGGCAAGCTCCAGCCCGCCTGCTAATGTATATCCGTTTAAAGCAGCAATTAGCGGCTTTGATAAATGGTTTAGCGTTGTAAATAGTTCCTCTACCATGTCTAGCAGCCCTTTTTGTCCATCCGGTTCTTTTTCCGTATCTGCCAGCAGCTCTTTTAGATCAGCCCCCGCACAAAACGCCCGGCCTTTTCCAGTCAAAACAGCTGCTCTCACCGATGGATCCTGATCAATCTCTTGAAAAGCGTGAATAAGCTCTTTCATTAAATTACATGATAAAGCATTCATATCCTCCGGCCGATTTAAATAGATCCAAGCCGTTTGGTTTCTTTTTTCGCAGATGATATGTTGATAGGTCATGATTAAACCCCTCTCGTATTAATAGATATTTTTTAACTATTATGACAAATTTCTAGGGCTTATTACAGACTATATCTGATTTAATCCATTTTTTTTATCAACTCTATCATTTTATATTATCTAATTAAAAATAAGGCTCTGTTAAATTTGACCGTTGATTTCCGATCACAGTGAAACAGTTATAACAAAGGCAAAAATTAAACATCTAATCTGTAACCAGGCCTTATTCTGTAAATTCCCAAGCTGGGTTCCAAACTACTTCCCACAAATGTCCGTCTGGGTCTTGGAAGTATCCAGAGTATCCTCCCCAAAAGGTATCGTGTGCTGGAACTGAAATAATTGCACCTGCCTTCTCTGCTTGTACCATTACCATATCGACCTCTTCTTTACTCCTCACATTATGACCAATCGTAAATTCCGTTGGACTTTTTGGCGTCTGGTTAATGCTTGTGTCATGTGCTATATCTTTTCGATTCCAAATGGCGAGTTTTAATCCTGATTGTAAATCAAAAAAGGCAACAGCACCATGCTCAAATTCTTGACCTACTATTCCTTCTGTTGGCAGCCCAAGTCCATCCTTGTAAAATTTTAAAGACCTTTCCAAGTCATCTACACCCAATGTTATGACTGAAATTCGCGGTTTCATCTAATACCTCCTAAAATTCACTCTTTATTTTAATATATTGGGGCTATATACCGATTTATTGAAGATGAATACTATCTTCCTTGGAATTTCTAGAATCAAATTTAGGGCACTTCCCTAAAATGGGAAGCACCCTTTAAATATTTTCCTTTTTAATTCTTACTTCTTTACTACAGGAATCCACATCTCACCAAATACTAAGCCGTTTCGCTGTCCCATCTCAACCGAAGCATTCGGCCCGCCAACATAGGCAAAATTCTTTTCCTGTGGTAAGGCTTGACCAAAGGCAATCCCAGTAAGCATATTACTCAACTCTTCAGCCGAATTCGCTTCTCCTTTAACAACCAGGTATTCTCCCTTAGGAAATTGGATCACTCTTGATTCTTCTTCTGGTAATGTCGCCTTTGTCATCACGCCAGCATAATGCATCATCTTGTTATTCACCGCTTCGTTCACAGCAAAAATATAGTCATTTTCAGCCAGGGCTTTTAATGTGTCAAGCCTTCCATCTTGTTTCACAGCTTGCCAAAAGTCTGACTTTTCTTTGTTTATCCCAGCATAGTCCGTATAATCGCTCTTAAGTTCAATTCCCAAGCCTAAAACGGTAAAACTGTCTTTTACTTCTATTGTATAATCTGCCATATTCAAAACCTTCCTTTTTTAAAAAATTAATCAAATGATTTGTCTTTTCACTTGATAGATTTATAATAGCCTTAAATCATGTCAAAAAATGATACTGTTTTGGAGGCCACGATGAAAAAAGTTGAACGGATTAATATCATCATGCGGTATATCAATAACCGCGCCCACTTTACAATTTCTGAAATCATGCGTGAATTTAATATTTCTCGTTCAACAGCAATTAGAGATATTAGAGAAATTGAAGCCATGGGGATGCCGCTTGTCGCTGAAGTTGGAAGGGATGGGGGTTATTTTGTCATGAACAATTCTGTCCTTCCCACTGTCCGTTTTACCGATAATGAGATTAAAGCTCTTTTTATTGCCTTTATGGCCACTAGAAATCAGCAGCTCCCTTTTTTAAAAAGCCGCCAGTCTTTAGCTGAAAAATTATTAGGCCTCATCTCAGAAAACCAGCAAGAGGACCTTGTCCTTTTGAATCAAATTTTGCTTTTTGAAGGGACCAATCCTAATAATCCCGATCTGCTAGATCTTTCAGACCTTCCTCATCCCATGTTAGAAAAACTCATCCAACTTCTGCTTTTGGATCGCTTTTTATTGATTACCATTAAAGAAGATAAGGAAATTAAGGCTTATCCCATTTATCTTTTGCACCTTTATCGTGAAAAAAGCCTGTGGCTAATCGAAGGATTTGACCTAAAGGAGGAAAAAAAGCGGATCTTTCATGTCGACAATCTCACCAATGTAAAACCATATCCTGCGAAAAAAAGCGTAAGCAGGAAAAAGATTTTAGAAAAGATCAGTAAGCAGGAAGAAGAAATCAACCTAGTCATTGAATTTGGTCCAAAGGCCATTGCCCAGTTCAAAAAATACCATCCTTTAAAATTTTCCATTTCCTATACAAGTCCTTACCAAACCACAGCCATCCTAAAGACATTTATCAATGTTAATATGCCCGAAGAATTGACCGAAATTACAAATTGGCTGCTTTTTCTAGGTGAGGATATCATGTTAAGGGAAGTTCCAGAAGAGGTTTTAAAAAGTTTGCAAAAGAGATTAAACTTATACTGCCAATAAGCCATATTTGGCAATATCTTTATTTTCATAATAAAAGAGATTTAAATATATATTATTTCTTAACACAAGCTCTAATAAAAGAGAACCATCCGAAAATGGTTCTTTTAAAATGCGGTTGTTTATTATGCGGTATATCCACCGTCAACAAGTATAGTCGCTCCTGTTTTGAAGTCATTTTCAGCTAAGAAAACAAAAGCATGAGCGATCTCTTCAGGTTTCCCAAGTCTTTTGATGGGGTGTCTCGCTACAAGTACATCATAGAACCCACCTAAGGCTTCTTTGTTGACAAGAGCCGTTTCAATATAACCAGGAGCTACAGCGTTCACTCGCTAAAGTATTCTTGGATATCTTTCCACTTTCATAGTCTTCTTTATCCATTGCATAGAGTATAGCTTTAAACAGTAATTGAGTTGAGAGGTTGGGAATCATGCTTAAACCTATTAATATCCCCCTAATTTTTTTCTTGATAATTTAGCATCATTTATTTCTTGGATCATTTTTTCTCGGTCTGTAGTTGTCATTTTCAGCCTCCAAATCAAAGTGGAAATTAAATGTT
>Ga0182742_1000907_pt1 | contig 41581 bp, 36 predicted proteins | sample eDN5th37CBELigMG_FD_128880 | JGI IMG/M metagenome (GOLD analysis project Ga0182742, IMG submission 128880) | Enriched Miracle-Growth compost microbial communities from Emeryville, California, USA - eDNA 5th pass 37_C BE-Lig MG (version 2)... ... | reverse complement strand
GAAATGTTCATTTCACACGCCTTTCAGCTATGCTGAAAGGTTGCTGTATGGTCATGAAATAGTAGGAGAAAATGCATTTTCTCCTACTATTTCATGACCATACAGCTTAAATGAGTCAAAAATTAACAATATTATTTAACAAAGCCTTCCAAAAAATAAAAAGCGCAGCTTCAAAATGGACAGAAGTTACGCATTTTTGGATGGTGTCTTATTTCATGTTTTCTTCTTTATTCTCTGTTTGGAAACGAGGCTGCACTTTATTTCTTTTTCGGTCCCGATGCAGAATAAAACCAGCAATAAACCAAAGACCTGCGAGAAACATTAATAATCCGATGAGAAATTGAAGCCATAAAAAAGGAAAAGGGTTATGCAGGATGTTAAAAACCATGTCTCTCATTAGTTTCACACCAATTGCCGCGATAATTCCAGGAATTAATAATATTACCAGTGCTACAATTCTGTTCATAACAAATAATCCCTTCATTCACTTATATATAAAAATGATAAAGCATTGGGGGCATTTGTCAAGAAATATGGTAACATGACTATATGAATATGAAGGATTTTTCATAAATATAAATAAAGTAAGAAAAAAATTGCATAGAAGGGGAGTATATATGCAAACAGTTATGATTGTGGGAGCAGGCAGAGGTGGAACAGCGCTCCTTCAAATTATTCAGGAGTCAACTGCGCTGACATTAGAGGCTGTAATTGATGTGAATCCTGAAGCTCCAGGTATGAAATGGGCCAGAGAAAAGGGGCTGAAAACTGATGTGGATTGGCGTCTTTATAAAGAAAAGAAAATAGATATGATAATCGAGGTAACAGGTAAAAGTGAGGTTTTTAGCGAATTACGAAATGTTTTTGGGAAGGAAACTGTACTAATACCGGGGAGTGTAGCGTTTTTACTCGTTAAATTGTTTAAAGACAAAGAAAGGCTTATTAAGAAAATCCAAAATGAAACGTATAAGTATAATTTGATTTTTAATTCAACTACTGAAGGCATGATTGTGATAGATCATGAAGAGAATGTCATACTGCTCAATAAAAGTGCGGAAAATATGATAGGAATTACGATGAAGGATGCAGTTGGAAAGCATATTAGGAGTGTAATTCCATCAAGTTTGCTTCCAAGGGTTATGAGGACAAGAAAGGTTGAAGCAAATCAAGAATTGCTGCTAGAGAATGGCATGAAAATTATTTCAACAAGGATTCCGATTATCGAGGAACACGGGTTATTGATAGGAGCAGTTGCTGTATTTAAAGAAATTACGGAAGCGGTACATTTGGCTGAACAGATTACTGACCTGAAGGAATTCCAGACAAAACTGGAGGCCATTTTTCATTCAAGTAATGAAGCCATATCTGTTGTGGACGAGCATGGAATCGGGATGATGATTAATCCAGCCTATTCAAGAATTACCGGTTTAATGGAGGAACAGGTCATTGGAAAGCCTGCGACAACCGATATTGCTGAAGGTGAAAGTGTGCATATGAAAGTGTTAAAGACAAGGAGAGAGGTGCGGGGAGTTCCAATGAGGGTGGGCCCCAATAAGAGAGAGGTTATTGTGAACGGTGCTCCTATTATCGTTGATGGAAAGTTAAAGGGCAGTGTTGGCATCATTCATGACGTCTCAGAAATAAAAAATTTAAATAGAGAACTTCACCGGGCAAGACAAATCATTCGTAAACTAGAAGCGAAATATTCGTTTGAGGATATTGTCGGTACCTCTGACATTATGAAGCTGGCACTTGAACAGGCAAAACTGGCGGCGAAAACGCCCGCAACCATATTGCTTCGGGGAGAGTCGGGGACAGGGAAAGAGTTATTTGCTCATGCAATCCATAATGCCAGTGACCGCAAATACAATAAATTCATTCGTGTAAACTGTGCTGCTTTAAACGAATCATTACTTGAAAGTGAGTTATTTGGCTATGAAGAAGGAGCTTTTACAGGTGCGAAAAGAGGTGGAAAAAGAGGACTATTTGAAGAAGCTGATAATGGAAGCATCTTTTTGGATGAAATTGGAGAATTATCAATAAGCACACAAGTAAAATTGCTTCGGGTTCTCCAAGAAAATGAAATCATTAGAGTTGGCGGAACAAAACCGATATCATTAAATGTTCGAGTAATTGCAGCAACAAATGTTAATTTAGAAAAAGGAATGGTAAATGGTGCCTTTCGAGAGGATTTATTTTACCGGCTAAATCAAATGCCGATTCATATTCCAGCACTTAAAATGCGTAAAGAGGATATTGAGATATTAAGTTCACGATTAATTGAGAAAATTAACCAGGAATATGGAAGGAATATTGAAGGGCTGACTGAACAGGCTCTACTAAGACTGAAGGCTTATGATTGGCCGGGAAATGTCAGGGAGCTTGACAATATTTTAAGAAGAGCGATTATTTTTATGAATAATAATGAAACGCTTATTGCAGTAGACCATTTACTGGATCTTCATACACGATTGCCTGCAAATGAGAATGCAGCAGAGGATTTCAAATTAGATGGAACTTTAGCTGCGATGGTAGAGGATTTTGAGAAAACAATCATTTCCAAGGCTCTTATGAAAAACGCTGGAAATAAAACACTGACTGCAAAGGAGCTCGGTTTATCGATAAGGAATTTATACTACAAGCTTGAAAAATATAAAATTGCAAATATAAGCATGCAATAAATTTCACTACTGTGCAAGAATTTTCTTAACTGATTAGATAAAATTGAACTTGAACAAAATACACTGACATTTGTGTCCGCGATTAATGTGCTGTTATTAGCAGCATGAAGCTTAATAAGCCGCTTTTGGCTTCTTATTAAAAAGTTGGCATGATTCTTGCATTAAACATTGAAGAGATAAAGTGATGAAATGATAAATAAGTAAATGTTCATTGTTGTTTGAGAATCAACTTAAAGAAAGACTTCGCAGCTATAAGTGATAAATGAATAGGTTTGAAGGGTCAGGCTGGGAGGTAAAAATATCTTACACCTTGGAGTGATCATCGTGGATTTATTCGAACAGTTAGAAAGTTACGATTACGAACAGCTTGTTTTTTGTCAAGATCGTTCGTCTGGTTTAAGAGCAATTATTGCTATTCATGATACTACATTGGGGCCTGCATTAGGCGGAGCCCGAATGTGGACATATGCAACAGAATCGGAAGCAATAGAAGATGCACTTAGGCTAGCACGGGGAATGACTTATAAAAATGCTGCGGCTGGATTAAACCTTGGCGGCGGGAAAGCAGTCATTATTGGAAATCCGCGTAAGGATAAAAGTGAAGCCTTATTTCGTGCATTTGGACGCTATATTCAAGGTTTAAATGGCAGATATATAACCGCAGAGGATGTGGGAACAACCGTCGCTGATATGGATATGATTCATGAAGAAACAGATTTTGTAACCGGGATTTCGCCTGAGTTCGGATCTTCGGGGAATCCGTCCCCAGTAACAGCATATGGAGTGTATCGGGGAATGAAAGCAGCAGGAAAGGAAGTATTTGGCTCCGATTCATTAGAGGGAAAGGTTGTCGCAGTTCAAGGAATAGGGAACGTCGCATACGCTCTTTGCCGTCATCTGCATGAAGAAGGGGCAAAGCTTATTGTAACAGATATTAATAAGGAAGCTGTAAACAGAGTTGTTCAAGAGTTTCATGCAGTAGCTGTTGATCCTAAAGATATTTATTCGGTCGAATGTGATATTTATTCTCCATGTGCTCTCGGAGCAACCTTAAATGACATGACGATACCGAAGTTGAAAGCAAAAGTGATTGCCGGTTCCGCAAATAATCAGTTAAAGGATTCAAAACATGGAGATATGCTTCATGAAAAGGGGATTGTTTATGCGCCTGACTATATTATAAATGCCGGCGGTGTCATTAATGTTGCAGATGAGCTGTACGGTTATAATCGTAATCGGGCTATGAAAAAAGTAGAAACCATAATTTATCACAATATTGAAAGAGTTATTGAGATTTCAAAGCGGGAGCAAATTCCAACCTATAAAGCGGCTGATAGGATAGCCGAAGAAAGAATAAATAGTATAAAACATTCCCGAACGCCATTTTTGCAAAATGGTCATCATATCTTAAGCAAGCGCCGAAGCTAAACAGGGCTAGACATTGGAGCTGGGTTATTCATGTGGGGGACAGAAAAGGGACTTTTTTCTATCCCTCATAATCATACATAACAAAATGGTAATGCTCTGTGTCATTATGACCCATTTTTTGGAGGTGACTATATTGCGCGAACATAAATATCGCATCCTAACCATAAATCCTGGTTCCACAAGCACGAAAATTGCTGTATTTGAAAATGAAATTTCTATTTGGGAAAAAAATATCAAACATAATATTGAAGCAACAGAGTCGTATTCAAACATTATAGAGCAATTTGATTTTCGCAAACACAGTATCCTTCAAACGTTGCATAAGGAAGGGATTAATCTTTCGAGGCTTCATGCTGTCTGCGCACGCGGCGGCTTGCTTCGTCCCATTGAGGGAGGAACATATCAAGTAAATGAAAAAATGCTCTCGGATCTAAAACAAGGTTATTCAGGAGAGCATGCCTCAAATCTTGGAGGATTACTTGCTTTTGATATTGCTAAAGGGCTTAATATACCTGCCTACATTGTAGATCCGGTCGTTGTAGATGAATTAGATGAAATTGCAAGAGTATCGGGGTTGCCAATAATCGAGCGAAAAAGTATTTTTCATGCTTTAAATCATAAAGCAGTAGCGCACCGGGTTGCGAAAGAGTTGAACAGCCATTATGAAGATGTTCATTTAATTGTTGCCCATATGGGTGGTGGAATCACCATTGGAGCACATCAGAAAGGAAGGGTAATCGATGTTAACAATGGCTTGCTCGGAGAAGGGCCTTTTTGTCCTGAACGAGCAGGAGCCGTTCCTGTAGGTGATGTGGTTGATTTATGTTTTTCAGGTGAATTCTCCAAGGAAGAAGTAATGAAATTGCTAGTTGGAAAAGGCGGGTTTATTGGTTACTTAGGTACAAATAACCTGGATGAAATTGAAGAGAGAATAGCTGCAGGTGACAAAAAAGCCGGCTTAATCTATTCTGCGATGGCTTATCAAATAGCGAAGGAAATTGGTGCAGCTAGTGTAGTGTTAAAAGGGAAGGTTGATGGAATTGTTTTAACCGGGGAATTAGCTTCAAAAAAGAACTTTGTCAGGGAAATTAGTGATCGAGTATGTTGGATTGCTGATGTATATGTACATCCCGGTGAAAATGAACTGCTTGCATTAGCTGAAGGTGCTCTAAGGGTTTTACGAGGAGAAGAACTAGCTAAGGAATACATGGGTAAATCAGAAGGTTTGTTAAATAGGTAAGGGAGGTTTTTCTTTGGCACAGGAATATGATGTTGTCATACTCGGTGGAGGCCCTGGGGGATATGTGGCTGCTATCCGAGCTGCACAACTAGGTCTTAAAACGGCGATAGTAGAAAGAAATAAACTTGGTGGTACTTGTCTTCATAAAGGCTGTATACCGACCAAGGCATTACTAAGAAGTGCAGAAGTTTATCGGACGACAAAAGGCAGTGAAGAGTTTGGTGTTGAAACAAATGAAGTGACATTGAACTTAGTTAAAGTTCAGGAGCGTAAGGATAAAATTGTTTCGCAGCTTCATAATGGTGTACAGCATTTAATGAAAAAAGGAAAAATTGATGTCTTTGAGGGTACAGGGCGAATTTTAGGTCCTTCTATTTTCTCTCCATTACCAGGCACGATTTCGGTTGAAATGAATAATGGTGAAGAAAATGAAATGCTCATTCCGAAAAATGTGGTTATTGCAACCGGTTCAAGACCCAAGCAATTGCCGGGTATAGAGGCAGACGGTCATTTTGTGATGACATCTGATGAAGCATTAGATATGGAGGCACTGCCAAAATCCATTTTAATTATTGGCGGAGGTGTGATTGGTGTTGAGTGGGCATCGTTATTGTCAGACTTTGGAGTGGATGTAACCATTTTGGAATATGCCGAAGCACTTATCCCTGCTGAAGATAAAGAAATATCAAGAGAAATGCAGCGTTTATTTAAAAAGAGAGGCATTAAAGTAATAACAAGTGCAAAAGTGCTTCCAGATACCATAAAAACAGGCGATGGAGTTGTGCTTTTAGCTGAAGTAAAGGGGGAAGTAAAGGAATATTCGGCAGAAAAACTGCTGATTTCCGTCGGAAGACAGGCAAACATTGAGGGCATTGGACTGGAGAATACGGATATTGGGGTTGATAAAGGCTTTATTACCACAAATGAGTATTATCAAACAAATGAATCCCATATTTACGCAATTGGAGATTGTATTGGAGGGGTTCAGCTTGCTCATGTTGCCTCACATGAAGGAATGACAGCAATTGAGCATATAGCAAACAAGGAACCGAATCCGCTTAGTTATTCTCATATTCCCACTTGTATCTACAGTTATCCTGAGGCAGCAAAGGTAGGCTTAACGGAAGAGGAAGCTAGAAATAAAGGATATCAAATTAAAACAGGCAAGTTTTCTTTTCGCTCAATAGGGAAAGCTTTAGTTTTTGGCGAAGTGGATGGATTTGTCAAAATGATTGTAGATGAAGCTACAAATGATTTACTCGGTGTTCATATGATAGGACCTCATGTCACGGATTTGATATCAGAAGCAAGTCTTGCACGGGTTCTTGATGCAACACCATGGGAGATTGGGCAAACGATTCATCCGCACCCAAGCCTTTCAGAGGCAGTTGGTGAAGCGGCATGGCTTATTGAAGGAAAGGCGATTCATGGGTAAAGCATATATATCCCCTTCGTGGGAACGATGGGTATTTTTAAATATTAAGCTTCAGGAGGTTTTTTTATGGTAGAAAACCGTCACAGTTCATTAGGCTTGAGTGATGATACTGTATTAGAAATGTATGAAACCATGCTTTTAGCACGGAAAATTGATGAACGAATGTGGTTATTAAATCGAGCGGGAAAAATTCCATTTGTTATATCCTGTCAAGGTCAGGAAGCAGCACAGGTAGGAGCCGCGTTTGCGCTTGATCGGAAGCATGATTATGTTCTTCCTTATTATAGGGATGTAGGAGTGGTTCTTGCCTTCGGAATGACAGCTAAAGAAATTATGTTGTCAGGATTTGCGAAGGCTGAGGATCCAAACTCTGGTGGACGGCAGATGCCTGGGCATTTTGGTCAACGGAAAAATAGAATTGTTACTGGCTCATCACCTGTAACGACACAGGTTCCCCATGCGGTAGGGATAGCTCTTGCAGCAAGAATGTCTGGAGAAAATATTGTTTCTTTCGTTACATTTGGAGAAGGTTCTTCAAACCAAGGTGACTTTCATGAAGGAGCCAATTTTGCAGGCGTACACAAACTGCCGGTTATTTTCATGTGCGAAAACAATAAATATGCTATTTCAGTCCCAATCGATAAACAGCTTGGCTGCGAAAAAGTATCTGACCGTGCGATTGGCTACGGGATGCCGGGATATACTATTGATGGAAATGATCCACTTGCCGTTTATGAAGCTGTAAAAAAAGCGGCTGAAAGAGGAAGAAGAGGGGAAGGACCTACTCTTATTGAAACGATTTCGTATCGTCTCACACCTCATTCATCAGATGATGATGACAGGAGTTATCGAACACAAGAGGAAGTAGAAGAAGCAAAAACAAAAGATCCTGTTGCTGCCTTTGCAACGTATTTAAAGGCTGCTTGCGTTCTCGATGAGAAAACGGAAAAGGAAATAAATGACCGTGTGACATTACTTGTAAACGAAGCAACGGATTATGCTGAACAAGCGCCATACGCTGACCCTGAACAAGTATTTGATTACGTGTATGCAAAAGGATAAGGGGGATAATAAATGGCAATCATCTCTTATATAGAAGCCGTTACAATGGCGATTCGAGAGGAAATGGAAAGAGACAGAAGAGTGTTTGTATTAGGTGAGGATGTTGGAAAAAAAGGTGGTGTTTTTAAAGCAACACAAGGCTTATATGAGCAATTTGGCGAGCAAAGAGTCATGGATACCCCTTTAGCTGAATCTGCCATTGCAGGTGTAGGAATCGGTGCAGCCATGTATGGTATGAGACCAATAGCAGAAATGCAATTTGCTGATTTTATTATGCCCGCAGTCAATCAAATTATTTCAGAAGCGGCAAGAATCCGCTACAGATCAAATAATGACTGGAGCTGTCCGATTGTCATTCGAGCTCCTTACGGCGGCGGCGTTCACGGGGCCCTGTATCACTCCCAATCAGTAGAGGCTGTGTTTGCTAATCAGCCGGGATTGAAAATTGTCATGCCGTCTACTCCCTACGACGTAAAAGGACTTCTTAAAGCAGCCATCCGTGATGAAGATCCTGTGCTGTTTTTTGAACATAAGCGGGCCTACCGGTTAATCAAAGGTGAAGTCCCGGAAAGTGATTATGTTCTTCCAATTGGGAAAGCTGATGTGAAGCGGGAAGGAGAAGATATAACGGTTATCACTTACGGGCTTTGTGTACATTTTGCACTCCAGGCGGCAGAAAAGTTAGCGAAGGATGGAATCTCGACTCATATTTTAGATTTACGAACGGTTTATCCACTCGATCAAGAGGCGATTATAGAAGCGGCTTCGAAAACGGGGAAAGTCTTGCTTGTGACAGAGGATAACAAAGAAGGCAGTATTATAAGTGAGGTTTCAGCTATTATTGCCGAGCACTGTTTATTTGAATTGGATGCACCGATTAAAAGATTAGCAGCTCCGGATGTACCGGCGGTTGCTTATGCGCCAACAATGGAGAAGCATTTTATGGTCAACCCGGAAAAAATAGAAAAAGCAATGCGTGAACTTGCTGAATTTTAAGAGGAAGGAGGGACCGGTATGACAATTGAAAAAATTATTATGCCCAAGTTAGGTGAAAGTGTAACGGAAGGAACGCTTTCTAAATGGCTTATTTCTGTTGGGGACAGGGTCAAGAAATATGATCCGCTTGCTGAAATTATAACAGATAAGGTGAACGCTGAAGTTCCATCTTCTTTTACAGGTATCATTAAGGAATTGATGGCAGGTGAGGGGGATACATTACCCGTAGGAGCAGCGATTTGTGTAATAGAAACGGAACTAGAACCAGTAATGGAAGAGGATATTTCTTCTGAGGGTCAGAAAAGAGTAGAGCAGAAGGTTAGTTTCTATCATGAAGGGAGAAAAGAGCCCGCTTTAAAACTCCGCTATTCTCCTGCAGTTTTAAAACTTTCACAGGAGTATGGAATTGATTTAAAAAGGGTTAAGGGAACAGGTGCTGAAGGGAGAATCACTCGTAAGGATCTCCTGCAATTGGTTTCATCTAATCAACAGATTGAACAAAATGAAAAGCCAAAGCCTTCTGCTTCTCGCTCCTCTGCAGGTGTCGTTTCGGAAGCCAGAAAAGCTGATACTCCTGAACCAAAGAATAGTAAGGGTGCAGCTGTGTTTGGGGATACAGAAATCCCTGTTACAGGATTAAGGAAGACGATTGCGGCAAATATGGTGAAGAGTAAGCATGAAATTCCTCACGCTTGGATGATGGTTGAAGCAGACGTTACAAATTTGGTTGAATATCGCAATGAAATTAAGTCAGAATTTTATCATAAGGAAGGCTTTAATTTAACTTTTTTTGCGTTTATTGTAAAAGCAGTGGCTCAAGCTCTTAAGGAATTCCCGCAAATGAATGCCATGTGGGCGGGTGATAAAATTATTCGTAAAAAAGAGATTAATCTTTCTATTGCTGTAGCAACAGAGGATGCTCTATTTGTTCCCGTCATTAAACATGCAGATGAAAAAACGGTTAAAGGGATTGCTCGAGAAATTTCTGTTCTTGCTGAAAAGGTCCGTACCGGCAATACAAAGGTGGAGGACTTCCAGGGTGGAACCTTTACCGTTAATAATACTGGCTCAATTGGTTCTGTCCAATCAATGGGCATTATTAATTATCCACAGGCGGCCATTCTGCAAGTAGAGTCTATTATCAAACGTCCTGTTGTCATGAATCAAAACATGATTGCTGTTCGAGATATGATGAATTTATGTCTTTCGCTTGATCACCGAATTCTTGATGGATTTATTTGCGGAAAGTTCATGAATAGAGTGAAAGAAATTCTTGAAAATACAACAAAAGATAATACACCGATCTATTAATAAACAATGCTCCCGAACGCTGCTGATATAAGCAGCGTTTTTTCCTTCTATTCCACATGCTTCCAAAATAGTGATTGTATGTATCATAGCTGTATAATAAAATAATAAATAGAAAGATAATTTAGAATTTTAAAATTTTTCTAAAAGTTAGGGGGGAGGCTGCTGACTTTTGGCAGCGTCAGATGGATCTAAAAAAGATGATGGATTATTCATTTTCACAGCAAACCGTTGAAACCTGGCAGAAAAAGGCTGAAGAAGCATTACAGGGAAAAAGTATAGACTCTTTATCAAGAGAAACATACGAAAATATTCAATTAAAACCTCTGTATACAAAAGAGGATGTGAATGAAAAGCCATTATCACAATTTCCTGGCAGCGGTGATTTTCGACGTGGAAGTAAACCCTCAGGGTATATTAGAAATCCATGGGAAGTTGCTCAGCGTATTGTTGCGGAAAATCCTGAAGATTTTAAAGAAAAATTAAAAGACAGTATCTCAAAAGGACAGTCAGCCATTGCGTTTATTCCCTCTGTTTCTATAGTAAAAGAATTGCCAGAGCTCATTGCCGACTATTATCAATCGTATCCGTTCAGCGTCAACGGAGCTCAGTTCCAAAATGAAATCATCTACGGAATTACAGCTTTACAAAATTCTGAAAAAATAAGCGGCTATGTAGGAAAAGATCCTATTTCGCTTTTTGCGAAGCAAGGCGGAGAAAAAAATCATTTGGATTCTATTTATGATCGTTTAGCAGAAACCATTCAAGCTGCTTCATCGGCATGCCCTAGATTAAAAACGCTTTTAGTAGATACGTCTGTTTATCATAATGGGGGTTCCCATGCTGTTCAAGAATTGGCGATTGCTCTTTCGACTGCTGTCTATCATATAGAACAGTTGAAATCAAGAGGTATGAGAATTAAAGATATACTTAGTAAACTAGTCTTTCATTTTTCTGTCGGCAGTCAATTTTTTATGGAAATTGCCAAACTGCGCGCAGCAAGAAGTGTATGGAGCAAAATTGTCGAGGCTTATGACGCGGCTCCTGAAGCTGAAGGGAAAATGGTTATTTCAGCTGAAACTTCCTGGCATACAAAAACGGCTTATGATCCATATGTGAATATATTACGGGCAAGTAATGAGGCCTTTGCTGCAGTACTTGGCGGGATCCAGTTCCTGCATGTGAGCCCATTTAATGAACCTGAAGGCAGAGCAACATTATTCTCAAATCGAATTGCAAGGAATACTCAGCTGATTCTCAAGGACGAAGCGCACTTAAGTGCTGTTATTGATCCGGCGGGCGGCTCCTGGTATGTTGAATCCTTAACGAATCAATTAATGGAAAAGGCTTGGAATCTTTTTCTTGAAATAGAAGAAAAGGGCGGTATTTTGACTGCACTGCAATCAAATTGGCTGCAGGAACAAATCAAGGAAGTAGCTATAAAGAGGCAAAAAGATATCTTTTCTCGTAAACAATCAATTGTTGGAACAAATAAATATGCTGATTTAGGGTCCCTATCACTAAATGTAAAATTTACTGAAAATTTAAAATTATTGTCAGATACTGTACATCCTGTGCAGCAAATGCGGTTAGCAGAGCCGTATGAAAAGCTAAGAAAAAGAGCTGAGAAATTGGCGAAAGAAAAAACTTCACCTGCAGTTGGTCTGGTCTGTCTAGGAAAACTGAAAAATTATAAGGCTCGTGCAGATTTTATCAGCGATATTTTAGCTCCTGGAGGAATTAAAACGGTAAAGGGTCAGAGAATGGAGCAAACAAAAGATGCGCTGAATTTTGTTGATGAAACAAAGCTTCAGCATTATATACTTTGCGGCTCAGATGATGACTATAAGGCATTAGGGCTAGAAATCGTAAAGGCTATTAAATCCAACTTTCCTCAAGTTAAGCTTTATTTGGCCGGTTTACCGGAGGAATCTGATCAAATAACTTTACTAGATAATGGTATCTCCCAGTTTATTCATCTAAAAAGTATTTGCTATGAAATAACCGCATCTATTTTAGCTGAAATGGAGGTGGAGTAATCAATGACCCAGAAACCGGATTTTAAAAAGATTACCTTAGATGCAACTAAATCAGTTACTGAAGAGGTTTGGAAACAGAAAGTAGCAAAGGAGATTTCTGCATCGATTGATTATTTGCTATTTGAAACCAATGAACATATTAACATTAAGCCTTTATACACTGAAAAGGATTTAGGGAATGCTAAGCATTTAGGAGATCTGCCAGGCTTTCCTCCTTATACAAGAGGGCCCTATCCGACCATGTATGTCAATAGACCATGGACCGTCCGCCAATATGCAGGCTTTTCAACAGCTGAGGAGAGCAACGCTTTCTACCGAAGGAATTTAGCTATGGGTCAGAAAGGGTTGTCTGTTGCCTTTGATCTTGCGACACATCGGGGCTATGATTCAGATCATGCACGAGTTGTAGGAGATGTTGGAAAAGCAGGAGTTGCCATCGATTCAATTGTTGATATGAAGACATTGTTTAATGGTATTCCGTTAGACCAAATGTCGGTATCGATGACAATGAATGGAGCCGTGCTTTCGATTATGGCCTTTTATATTGTAACAGCTGAAGAGCAGGGGATTTCTCAAGAAAAGCTGTCAGGTACCATTCAAAATGATATTTTAAAAGAATACATGGTTCGTAATACGTATATTTACCCGCCGAAAATGTCCATGCGGATTATTGCTGATATTTTTGAGTATACATCTAAATACATGCCAAAATTTAATAGCATCAGTATTTCTGGTTACCATATGCAGGAAGCCGGAGCACCTGCTGACATAGAGTTAGCCTATACATTGGCTGACGGCTTTGAATACGTTAGAACGGGCTTAAAGGCAGGTATTGATATTGATTCATTTGCTCCAAGATTGTCATTCTTTTGGGCAATTGGTATGAATTATTTTATGGAAGTAGCAAAACTGCGGGCAGCCCGGCAAATTTGGGCGAAAATGATGCAAACGTTTGGGCCGAAAAACAGTAAATCGCTTGCTTTACGTACGCATTCACAGACATCAGGCTGGAGTTTAACGGAGCAGGACCCATTTAATAACGTGACTCGGACATTGATTGAAGCCCATGCTGCGGCAATGGGACATACTCAATCTCTGCATACAAATGCATTGGATGAGGCAATTGCCTTGCCAACTGATTTCTCGGCGAGAATTGCCCGAAATACTCAGCTTTATTTACAGGAAGAAACAGGAATTACAAACGTTATTGATCCATGGGGAGGATCCTACTATGTAGAGGCTCTGACCGACCAGTTAATGAAACGTGCTTGGGAACATATAGAAGAAATTGAAAATCTAGGTGGAATGGCAAAAGCGATAGAAACAGGTCTTCCGAAAGTGCGAATAGAAGAAGCGGCGGCTAGGCGACAGGCTCAAATTGACTCAGGAAAAGAAACGATTGTCGGGGTTAATAAATACCGTTTAGAAAAGGAGGAACCTATTGAGATTCTAGAGGTGGATAATACGGCTGTTCGACTTAAACAAATTGAAAAGCTAAATCAACTTAAAGCTTCCCGTGATGAGGGAAAGGTGCAAGCAGCTCTGGCTGCAATTGAAAAAGCCTGTGAAACAAACGAAGGAAATCTTCTTGAGTTGGCTGTACAAGCAGCACGTGTACGGGCAACATTAGGTGAAATCTCTTTAGCCGTCGAAAAAATATCCGGTCGTCACAAAGCGACGATTCGTTCCATAAGTGGTGTATACAGCTCCGCCTTTTCAAAAGAGGGGGAAATGGAAGCTGTAAAGAAAATGACAGATGAGTTTCTTGAAAATGAAGGCCGCCGTCCACGGATTTTAATTGCTAAGATGGGGCAGGATGGTCATGACCGAGGAGCGAAGGTGATTGCAACCGCATTTGCCGATTTAGGTTTTGATGTTGATATAGGCCCTTTATTCCAAACACCGGAGGAAACGGCTTTGCAGGCTGTTGAAAATGATGTTCATGCAATTGGGATGAGCTCGCTTGCAGCAGGCCATAAAACCTTGCTGCCACAACTCGTCGCTGAATTGAAGAACCTTGGCCGGGAGGATATTGTTGTAGTTATCGGCGGAGTAATCCCGGTGCAGGATTATGAATACTTATATGAACATGGAGCTTCTGCCATTTTTGGACCAGGAACGGTTATTCCGATTGCTGCTCAAAAGGTTATCCGAGCTATTTATGAAAGACTCGGCTATGAGGAAGTGAAAACATAAATGTCTGAAGATAAAAGGCCTGAATGGACGAATGAAGATAATCCCGATATGTTTTCTACCTTTATTCGAAAAGGGGTAGAAGCCGTTCCGCAAGAGAACCTTGTTACCAACAGTATGTTTCGAAAAAAGAAAACTTTTGCTGAAATTACCTGTGAGCAGTTAGTAGAAGGAATTCTAAACGGTGACCGTAGTATGTTAGCCCGCTCGATTACATTAATAGAGAGTAACGCAGAACACCACTTTCAGAAGGCTCAAACGCTTCTGCAGCGAATTTTGGCTCATACTGGGAGGGCAGTTCGTATCGGAATTACAGGAGTGCCTGGGGCAGGGAAAAGTACTTTTATTGAAGCTTTTGGGATGTATTTATGTAATCTCGGGTTAAGGGTAGCAGTTCTTGCAGTGGATCCAAGCTCAAGTAGAAGCGGGGGCAGCATACTCGGTGATAAAACCCGCATGGAGCAGCTGGCACGTAATCCAAGGGCGTTTATTCGGCCTTCTCCTTCAGGAGGGAAGCTTGGAGGTGTACACCGAAAAACGAGAGAAACAATGCTTTTATGTGAGGCATATGGTTTTGATGTAATCTTAATAGAAACAGTTGGTGTCGGACAAAGTGAAGTAATTGTGAGGGACATGGTTGACTTCTTCATGTTAATAGTCTTAACCGGTGCAGGTGACGAATTACAAGGGATGAAAAAAGGAATTATGGAACTAGCAGATGCAATTATAATCAATAAAGCGGATGGAGAAAATAAAGAAGCAGCATTAAAGACAAAAAAAGAATATAATCAGATATTACATTTTCTCCAGCCGGCAACAAAGGGCTGGGAAACAAAAGCCTGCACATGCTCAAGCCTAATGAATGATGGTATTAAGGAAATATGGGGCTTGATACAGGATTTTGAATCAACTACTAAACAGTCAGGTGTTTTTGCTGATCGAAGAAGGTCGCAAACAAAAGAATGGATGAAAAGTATGATTATTGACCAGCTGCAAAACCGTTTTTTTCATAACAAAGCGATTAAAGAGCTGATGCCAAAGATTGAAAACGAGGTGATTTCAGGTAATAAAACCGTGTCCTCAGCTGTGGAAGAATTATTTGAACAATATTTTCAAACGTTAACATAAAAAGCGTCTTATTTGTACTTAACTAAAATCTATTGATATGATGTAAATGAACAATAATGAGAATAAGGAGAGTTCAAATGAATATTGATTTTAACTTGTTTATGAACGACCATGTTCGTCAAGCACGGCAGGAAATTGTCGCAGCGGGATATACCGAATTAAAGACAGCTGAGGAAGTGGAAGAGGCGTTTGCGAAAAAAGGAACAACCTTAGTTATGATTAATTCGGTTTGCGGCTGTGCGGGTGGAATTGCCCGTCCAGTGGCAAGTCATGCCATTCATTATGATAAACGTCCAGATCAGTTAGTAACCGTATTTGCTGGTCAAGATAAAGAAGCTACGGAAAAGGCGCGTTCCTACTTCACAGGATATCCGCCGTCCTCACCGTCCTTTGCTCTTTTAAAGGATGGAAAAATTCAAACCATGGTTGAGCGGCATGAAATTGAAGGACATGAACCAGCAGCTGTTATGAAAAAGCTTCAAGATGCTTTTGATAAATATTGTGAAGAAATCTAAACAAGAGCATGGAATGCTTTGAGGAGTGTTTGGCTGTAATGGTCATATACTCCTCTTTTTTGACAGTTTTTATAATTTTAAAATATTATTTTAATATAAATTTTTGTTGCATATGTAAAAGAATGTGTTAAAATTCGTTTAGATGAATAATTATTAGTTAGATATTATTTTGTATTCTTTCTATTAAAGGCTAATAATATAAAATAATGGACGAAAAAAGGAGGAAATAGTGTGAAGAAAATTATTTCAATGTTATTAATGAGTGTGTTGATTATAGGTATACTTGCTGCCTGTGGAGATGCCGGTAATCAGTCAGCAGGAGAAGGAGATAACAAAGATTCAGATGCAAAAGTATTAAAAATGGCTACATCTGGCGATTATGCACCATTTGAATATATTGATACGGCAAAAGGTGAAGAAATTATCGGTCTTGATATTGATATCGCAAAGGCAATTACTGAAAAACTTGGCTATGAACTTGAAATCCAAGATATGGATTTTGGGGGTCTTATTTCTGCGCTGCAAAATGGACAAGCTGATTTTGTTATGGCTGCTATGTCTGCTACAGATGAACGTAGAAAAAGTGTAGATTTCAGTGATACGTACTACACATCTAAACACGTTATTGTTTCGAAAAAAGATAGCGGGATTAAAAGTGTTGAGGATTTAAAAGGTAAAAAGGTTGGGGCGCAATTAGGTTCTATTCAAGAAGAAAAAGCGAAGGAACTTGCTGAAACAACAGGTTTCACTTACGAAAGCCGTAACCGTATACCAGAGTTAATCCAAGAAATTCTTGCTGGCCGTTTGGATGCAGCCATTATTGAAGACACTGTGGCAAAAGGATATTTGGAAGAAACAAAAGATGTTGCAGGCATTACCATTGAAGATGCGGATGGTGGATATGCGATTGCTTTTCCTAAAGATAGTAAGTTAACAGAAGAATTTAATGCAGAATTAAAGAAAATGATTGAAAACGGTGAAATAGAACAAATTATTAAGAAATGGTTTGACGCAGAGTAATAAAGAAAGAAAAGTAAAAACGTTCAGAAAAGAATCGTTTTCTGAACGTTTTTTATATACTTCCAATTCGTTTTGTCCCACGCTTAACGGGCAGTAAGACCCCCGCCTCAAGATTCTGAGGATACAAAAGAAAATAGGGGGAATCAACTGCCTGTAAAGGTCCATTCGTGGAATCACAGACTAAGAACGCCACATTTGTGGCAACGTCTGTGTGACCCACACCCTGTGGGCCTCAACTAACCATCAGTGGGGGATGAAGAAAACCTCCACTGATGGAAGTTTCACTTTATGAGAGGAATGATTTTATATGAATTTAGATTTCTCATCCGTTCTTCCATCGTTCCCCTTTATCTTAAAAGGTATTGTTGTAACGATACAAATTGCTCTTCTTTCAGGGGTATTGGGGTTCGTATTTGGTATTATACTGTCATTATTTAAAATTAGTAATATAAAGCTTTTAGGTTGGTTTGCAGATGTTTATACTTCTATTTTTCGCGGCACACCGCTTGTATTACAGCTGATGATTATTTATTTTGGATCCCCTCAGGTAATCGGCTACCAAATTGATCCATTTACGGCAGCAGTTGTTTCTTTTGCTTTGAATTCAACTGCTTATATATCAGAGATTATTCGGGGAGGTATTCTTGCTGTTGATAAAGGTCAAAGTGAAGCAGCAATGGCGTTAGGTGTTCCATATCGTTCGATGATGCTGAATATTGTTTTGCCACAGGCAATAAAAAATATTTTACCGTCATTAATGAATGAGTTTATCACCTTAACAAAGGAATCCGCGATTGTGACAACGATTGGCGTTATGGATATCATGCGTCGGGCCTATCAAGTGGGAGCAGATAAATTTCGCTTTATTGAGCCATTGCTATTAGCTGGCGTTATTTATTATTTGATGGTTATGGCATTAACGTTGATCGGGAAGCTTGTCGAAAGGAGTATGAGAAAAAGTGATTAAGGTTGAAGGATTAACAAAAAGTTTCGGCAAACTTGAAGTCCTAAAGGGTATTTCTACAACTATTCATGAAGGAGAAGTGGTTGCGATTATCGGTCCATCTGGATCAGGAAAATCAACATTCCTTCGTTGTTTAAATTTATTAGAAGAACCGACAGGCGGTCACATTTATATTGACGGAGTAGACATTACAAATAAGAAAACAAATATCATGAAAATGAGACAAAATGTCGGCATGGTTTTTCAACATTTTCATTTATTCCCACATAAAACAGTCATGGAAAATTTGACTTATGCTCCTATGAAGGTAAAGCGTATGTCAAAGCAGGATGCAGAAAAGAAAGGGATGGCTTTATTAGAGAAGGTAGGATTAGCTGAAAAAGCCAATGTTTATCCGAACCGTCTATCAGGAGGCCAAAAACAACGGGTTGCAATAGCTCGTGCGTTGGCGATGGAACCGGAGGTCATGCTGTTTGATGAGCCGACATCTGCGCTCGATCCGGAAATGGTTAAAGAAGTATTGGATGTTATGAAGACTTTAGCTCAGTCAGGAATGACGATGGCCATTGTTACACATGAAATGGGATTTGCTAAGGAAGTTGCCGACCGGGTTCTATTTCTAGAAGGCGGTGTTCTTGCTGAGGACGCTTCGCCGGAAGAATTCTTTTCTCATCCGAAAAGTCAGCGGGCTAAAGACTTTCTTGAGAAAATACTCTAATAATCTAATAAAGATGGAAAAAGGTGGTCGAAAAGATCACCTTTTTTCCATATCGGGGGTCCATTCCATGGTAAACTAAAAAGATAGGATGAGTTAATAGGAGAAGAAACATGAAATTTCGAATTGGTTATAGAACAATTAAATCTGCTATCGGTGCAACTGTATCGATTATGCTGGCTGAGCTGTTAGGGTTCCAAAACTTTGTTTCTGCTGGAATTATTACAATCCTTTGTATTCAAATAACAAAGAAGAAATCATTGCGCGCATCATGGGACCGCACCCTAGCTTGTTTGACGGCTATTGTATTTTCGATTATTTTCTTTGAATTACTCGGCTATCATCCAATAGTCATTGGCTTATTATTAGTATTATTTATCCCCACTGTTGTTATGCTGAAGGCAAGTGAAGGGATTGTATCAAGCACCGTTATTATTTTGCATTTTTTCTCAGAAGGACAGGTTACAATGTCTTTTATCTTTAATGAGTTAGCAATCATTTTTATTGGAATCGGTGTTGCCCTGCTGGCAAACTTATACATGCCAAGCTTAGATAGTCAAATTGCGGAATATCAGGTAAGGATTGAGGCAAACTTTAGAAAGATATTTCTTGAAATTGTAAAATATTTGCGCTTTGGAGATAGTAATTGGGATGGAAAGGAAATTGCCGAAACCATTCATTTAATTAAAACCGCTAAAGTACTGTCTTTTCAGGTGATGGAAAATCAATTTATATATAATGAAAATGATGATTTGTATTATACTTATTTTGAAATCAGGGAAAAACAATTTGAAATAATGGAACGGGTTCTGCCAATCATTACATCCATTACACATACTGTTAAGCAGGGAAAGATGATTGCCGATTTTATCGAGGAGCTAGCTGAGCATATTCATGCAGGAAATACAGCAAATATTTATCTGGAAAAACTCAAAGAAATGCATCAAGAATTTGAAAATATGGAGCTCCCCAAAACTAGGAGTGAATTTGAAATTCGAGCAGCCCTTTTTCACTTTATTAAAGAAATGGAACAGTACCTGCTTATTAAACAAAATTTTAAAGGAATAAAAAAACAAAGAGTGGTGCATAAGGAACGGCTCGGAGGAGGAAACTAAGCAAAAGAAATAGGCGGGTGATCGTTATGCTTCAATTGATTTCAAGTCTGTTTTTAGTCCTTTCATTTTCTCCTATTTGGCCGCTCGGTGTGAATCCATTACCTGGTGATCCATTTGTTATTGTAAATAAGTCAACAAATGAATTAGCCTTGATTAATGATAACCGAGTACAGACAGTCGTACAAGCTGGTACGGGAAAAACGCAGGATTTGACACCTGAAGGGTTATTTACTGTAACGGTAAAAGCAGAAAATCCTTATTACCGAAGGGGAAATATTCCAGGAGGTACAGCGGAAAATCCTCTTGGTACTAGGTGGATTGGTTTTGATGCAAAAGGAACAGATGGGAGAATCTATGGTTTGCATGGAACCAATAATCCAGCATCAATTGGTCATTATGTTTCTGAAGGATGCATTCGGTTACAAAATGAAGCAATTGAAGCATTATATGAGTTCATACCGTTAGGAACAAGGATTTTAATCATTTCATCATCAAAATCTTTTGAGGAATTAGCACTTAAATATAATGCAGTAAAATAAGAAGGGTTGTCAATTTTTGACAACCTCTTTTTGTTTTAGTTTATCAAAAAAACATTGCTACTCCAGCAAGTAAGGTAGACGCTAGCATGGCAAAGATCATTAAATAAACAAAAATCTTTTGCGTTTTTTTCTTCTTTTTGGACAAAATTCTATCCCTCCATCATTTTTGTTTCATAAGTCATGATCCTATCTATATATTTTACTAGTAAAAAATAATTTGGACAACCGTACAAAAAAAGAAGGATTTCGATTTAAAATAAAGAATGTTTATGATTAGTTCTGTATTTTCTGAAAATTATATAAAATCAAAATATTGGGTTTGCTCTGGAGATGAAGTAATAATGATTAAAAAGGTAGATCACATTGGGATTGCTGTGAGCTCTATTGAAGAGGCATTACCTTTTTACACCGAAGTACTGAAATTAGAGCTGCTTGGCATAGAAGTAGTGGAGAATCAAAAGGTTAAGGTGGCATTTCTTAAAGCTGGTGAAACAAAGCTTGAACTCTTAGAGCCTGCTAGTGAAGAAAGTGCAATTGCTAAATTTATTGCTGCTCGTGGACAAGGAATCCATCATGTCGCATTAGGAGTGGAATCAATCGAAGAAAGAATTCAGGATATGAAAAAGAATGGTATCAAAATGATAGATGAAAAGTCTAGAATTGGAGCTGGCGGAGCCAAGATTGCATTCATGCATCCAAAGTCAACTGGAAGTGTCCTTTACGAATTATGTGAGAAGAAAGAAGGGAATAATCATGATTGATATCTATGATAAAATCCATGATTTATATGATCGTAAACGGGAAGTCGAGATGGGCGGCGGAGATGAGCGGATTGAAAAGCAGCATGAAAAGGGGAAATTAACTGCTCGTGAACGTATAAATCTTCTAGTTGATTCAGGCACATTTGTTGAATTTAATCCTTTTATTGTCCATAACTGTAACGATTTTGGGCTTGATCAGCAAAAGAGTCCCGGTGATGGGGTGGTAACCGGCTATGGCAAAGTAAACGGACGTCCCATCTATTTGTTTGCCCAGGATTTCACTGTATTTGGCGGTGCACTTGGTGAAATGCATGCTAAAAAGATTGCTACTGTAATGGATTTAGCCGCTAAAAATGGTGCGCCTTTTATTGGCTTAAATGATTCAGGAGGTGCGAGAATCCAAGAAGGTGTTGTTTCTCTTGACGGCTATGGGCAGATTTTTTATCGCAATTCGATTTATTCGGGAGTTATTCCGCAAATATCTGTTATTATGGGGCCGTGTGCAGGCGGAGCTGTCTATTCGCCTGCCATAACTGATTTTGTTTTGATGGTGGAAAAGACAAGCCAAATGTTTATTACGGGGCCTAAGGTCATTGAAACGGTTACAGGAGAAAAAATTTCGTCCGAAGATTTAGGCGGTGCAAAGGTTCATAACTCAATAAGCGGAAACGCACATTTCCGAGGAGAGTCTGAAGAAGTCGTGATTGAACAGGTGCGCAAGCTTTTAAGCTACCTGCCGCAAAATAATGAGGAAAAGCCTCCTCTTCTTGCTTATGATGAACAGGATGATTATCGTCCTGATTTAACAGACGTGATTCCATTTGATACTCTTCGCCCGTACGATGTAAGGAAGGTAATTGAACAGGTTGTTGATGAACATTCGTTTATGGAGGTCCAAAAGGATTTTGCGAAAAATATTGTAATCGGACTTGCTCGCGTAAAAGGGGAAGTCATTGGTCTTGTATGTAATCAGCCTAAATTTATGGCGGGAGGGTTAGATATCAATTCGTCTGATAAAGCCGCCAGATTTATCCGTTTTTGCGACTCTTTTAATATCCCCATTCTTACATTTGAAGATGTAACTGGATTTTTCCCTGGAGTTAAACAAGAACATGGCGGGATTATTCGTCATGGAGCTAAGATTTTGTATGCATATTCAGAAGCAACTGTGCCTAAGTTAACCGTCATTTTGCGTAAAGCCTATGGTGGTGCATATGTAGCTTTAAATAGCAAATCAATTGGTGCAGACCTTGTTTTTGCTTGGCCGAATGCCGAGATTGCCGTGATGGGCCCACAAGGGGCAGCTAATATCATTTTCGCCAAAGAAATTAGTCAAAGTCCAAACCCTGAGAAAATACGTGCGCAAAAAATTGAAGAATATCGCAGGAAATTTGCTAATCCATATGTTGCTGCAAGTAAGGGGATGGTTGATGATGTCATTGACCCGCGTGAAACAAGGATTAAAATTGTCCAGGCTCTGGATATGCTTAGAAATAAAAAAGAATCAAGACCAAAGAAAAAGCATGGAAATATTCCGCTATAGAATAATCTATCTATTTTCACAAGATTGGTCCATAGCCAATCTTTTTTTTACAAGGCTTTGTTAAAGTACTGTGTTGATAAGCCAGATTTTTGACTCATCCGTGTGAAAAGTCCTTTTCACAAGCCTTTCAATTCCGCTGAAAGGTTGCGATATGGTCATGAAACGGGAGGAGAAAACTCGTTTTCTCCTCCCGTTTCATGACCATATCGCTTAGATGAGTCAAATATCCATTAGTATATGTCGAAATATTAAAAAGGACATAGCTATTTGAAGGCAAATAATCATAGATGTATACTATTAAGGGAAATAGAAGATTTGGAGGTTATCATTCATGGTGATAAATCAAGAGCGTTTATTAAATGAATTCCTTGAGCTAGTTCAAATTGACTCTGAAACAAAGTATGAAACAGAGATTGCAAAAGTATTAAAGCAAAAGTTTTCCGATTTAGGTGTGGATGTCTTTGAGGATGATACAACATCTGTAACGGGACATGGAGCGGGTAATCTCATTTGTACATTGGCTGGTACAAAAGAAGGGGTCGATCCCATCTATTTTACTTGCCATATGGATACCGTTGTTCCAGCAAAAGGGGTAAAGCCTTCCATTAAGGATGGCTACGTAGTAACAGATGGAACAACGATTCTTGGGGCAGATGATAAAACAGGAATATCTGTTATGCTTGAAACGGTAAGAATATTACAAGAGCAAAATATTCCTCATGGAGAGATTCAATTCATTATCACAGTTGGGGAAGAATCAGGTCTTGTTGGTGCTAAAGCGCTTGATCGATCACTAGTGAAAGCAAAGTACGGTTATGCTCTTGATAGTGATGGAAAGGTTGGAAATATTATTGTGGCTGCACCTACTCAAGCACATATTAAGGCTACAATTCTAGGTAAAACAGCTCATGCTGGTGTCGCACCTGAAAAAGGAGTTTCAGCGATTACCATTGCTGCAAAAGCGATTTCAAGAATGCCGCTTGGACGTATTGATGAAGAAACAACTGCAAATATTGGCCGCTTTGCCGGCGGTCAGCAAACGAATATTGTTTGTGACCATGTTGATATATTAGCGGAAGCTCGTTCTTTAATTCCTGAAAAAATGGAAGCTCAGGTGCAGAAAATGAAGGAAGCCTTTGAAAGTGCTGCTAGGGAAATGGGTGGAAAAGCAGAGATAGAAGTACAAGTTATGTATCCAGGCTTTAAATTTTCAGATGGTGATCATGTAGTCGAAGTGGCTAAAAAAGCAGCAGCAAAAATCGGACGCAGCTGTGAGTTATTACATAGCGGAGGCGGCAGTGATGCAAACGTAATTGCCGGCTTTGGCATTCCGACGGTAAATCTTGCTGTCGGATATGAGGAAATTCATACAACAAATGAGCGTATGCCGGTAGAAGAATTATATAAATTAGCCGAGATGACCGTTGCAATCATTGAAGAAGTAGCAGGACAATAAGTATAACTTATGGCTTCTTATCGCTGTTTACTTGCCATTGACATAAAACTTTCATAACTTTTACTGTTTTTAAAACGCCGAACAAGCGTGAATTCGTTATGATTGGGATAGTTATCTATTTGTTTAAGGAAAGGGATGCTAGTATGTCAAAATTACTTTACATTACGGCCAATCCAAAAAAAGACGCAAAACAATCGAAGGGTGCACAAATCGGCGAAGTATTTTTAGAAGCCTTTCAAAAGGAACGTCCGGATGTTGAAATAGAAAGAATGCATTTGTATGATATGAACATAACAAGAATTGACACAGATTTACTATACGCACGTGCAAAAACATCTTTTATGGGATATACGGTCGATCAGCTGACAGAGTCTGAAAGAGATAAGTTTACAAGAATGCATCATCTCGCAGATCGATTCATTGCTGCTGATTACTATGTTTTTGTAACTCCGATTTGGAATTTGGGTGCTCCTGGGATTCTAAAGGATTTCATGGATAATATGTTCCTTAATCAAAAGACTTTTATTACAACTGAGGATGGCCCAAAAGGGTTATTAACCGGAAGAAAGGCAATCCATATTCAGACGCGCGGCGGTATTTATTCAACAGGACCAATGACAGAATTCGAAATGGGAGATCAGTATGTAAGAAAAGCACTGACTTTCCTTGGCATTGAAGTAATGGATTCGATTGTTGCAGAAGGATTAGATCATTTCCCTAAGAGCATTCCCGAAATCATGGAAAAGGCAAAGGAACGTGCAAAAGAAGCTGCTATTGAGATGGCTAGAAGTTCTATTGCAGTGAGGTAATAAAGAAAACAGGACCCGTTATCTGCGGGTCCTGTTCGCAGTACATGCTAAAGTGAAAGAGAAGAAAGGTGCTTGTACTTTTCTTATAAGGTAGTGGTTGAAAATGAAAGAGATGTATCCTAAAAATGGAAGAGTTATTTTACATGTGGATATGAATAGTTTCTATGCTTCTGTTGAGATGGCCCTTGATCCTTCTTTAAAAGGAAAGCCGCTAGCTGTAGCAGGTAACCCGCAAGAGCGCAGAGGGATTATTATTACCTGCAGCTATGACGCAAGAAAATATGGTGTAAAAACAACGATGCCGATTTGGGAAGCTAAAAAGCTTTGTCCCGAGCTCATTATCATGAGTCCTCATTTTGAACGGTATCGGGCAGCATCCCAAAGAATGTTTGATATTTTACATGAATATTCACAGCTTGTTGAGCCCGTTTCCATTGATGAAGGTTATGTTGATATTACAGATAGTTTCACGTTAGGATCACCATTAGAAATTGCGGAAAGAATACAAAAGCAAATTCTCACGCAGCTGGACTTGCCGTGCAGCATTGGAATTGCGCCTAATCGTTTCCTTGCGAAAATGGCATCTGATATGAAAAAACCATTGGGTATTACTGTATTGAGAAAACGTGATGTCAAAAGTGTTTTATGGCCCAAGCCTGTAGTAGAAATGCATGGAGTCGGTAATAAAACGGCCGAAAAGTTAAATTCACTTGGTATTTTTACAATAAAGGACTTGGCAGAGGCAAATGACATTCAACTAAAAGTGCTTTTAGGAATCAATGGTCTGCGCTTAAAGGAAAGGGCCAACGGCATTGATAATAGAGCGGTTGACCCGGAAGCTGCTAATGAGTTTAAAAGTGTCGGGAATTCGACTACGCTCCCAAATGATAACTCCAATCAGCAGGAGCTCCTGCTAGTTTTGGAAAGTCTAGCTGAGAAAGCAGCTGTCCGTATGAAGAGAAAAAAGGTAATGGCTACTTCAATTGGAGTCACAATCCGCTATAAAAACCGACAGACGATAACAAGAAGTAAAAAATTATTGAATCCAATTAGTACAAAAGAAGATATGTATGAAGAAAGCAAGCAGCTTTTTTTAAAAAATTGGAATGGAGATTCTGTTCGCCTCTTAGGCGTAACTGGGGCCGATTTAGTGGAAAAAGAACAGGCCGTAAAACAGCTTGATATTTTTTCTTATGAAAAAGATGCAAAAAAGGAACCTTTGCTCGAGGCTCTTAATCAGTTGAGAAATAAATATGGCAAAGGAATTATTGCAAGTGCGGTTGAAAAAGCGCCTGCAAAAGACGGCCAAGAAAATAGTACCTCTGAAACGAGCTTTAGCAAGGATTTTCTTGATTTTTCTAATAAATAATGATTGATTAATTCTCATTAGAATTGACAAACTAATAGTAAAAGTAATATTTGCAAATATATGCGGATTAAGCTAAAGTAAAATGGTCTTTTTAAGGATACATTTTTATTGTTAGAAGGGATGTAAAAAGATGACAAAACAACAGTTTGGTGTAATTGGAATGGCGGTTATGGGAAAAAATCTAGCCATGAATATTGAATCAAGGGGATATTCAGTTTCCATTTACAACCGTTCAAGCGAAAAAACAGAAGAAGTACTTGCTGAGGTGAAAGGACGTAATTTTAAGGGCACCTACTCAATAGAAGAATTTGTTCAGTCTCTTGAACGTCCGCGTAAAATTATGTTAATGGTAAAGGCTGGTGCTCCCACAGATGCCACAATTGAACAGCTTATTCCACATTTAGAAAAAGGGGATATATTAATAGATGGAGGCAATACGTTCTTTGTTGATACACAGCGTCGTAATAAAAAGCTAAGTGACCTTGGCATTCATTTTATCGGGACAGGTGTATCAGGAGGTGAAGAAGGAGCGTTAAAAGGTCCTTCCATCATGCCAGGCGGTCAAAGGGAAGCCTACGAATTAGTAGCACCGATTTTTAAGGATATTTCAGCAAAGGTAAACGGAGAACCTTGTACAACTTATATTGGACCAGATGGAGCTGGTCATTATGTTAAAATGGTTCATAATGGAATTGAATATGGTGATATGCAACTGATTTGTGAAGCCTATTTCTTATTAAAAAATGTACTTAATCTTTCGGCTGAAGAGCTTCACGAAGTCTTTGCGGAATGGAATAAAGGTGAGCTTGATAGTTATTTAATTGAAATTACAACAGATATCTTTACAAAAATCGATGATGAAACCGGTAAGCCTCTTGTTGATATGATACTAGATACTGCCGGACAAAAGGGTACAGGAAAGTGGACGAGCCAAAATGCCCTTGATTTAGGGGTGCCGCTGCCGATTATTACTGAATCTGTTTTTGCCCGCTTTATTTCTGCTATGAAGGAAGAACGGGTGGCTGCGAGTAAGCTGTTAAGCGGTCCAGAAGCAAAGAAATTTACGGGAGATAAGAAAGCCTTTATTGAATCCGTTCGTAAAGCTCTGTATATGAGCAAAATTTGTTCTTATGCACAAGGGTTTGCACAAATGAGAGTTGCATCAGAGGAATATGATTGGAATCTTCAGTACGGGGACATTGCGATGATTTTCCGTGGCGGTTGTATTATTCGGGCCCAGTTTTTACAAAAGATTAAAGATGCCTATGACCGTGAGCCAGGACTCAAAAATCTTTTACTTGATCCTTATTTTAAAGAAATTGTGGAAAGTTATCAGTATTCTTTACGGGAAACGATTAACTTTGCTGTGCAATATGGAATTCCGGTTCCAAGCTTTTCATCTGCGATTGCCTATTATGACAGTTACCGTACGGCTACACTGCCTGCTAACTTACTGCAAGCACAGCGTGATTATTTTGGGGCACATACATATGAACGGATTGACCGTGAAGGAATTTTTCATACAAATTGGATGGAATAGAACTACATGGAAAACCCTCTTTGCTTAGCAAAGAGGGTTTTCCATGTTTTTATTAACAGTTTTCTACTTCCAAGTCACCAATCGGCCACCAGAAGAAACCGTCTCTAGCAAGTAAAACATCGCTATCTTTTGGTCCTGCTGAGCCTGATTCATAATTTGGGAAATGTGTTTGCGTCTTTTGCCAATGCTGCGAAATATTATCGACAAAATTCCAAGAAAGTGCCACCTCATCCCAATGTGTGAAGTTTGTCGCATCGCCTTGCATGCAGTCATACAATAGCTTTTCGTATGCTTCAGGTGTATTAATACCATCGATGCCGGTATTGGCGTAGCTTAGTTTCACAGGTGTAGCATTCATATGATTACCGGTTTTCTGCGCGTTTAAATGCAGTGTAATACCTTCTTCAGGCTGTATATGAATAACAAGCAGATTTGGATTTAATGTTTGTCCCGTTTTATAATATAAATTCATTGGAATGTCCTTAAATTGAATCACAATTTTGGTTGATTTCGATTTCATTCGTTTGCCTGTTCGAATATAGAAAGGCACACCTGCCCAGCGGAAATTATCAATCAAGAGTTTGCCCGCTACAAACGTTTCTGTATTTGACTGTGGATTAACCATCTGTTCATCCCGATAAGCAGAAACTTTTTGACCATTCAACATTCCTTCTCCGTATTGACCGCGAACAAAATATTTATCTACTTTATCATCTTTGATTGCCCGCATAGCACGCAATACCTTCACCTTTTCGGAACGGATTTCTTCTGTATTTAGTTTTATCGGTGGTTCCATAGCCAAGAGAGCAACCATCTGCAGCATATGATTTTGCACCATGTCACGCAGTGCACCACTGTTTTCATAATAGCGGCCACGTTCCTCCACACCTAATGTTTCACTGGAGGTAACTTGGATATTTGATATGTAACGGTTATTCCATAATGGTTCAAATATCGCGTTAGCAAAGCGGATGACTTCAATGTTTCTAACCATTTCTTTTCCTAAATAATGGTCGATTCGATAGATTTCATCCTCGGAGAAGGCAGTACGTATTTGATTATTTAGTTCTTTGGCGGACTGCAAGTCATGGCCGAAGGGTTTTTCGATAACTAGTCGTTTAAACCCTTTGACATTCGTTAAACCATCTTCGTTTAAATGAATCGCAATACTTCCGAAAAACTCCGGAGCCATCGCTAAATAGAATATACGATTTCCTTTTGTTTGATATTGTTCATCCAATTGACTGGCCATGTCTCTTAATACTCCGTAAGAATCTGAGTCGGTTACATCATGTGAATGGTAATAAAAGTGTGAGGCAAACTCATTAATATTAGTACCATTCAATGTAGCTGACTGTACGGAGTTTTTTACATTTTCTTGAAATTGTTCGTTGGAAAGTGATCTTCTGCCAACGCCGATGACGGCAAAGTTTTCGGAAAGATTCCCTTTCTCAAATAATCGATACAGAGAAGGAAAAAGCTTTCTGTTGGCCAAATCACCTGTTGCACCAAAAATCATAATTAAAGCTGATGGTTTTTCGTTATGTTTCACGATTTTTAAAACCTCTCTTCATAAAAAATTGACATCTATTTTAGGGTTTGCTTTTATTTAATTTGAAATTCAATCCGAAAAATATGTCTAATAATGCTAAAATTTTATCGATTTATGTCAAAATAAGCAAATGCTTTTTACTCTAATAAATGTTAATTGAATGAAATGAAAAGTCTCAATATTTCTTGTTTAATGTAACTTGGCTATAATAAGGTAAGTATTAAGGTCAGTATGGATTGGAGAAAGGAGCTTATCTGTGGAATTATTTTTTCTTGGAACGGGTGCAGGAGTACCTGCAAAACTTAGAAATGTAACATCAATCGCATTAAAATTATTGGAGGAGCGAGGATCCATTTGGCTGTTTGACTGCGGCGAAGCTACACAGCATCAAATCCTGCATACATCAATCAAACCTTCAAGAATTGAACATATCTTTATTACTCATTTACATGGAGATCATATATATGGACTTCCAGGCTTGCTTGCAAGCCGCTCCTTTCAAGGAGGAGAGTCAAAAGTAACGGTATTTGGTCCTTCAGGTTTAAAATCATATGTGGAGACGTCTTTAAAAGTAAGCGGAACTTATCTAAAATATCCACTGGAAATAGTTGAAATCAATGAAGGCGTTTTATTTGAAGACGATCAATTCATTGTGGAAGCACGAAAACTTGACCATGGGATTCTTTCATATGGATTTCGGATTGTTGAAAAGGACCGTCCAGGGACATTGTTAGTGGATAAATTAAATGAGGCGGGAGTCAAGCCTGGTCCAATATATAAAAAAATAAAAGAAGGTGAATCCGTTACCTTGGAGGATGGAACGGTGTTAGAAGCGGCTCATTTTGTTGGTCCCAAACAAAAGGGGCGAGTGGTAACAATCTTAGGGGATACAAGGATGTGTGAAGAAGCACAAATTCTTGCGAATGAAGCAGATGTATTAGTTCATGAAGCTACATTTGCAAACGGAGAAGAAGAGTTAGCTTATAATTATTTTCATTCTACCACAAGCCAGGCTGCAGAAATTGCTCAGCGGGCCAATGTAAAAAAACTTTGTATCACTCACATTAGTTCACGATACGATCGAAACGCTGCACAAGAGCTAGTACAAGAAGCACGGCACATATTCTCAAATACAGAAATTGCAGCTGATTTTAAAAGTATTGCTATTCCCCGCTAAATGAATGAAAAAGTTTTATTAATATAATTAAAAATGAACATTTTCATAAGCGTTTTATTGACTTTATTGTTGTTGTTCACGTATAATTCCAATTATGCATTATTATCAAATTATAATTTTAAAGGTTATGAAGAGTGTTAAGTAAGCCATATCTCACTGTGGAAAAGAGAGTCAGCGGCTGGTGGAAGCTGATACAAAGATACTGGTGAATTTCAGCTTGGAGCTTTTTTCTTTTACATGTATTTGTATGAGAAAACGGACAGTCCCGTTATTGAATTGAGTGGAAAGTCAATGCTTTCAAAAAGGGTGGTACCGCGTGCTCTGCACGTCCCTTTTTAGTGCATTGACTTTTTTTATTTTAGGCTATGTTAAAGTACTATGTTGATAAACCAGATTTTTGACTCATTCGTGTGAAATGAACATTTCACACGCCTTTCAGCTATGCTGAAAGGTTGCTATATGGTCATGAAGTGGTGGGAGAAAATGCATTTTCTCCCACCACTTCATGACCATACAGCTTAAATGAGTCAAAAATCAACAATATGATTTAACAGAGCCTTATTTTAAAAGATGTCTATTTATTTAACAATCAGGAGGAAACAACATTGGAACAGAAAGAACAATGGTCATCAAAAATCGGCTTTATTCTTGCATCGGCCGGATCAGCAATTGGGCTTGGGGCTATTTGGAAGCTTCCGTATGTAACTGGAATGAGCGGTGGGGGAGCGTTTATTCTTTTATTTGTCCTTCTTTCCCTTTTAATTGGTTTTCCGCTTTTACTTGCTGAGTTTATCATTGGTCGCAGTACACAAAAAGAAGCTATTTCGGCATACAAACAGATTGCGCCTGGTTCAAAATGGCATTGGATTGGTTATCTTGGCGTTATTACCTGCTTTATTTTATTATCGTTTTACAGTGTGATTGGCGGATGGATTATTCAATATATTGTGTTTTGTCTTACAGGAAAAGTCGGTGGAGGGAATACAGACTACGAAATGCTCTTTATGGAGTCTGTAACAAATCCGCTTCTATCTGTAGGGGCACAGGCTTTGTTCATGATTATCACCATTATGGTTGTTGGGAAAGGAATTCAAACAGGGATTGAAAAAGCAAGTAAATTTATGATGCCTGCTCTTTTTATCTTATTTATCGTATTAATTATTCGCTCCTTGACACTTGAAAATGCCATGGAGGGCGTATCATTTCTTTTCAATCCGGACTTCAGTAAATTAAATTCAGAATCTATATTATTTGCTCTAGGGCAATCATTCTTTTTATTAAGTGTTGGGGTTTCAGTTATGGTGACCTACAGTTCCTATCTTCCAAAAGGGGACAGCATCGTTCAGCCTGCCTTTTCAGTCGTAACGATGAATTTGTTTATTTCCATTTTTGCGGGTCTTGCCATTTTTCCGGCCGTATTTTCGTTAGGGTTTGAACCGACTGCCGGTCCGGGCTTGCTATTCATTGTTCTTCCATCTGTATTTGAAAAAATGGTTCTCGGTACTATCTTTTTACTCATCTTCTTAGTTTTATTTTTATTTGCCACGCTCACTTCAGCATTTTCTTTGCTTGAAATTGTCGTTGCGTCAGTTTCAAAAGGAAGAGGCGGACGAAATCGTCTTTCTTGGATTATCGGGATTCTTGTATTTGTTGTAGGCATCCCATCGGCATTATCATTTGGTATTTGGTCTGAGATTTCTATATTTGAAAAAAGTATCTTTGATGCAGCTGACTATCTTGTAAGTAATATATTAATGCCAGTCGGTGCATTGTTAATTTCTATCTTTGTTTCCTATAGGATGCAAAAGAGTATTTTAAAGAATGAACTAATTCAAAAGACAAAATATAGTTTTTTGTTTGAAGTCTGGTATTTTCTATTACGTTATATAGTACCGCTTGTAATCATTGTTGTATTTCTTGATGTGACAGGTATCATCTAAAAAAAAGGTGGACAAAAGTCCACCTTTTTAATGATTATCTAGCTTTAGTGCCTGGGACTCCTGCTTTTCATTATCGCTGGTTTTTTCTTTGTTTCCAGCCTCTTTCATATTGTACCGGACTTTCAATGTCAACACCGAGCTCTAGTGCAGCTCTTCTTGGCCAATATGGGTCACGTAGTAATTCTCTTGCTAATAAAATAAGGTCGGCCCGCTCGCTTTGAAGAATTTCTTCCGCTTGCAGCCCTGATGTAATCAATCCGACAGCACCGGTTGGAATCTTGGCTCCATGTTTTATTTTTTCTGCTAAAGGCACTTGGTAGCCTGGATAAATGTTGATATCCGCTGGTACAATGGCACCTGAACTTACATCGATTAAATCAACACCCTGCTCCTTCATCCAGCGGCTGTATTTGACATAATCTTCAACAGTCAGCCCTTCCGGATGGTATTCAGTTGCAGATACGCGGACAAATAACGGTCCATCCCAAACCGATTTCACAGCCTCAATGACTTCCTTTAAGAAACGATAGCGATTTTCCGGACTTCCGCCATATTCATCATGGCGATGATTGGACAGCGGTGATAAAAATTGATTAATTAGATATCCATGAGCCCCATGAATTTCAATTACATCAAAACCAGCCTTTTTCGCACGTTCTGCCGCTTTTTTAAATGCTGTAACAGCAGTATGAATATCTTCAGTTGTCATTTCCTTTGGTGTCTTACTTTGTTCGTCAAAAGGAATGGCTGAAGGAGCAAGAATATCACCATCAAGTACTGCTTTACGTCCCGCATGTCCTAATTGTATACCCGTTTTGGCACCATTTTCTTTGATAAGAGTTGTCAGCTGCAAAAGTCCTTCGATATGTTTATCATCCCATATTCCTAAATCATATGGAGAGATGCGGCCTTCAGGGGAAACAGCTGTTGCTTCTTGAATGAGCAGACCAGTTTGTCCGACAGCTCTGCTTATGTAATGAGTGTAATGCCATGGGGTCACTTTTCCATCTTGGTTAGTACATGAATACATGCACATAGGAGCCATGACAATCCGATTTTTTAACGTGACATTTTTGATTGTATAGGGTGAAAATAGTTTTGTATTAGCCATTATGGCAACTTGCCTCCTTTTCTTTTCTCGTAGATAAGTATAACAGCAACGAACATGAAAAGATAAGCAGGAAGCTCATTTTGCTTTACTGTGAAATGATTGTCAGATAGTATCGTGATGAGAGGTGACCATTTTGACAATAGAAAGATTAAAAAATAAAAATATCATTATTACGGGTGCTTCCAGCGGGATTGGATTATCTATCGCGTCCCTTTGTGCTGAAAGTGGAGCTAATCTCGTTTTGTTAGCCAGAAGACTTGATATATTAGAACAAATCAAGCAAGATTTAGAGGAGCGTTTTTCTGTCAACGTACAAGTATATAGACTCGATATTTCAAATTTAGAGGAAGTCAAAGCTGTATTTTCCAAGCTTTTGAAGGAGCATTCTACGATTGATGTGCTCGTTAATAACGCCGGATTTGGCGTCTTTCGGGCTGCACATGAGGTATCCATGGAGGATGTAAAAGGAATGTTTGATGTAAATGTTGTTGGATTAATTGCTTGTACAACGAGTGTTTTGCCACTAATGAGACAGCAAAGAAAAGGACACATTATTAATATCGCCTCTCAAGCTGGGAAAATAGCGACACCAAAATCAAGTGTGTATTCGGCAACTAAGCATGCTGTTCTTGGTTATACGAACAGCATTAGAATGGAGCTGTCGGATTTTAATGTGTCAGTAACAGCAGTGAATCCAGGACCGATTGAAACAGATTTCCATTCAATCGCTGATGAGTCGGGGAACTATGTAAAAAGTGTGGAAAGATTTATACTAAAACCTGATTTTGTCGCAAGAAAGGTCGTTGACAAAATGTTGACTAATACGAGGGAAATTAATTTACCTCGCTGGATGAATGCTGGCAGCATCCTTTTTGCTCTTTTTCCTGGTTTGTTTGAACGGGTAGGGAAAAAGGCATTAAATAAAAAATAAAAGCTATGTGCAAATGCTAAAAAAGTGATGACTAAAGGGGTCATCACTTTTTTAACTTGCACGGTTATTATTTATTTATGGATTGCACTCTGCCGATTTGTCCGTTTGTAAGTCTTACTTTAATCCCGTGTGGATGATAGCTTGATTTTGTTAATATATCTTTTACAACTCCACTGGTTAGTTTTCCGATCGGCTTTTAGGACAATATCAACCATTGTTCCAGGATGGATATCTTTTCTGTTTTGTCCATTCATTATTTTAAAGGCCTCCATTCTATTATCTGACAGATAATAATTTCTTTGCTTGGGCATTGTAGGTAAGATACAGCATAAAGGCCAGTATAGATAAAATTACACCTGAAATATACGGTAAGCCGATGGCAATATGAAACAGCCAGCCTCCCAACGGTGGACCGGCAATTCTTCCTAATGAATCAAAGGAAGAAAGCAAACCTGTCGTACTGCCGTGTCCTGCTGACGATGTTTTGGTCAAAAGGGCGGAAACACTTGGACGGATGACCCCATTTCCAATCCCGAATATCGTCAGATAAATCGCAGCAGTTGTGAAATTATCGACCAATAAAATCAGTCCGAAGCCAATAGCGGAAATAATAATTCCAAATTGAATGACGATGCCTTCGCCAAACCTTTTCGTCATTCTTCCAACTAACCCGCCTTGGACAAGGGCCCCGGCAAATCCCATAATCATAAAAACGTAGCCGAGCTCTACTGCTCCTAATCCAGCTTTTTCGGCTGCAAAATAAGCGAAGGTAGCTTCTAACCCTGAAAGTGATAAGGAAATAAATAATTGCAGAAAATATAAAATGGCTTTTGGACCTTGTAACGTTTCCCAAATAGAGGACGTTTCATTTTTCTGCCTTCCTCTATTTTCTTGAGGCAAAGATTCCTTTAGTAAAAATAAGACAAGAAAAAACGTAAAAAGAGAGAGTACTCCTGCTATGTAGAATGGCATACTTAAGCTTATTTTTGAAAAAACGCCTCCAAGTGCTGGTCCAAAAACAAACCCGAGCCCCGTAGCAGCACCAACTACTCCCATTCCTTTACCGCGATCTTCAGCAGATGTAATATCTGCGACATAAGCCATAACTGTAGGCATATTGGCCGCAGACAAGATGCCACCGATTACTCTGGCTGCAAATAGCATCCAAAGTGCTGATGACAGTCCCATTAAAATAAAAGAAAGCGCCAGCCCTGAAATGCCAATCATGATGACCGGCTTTCGGCCAATTCGGTCAGATACTCGTCCCCAAACAGGTGCAAAAATAAGCTGCATCAGTGAATAGACAGCCATTAGCCATCCCAATTCTAACGGCGATGCTCCGATATTTTCTGCATAAAAGGGCATGACAGGGATAATAATCCCAAAACCGACCATAACGAGAAACATAACAGCAAAAAGAATAGGCAATGCCCTTTTTGTTTCTAACATATATTTCACTCCATTTCCCGATAATTATAATAATTATTTATATGAGTAGTCAATTTTCACTAGGAGCAGCAGGAAGATTTAATATTATACTAAACTGAATATTTAAATAATATTTTAGGGCTACAACGGAAAAAATTATTATGGTAATCTAATAATGTAGTAACGTACTAAAGTAATTATATTTTGGAATAAAGGTGGTTAATAATTATATGAAGCGCATACCCTTATTTATGTTTGTCCTTGCATCCGTTTTTGCCCTTCTTGTCGGGTGCTCAAGTTCAGATTCAGATTCAGGCTCTAAATCTGGAGCAGCAGAAAAGGATACACTAGTCATTGGAATTGATGATACTTTTGCCCCAATGGGATTCCGTGATGAGAATAATGAAATTGTTGGTTTCGATATTGATATGGCGAAAGCTGCAGCTGAAAAAATGGAAGTAGATGTTGACATTCAGCCCATTGATTGGACAACTAAAGAAACTGAATTAAATAGCGGCCGTATTGATCTTATTTGGAATGGGTATACCATTACGGATGAGCGTAAGAAAAAAGTATTATTTACAAAGCCTTATTTGAGCAATTCACAAGTGGTTGTTACGTTAGCTGAGTCTGATTTATCTAAATTAAATGATTTAGCAGGTAAAAAGATTGGGATTCAATCACTTTCTTCTGCTATTGATGCATTAAATGCACATCCAATTAAAGAAGAGGTAAATGAAGTAACTGAATATAAAACAAATGTACTGGCTCTTAAAGATTTAGTTAACGGCCGTGTAGATGCAGTTGTTATTGATGAAGTAGTTATGGACTATTACATGACTCAAGAAGAAGGCACATATAAAGTTCTTGATGAATCACTTGCACCTGAAGAATATGCTGTTGGTGTAAAAAAGGGTAACGAAGAATTATTAAACAAACTTCAAGCCGCTTTAGATGAAATGAATGAAGATGGAACAGCAGCTGAAATCTCAGAAAAATGGTTTGGTGAAGATAAGGTTTTAAAATAATAAGTACAAATATTATGCAGAACAGGATTTCCACCCGGAAACCCTGTTTTGTTTTGGAGGAATCCTTTCATGTCCTTAGATTATTTAATGACAATTTTAAAACCAATGCTTGAAGGGGCGCAAACCACGATTCTTTTATTTATTCTTGCGATTGTGGTGTCCATTCCATTCGGTTTTTTATTGACTTTAGCAGTTAGGAGCAGTGTGAAGCCTTTATCCTGGCTTGCTCAAGCTTATATTTACGTCATGCGCGGAACACCGCTGCTATTACAGCTTTTAATTATCACATTTGGTTTACCGATGATTCCGGTGATTGGTGAATATTTAATTTTAGATCGCTTTGTTGCAGCCTGTCTAGGCTTTATTTTGAACTATGCAGCCTATTTTGCAGAAATATTTCGCGGCGGCTTGCTTGCTATTGATAAAGGTCAATATGAAGCGGCTAAAGTGCTCGGATTGAGTAAATGGCAAACGACAATAAAGGTTGTGTTACCTCAGATGTTTCGGATTGCACTGCCATCTGTTGCCAATGAATCAGTGACATTAGTCAAAGATACTGCCTTACTCTACGCCGTTGCTGTTCCAGAACTGTTACATTTTGCTCAAACAGCAGTGAATCGTGACTTTACAATTGTCCCATTCTTCGTTGCAGGTGTAATCTATCTATTGATGACAGTCGTTTTAACATTGTTCTTTAAATGGCTCGAAAAACGCTTCAAATTTGAATAAGAAGGAGAAGAGAATGTGGCTATCATTGAAGTTTCTGACCTCAAAAAATCATATGGCAACCTCGAAGTATTAAAACGGATTTCCTTTAATGTCGACAAAAAAGATGTAGTTGCTGTAATAGGTCCGTCTGGTTCAGGGAAAAGTACGATGCTTCGCAGTTTAGTTCATCTCGAAGAAGTCAACGGAGGCAGTATTTGTGTATCCGGTGAATATTTGGTAAAGGATGGCGTATACGCAAAGCCGAATGAACTGAAAACAATCACATCAAAAATGGGCATGGTTTTTCAGCATTTTAATCTGTTTCCGCACCTAACCGTTAAAGAAAACCTAGAACTTGCCCCTAAATTAGTCAAAAAGGAGAATCAGTCTATTACGTCTAAAAGAAGCATGGAATTGATGGGGAAAATTGGTCTTATCGAGAGAGCAAATGCTTATCCAGCCAATCTCTCCGGAGGACAAAAGCAGCGAGTTGCTATTGCACGTGCACTCATGATGAATCCCGATATCCTTCTTTTTGATGAACCAACATCCGCGTTGGACCCGGAATTAACCGGGGAGGTTTTACAAGTAATGAAGGATCTCGCAAAAGAGCATATGACGATGATTGTGGTCACACATGAAATGGAATTTGCCAAAGAGGTGGCAAACCGTGTCATTTTTATGGACAATGGTGAAATTGTTGAAGCCGGTCATCCATCAGAACTGTTTGCTAATCCTAAACATGAGCGGACAAAAGCCTTTTTAAATCGCAGTTTGAAATAAATAAGTGTGAAATATGACATCCCAATACAGTTCCTATTGGGGTGTTTTTACTTTTAGAGTAAATAAAGCCTGATAGAATAATGTTGCATGACCGGTTTAGTTATTGATAACACTACTCATGTAATCCCAAATTTCCGCTGATAATAAGTGTATCATTTGATTGCTATATTAATAACGTAATGAGAGGAAAAAAATTATTAATAAATATGTTAAATTTTTAACAATATCATGTATAATAGAGAAGGCGAATTACATAGAGCATTAAATTGTAAAGGACATTTATCACAGTTGAAGCTTTATGGGTAGAAAATTCTTAAAGTGACACACAATAATTAAAATTAATACTTTAGGTAAAGGGGAATCGAACATGGCAGAAACAAATACATTGGAAAAGATTGCGCAGGAATCTCAACTTTTGTCTGCTGGACAAGGAAAAAATGATATTCTTGATCAACTTTTAAAACCTGAGGTTCAAGAATCTTTAACCGTATTGGTGGAACAGCTTCCAAAACTTACTGAACTTGTTAATATTTTAACAAAATCTTATGATATTGCCCAATCACTTGCTACCGATGAAGTTTTAAAAAATGATACAGTAGGGGCGATTAAAGAATTGGCTGAACCTGTTACAGCAACTGTCAAAAGTGTAGCAGCTACAGCAATTGAAGCTAAAGACCGTGCTGACGAAAGTACGGAAGTAATTGGTCTTTTTGGCCTTTTGAAAATGCTCAAAGATCCACAAGCTCAAAAATTATTCCGTTTTATTCATGCATTCCTTGAAATTTCATCTGAACAAAAAAATCATAAATAATCTTTCGAAATAGTTAAGGACGGTGGAAATACATGTCAAAACATATTGTTATCTTAGGAGCTGGTTATGGCGGACTACTATCTGCATTAACGGTTCGTAAGTATTTAAATAGCCAAGAAGCATATGTAACAGTTGTTAATCAATATCCAACACACCAAATTATTACCGAACTGCACCGTCTTGCAGGCGGTACAACAAGTGAAGGCTCTGTAGCTCTTCCTTTAGATAAGCTGTTAAAAGGAAAAGATATCGACTTGAAAATTGCAAAGGTTGAACGTTTTTCTGTAGATGATAAAAAGGTTTTCCTTTCAGACGGCACAACGTTAACCTATGATGCCCTTGTTGTAGGCTTAGGAAGTAAAACAGCTTATTTTGGAATCCCTGGACTTGAAGAAAACAGCATGGTGTTAAAATCTGTTGAAGATGCGAATCAAATTAGAACTCATATCGAAGGCCGTATTCGTGAATATGCGAAAACGAAAAATGAAGCAGATGCAACCATTTTAATTGGCGGCGGCGGCTTAACAGGTATGGAATTAGTTGGGGAGCTCGCTGATAATCTTCCGAAAATTGCCAAAGGATATGGGATAGATCCTAAAGAAATTAAACTTAAACTTGTTGAGGCAGGCCCTAAGGTTCTTCCTGTATTACCGGATCATTTAATTGAGCGTGCTGTTTCAAGCTTAGAAGCACGCGGTGTTGAATTCTTAACAGGACTTCCTGTAACAAATGTTCAAGGAAATGTGATTGATCTTAAGGATGGAAGCAAAATCACTGCCAATACGTTCGTGTGGACCGGCGGTGTGCAGGCACTTCCAATTGTTGCTGAATCAGGACTTGAAGCAGACCGAGGCAAAGCAACTGTCAATGAATTCCTTCAATCAACTTCACATAAAGATGTATTTGTTGTAGGAGATAGTGCTCTGGCATTCCCTTCTGAAGGCGGACGTCCTTATGCACCAACAGCTCAAAATGCTTGGCAGATGGGAGAGCTTGTTGGATACAACCTATATGCGTACTTAATGGATAAATCATTTGAAGGATTTGCTCCAATTAATTCTGGTACTCTTGCCAGCCTTGGACGTAAAGATGCGGTGGCAGAAATTGGTGGAAACTCCACTCCTCTTAAAGGTCTGCCTGCTACCTTAATGAAGGAAGCAAGTAATGTGCGTTATTTATCACATATTAAAGGTCTTTTCAGCTTAGCTTATTAATTTTAGAAAAAAGCCGCCTTGACGTGTTGTCTGCGTTAAGACGGTTTTTTTTTGAAAACTTGCTTTTTGAAATGACGAATTCTGTAATAAAATGATTTTTTGCTCTGCTTAAGTGAATTCTTTCTATTGGTAATAATATGGCATTGTCTAAATAAGGCTTAAGTCTTATAGTAAATTAAAGCTCGAGGTACCTTTATATATGAAAATTCCCTGTTAAAATATAATTGAATGTAGTTATTATTTTTAACGTTTTTTCTGTCATCGAGAATTATTTTATTACTTCTGTTTACTATATATGGACTCGAGGTGAGTATGGACCATGGAAAGAAAAGTCTATTTAGTTCTAACTGATACTGGCACATTTTTTACTAGAATGATAAAGTTCTATACGAAAAAGCCTTTCAATCATGCTTCTCTTTCTTTTGATCCCCACCTTTCAGAACTCTACAGCTTTGGAAGAAAGAGACCAAGGAACCCGTTTGCAGGAGGATTTGTCAAAGAAAGTATTCACACAGGTTTATTCAAGCGAGCGAAATGTGCTATTTATTGTTGTACGATTACGGAAAGTCAATATTTGAAAATGAATCAGTTTATTAGACAGATAGAGTCACAAAAGGACCTTTATCGTTATAATCTACTTGGTTTATTTGCTATTGCTTTAAAAAAGGAAATTAATCGTGAGTATAGGTTCTTTTGCTCTCAATTTGTATCCACTGTGTTAAAGGAGGCACATGTGATTGAGTTACCGAAGCACCCTTCGCATATAACACCATACGACCTTCAGCAAATCCCACCTTTTCATTTAGTTTATCAAGGTAATTTTGAAGATTATACACATGCTGCAGATATAGCCAATCATAAAGAACGTAGCATTAATCGAACGGCTTTCATCAGACTTTTAAGGAAAAAACTTATATAAGTCCTTTTTAATATTTCGACATACACTAGTGGATATTTGACTCATCTAAGCGATATGGTCATGAAACGGGAGGAGAAAACGAGTTTTCTCCTCCCGTTTCATGACCATATCGCAACCTTTCAG
>Ga0182742_1000906_pt1 | contig 41594 bp, 39 predicted proteins | sample eDN5th37CBELigMG_FD_128880 | JGI IMG/M metagenome (GOLD analysis project Ga0182742, IMG submission 128880) | Enriched Miracle-Growth compost microbial communities from Emeryville, California, USA - eDNA 5th pass 37_C BE-Lig MG (version 2)... ... | reverse complement strand
GTCCCGAGGCTCGCCGCGTAACCTCAACCAACCGAACCGCCGGATGCGGACCCGCATGTCCGGTGGTGTGGGAGGGGTCCGGCAGGCTCACTGCCGGCCCCTATCCCGATTCGGCGGCAGGCGCGTCAGCGGTGTTCCGGCGCGTCGCGGAAGCCGAGCTCCACCGCGAGCTGGCCCGCCAGCGCGCCCGCGGAGGCGAGGCAGGCCTGGTGGAAGTCATGGCCACCGGCGCGGTTGCCTGCGCCGCCCACCGACCCGCCCGCCGCCACCCGATCCCCGCGGAGCCGCCAGTCGAGGCGCACCGTGCAGAAGCGCGGGTAGCTCCCCGCCTGCGCGGGCAGGAGGAGGGGATCGGCCACCAGCCGCCCGTCGAGGCGCAGGCCGTCCCACGGCTCGTCGGCGGCGCAGGGGAGCGCGCGGATCCCCGCCGCGGCGAGGAGGGCGTCGAAGCGGGCGGCGACGTCCGGCGCCGGCCCCTGCGGCAGCGCGGGCTCCACGCAGACCCGGACCGACGCCTCGCGCCGCTCCCGGGCGAGGGAGAGGCGCGCCGCGGCGAGCTCGTGGAGCTCCGGCGGCGGCTGGGTGGGCGCGCCCTGCAACGCCGCCAGGGTGGCGAGGGCGGGCATCATCTCCCGCGCGGTCCGCGCCGCGGCGGCGAGCGCCTCGGATCGCCCGCGCAGATCGGCGCGGGCCGCGGCGAGCGCCAGCGATTCGCGCAGGGCGGCGCGGCGGATCTGCAGCTCCGTCTCGAGGTGCGCCGCCGCCTGGATCCGATCGAGCACGCACAGCGCGTGCACCCTGTCGTCCACCGCCACCGCGTCGGCGAGCTGGATCCACTCCTGCCGGTCGAAGCGGCTCTCCACCCGCACCTCCTGGAGGAGCTGCTCTTCGTCGGGCAGGCCGCTGCGCACGGAGGCGAAGACCACCTCGGTGGCGCGCAGGGAGGCCTGGAGCTGGGCGGCGATGGAGGCGGCCGCCTGGCGGCGGGCCAGCTCCAGCGACGAACCCGTTCCCACGCCCACCAGGTAGCGCGCGGGCGGATAGCGCGGATCGCGGCCGGTGACGAAGACGTCGGGGGGACGCTGCGCCGCGGTCGCGCAGGCGGCGCAGGCGAGGAGGAGCAGGAGCGGAAGGGCGGGGCGCACGGGACGGCGATCGTACACGCCGCCGCCGCGGGCGCGATGCCCCCTCCCGGGCAGCGCTACTCCTCCCGGCCGACCCGTTCGATGAAGCGCCCCGCCTCCTCGCCCATCACCTGCTGGCCGCGGGTGCTGGGGTGGACGCCGTCCTCCGCCAGGCCCTCGGCCCACCGGTCGGAATCGCCCGGCGCCTCCAACGCCGCGGCGAAGTCGATCACCCCCGCCACGTCCGCCTCGTTGCGCAGCCAGTCGTTGAGCGCGTGGCGGCGCCGCCGCAGCTCCGCGGTCGCGTCGGGTCGATCCCGCGGCGGCAGGGTGGCGCCCCAGACCGTGCAGAAGGGGCGGAGGGCGTCGTAGATGCCGGTGAGGCGCTGGCTGATCCCCACCTCGTCCATGGCGCCCAGATCGTTGGTGCCGAGGAGCACGATGCAGTCGGTGATCCCCTCGAGCACCAGCACCTCGCCCTCGAGGAACTGGCGCGCGCCCCACGTCCCCTGGCCCGAGACGCCGGCGTTGGCGACGGGCACGCCGGCGATCGCCTCCGCCACCTGCGTCCACACCCGGCGGTAGTCGTCGCGCCCGTCCACGTAGCCCTCGGTGATGCTGTCGCCGAGGGCGACGAAGGCGCGGCTCGGTGGTCCGAGGACGAGGACGCTCTGCAGCCCGATCGCCCGCTTTTCCTCGCGATCGTCGAGCCGCCGGGCGGCGGGCCCGGTGTCCGACGAGGCCCAGCTGTCGGGGAAGAGATCGATCGCGCCCGCGGCGAGGCGGCCCTCCACCTCGAACGAGACGTAGAGCTCGTCGTGGAGGGCGACCTCCAGCTCCACCGGATCGCTCACCACCCGCTCCCGCGGCCCGGCGCTGAATCCGGGGCTGCCGCCGAAGGCGAGGGGGATCGGCTCGGAGGCGAGCTCCCCCTGGGCGCCCGCGAAGGCGACGGTGGCGCGGTGGAGCCGGGCCTCGCCGTCGCCGCTGCGGAACGCGAAGCGCAGCGCCGTTCCGGCCCTGCCCACCGGCACCTTCATCCGGTAGGTGGTGCGTCCAGGCGCCTCTACCTCCCAGCGCAGTGCCTGGTGGAAGCCCGGCTGCCAGATCGGCTCGGGATCGCGGGGATCTTCGGGCTTGCCGGGATCGAGATCGACGGGCGGGGGCAGGACCGCCCGCGGAGGCTTCCTGCCGTCGTCGAGCTGCCCCCGGTCGGGGGGCTCCCGGGCGGCGGTGTCGTCCGCCGTGCCGCATCCCATCGCCACCAGCACCAGCACGAGGAGCAGTGCTCGCATTGCACCTCCCGGGGCAACGTTGTGCACGCGGCCCCAGCGGGCGAGCGCGCGACGGGCCCGGAAGGGCGGCACCTAGCGGGGACTTGCCCCGACCTGGAGGCGGAGGCGGCGGATCAGGTCGGCGTTGTCGAAAGGCTTGGAGAGGTAGTCGTCCGCGCCCGCGGCGCGCGCCCTCTCCTCCACCTCGTCGCCGGGGAGCGCGCTCGCCACCACCACGGGAATGGCGGCGCCGCCGCGCTTGATCGCGGCGCAGAGCTCGATGCCGTCGGCGTCGGGCAGGGTCACGTCGAGGAGGATGCAGTCGATGCCTGGCCGCTCCAGCCGCGCGGCGAGGGCGGCGCCGCTCTCCGCCACCTCGAGGGCGAGCCCCTCCAGCTCGAAGAGGAGCTCGAGGAAGAGGGCGATCTCCGGATCGTCATCGACGAGGAGGATGCGCGGCTGCGCCACGTCAGCGCACCACCGGCGGGGTGACGCTGCCCTCGTCGGTCTCGATGCGCAGGCCGGCCACTTCGAGATCCTGCGGGGCGGGGACGCCGTCGCGGAGGAATTGCGAGGGGGAGAGGACCACCTTCTCCTCCGCGGCGATGAGCGGCCGCTCGTGGACCCAGCCGCCGTCCAGGATGACGCGCACATCGGTCCAGGGCTCGTCGGAGCGGTTCTCCACCAGCAGCCCCCAGCTCATCGTGGTGTGGGTGAGCGCCACGTAGGCGCCGAGCCCGTTGTCCGCGGGGTCGGCGGGGGTGGCGGTGGCGATGCGGATGGAGACGATCGAGCAGAGGGTCCACGCGGCGACGATCGCCGCCTTCCACTGGAAGAAGCGATCGCGGCGGCGGAGGTCCTCCCAGCTCTCGCGGGCGACGCGGCGGATCTGGAAGAGCGCTTCCTCGGCGAACTCCCGCAGACGCTCCGCCGGGGGGCGGGGCGGCTCGGGCAGGGGCTCGGGCCTGTTCGCGACGGAGATCCTCGGCTGCATGCGGCGGCGATTCTAACCGGCGCGGGAGTCCGCGCTCAACGGGCGCGCTCGCGCCGGGCGGCGCGGCGTGGTAGCGGAGGGCGCGACGAGGAGGCTTCTCGATGATCCGACTGTCGGACGAGGTGGCCGCGGCGCTCGCCGCGGGCAGGGCGGTGGTGGCGCTGGAGAGCTCGGTGGTGGCGCAGGGGCTGCCGCCGCCGCAGGGCGTCGCCGCGGCGCAGGCGTGCGAGGCGGCGGTGCGCGCGCAGGGGGCCGTGCCTGCCACCGTGGCGATCGTCGCGGGCGAGATCGTGGTGGGGGCGAGCGCCGCCGAGCTGGAGCGGCTGGCGCTGCCGGATCGCCAGGTGGCCAAGGCGGGCGTGCGCGACCTGGCGCCGCTCCTCGCCGCGGGCGCCGACGCGGGAACCACCGTGAGCGCCACCCTCTTCGCCGCGGCGCGGGCGGGGATCCGCCTCTTCGCCACGGGCGGGATCGGTGGCGTCCACCGCGGCACCGTCTGGGACGTCTCCTCCGACCTTCGCGCCCTCGCCGAGCATCCCGTGGCGGTGGTCTCCGCGGGGGCCAAGGCGATCCTCGATCTCCCCGCCACGCTCGAGGTGCTCGAGACCCTGGCGGTGCCGGTGGTCGGCCTGGGTGTCGCCGAGTTTCCCGCGTTCTACACCAACGCCAGCGGCCTGCCGCTGGAGCACGTGGCGCCCGACGCCGCCGCGGCAGCCCGGGTGCTCGCCACCCGCTGGAACGAGCTGGGGCAGCGGGGCGGGGTGCTGCTCGCCAACCCGGTGCCCGCCGCGTACGAGATCCCGGCGGATCGGGTGGAGGCGGCCATCGCCCGCGCGCTCGCGGAGGCGGAGGCGCGGGGCGTGCGGGGCAAGGCGATCACGCCCTTCCTCCTCGGCACGCTCGCGCGGGATCCGGAGCTCGGGACGGTGCGGACCAACCTCGCCCTGCTGGAGGCCAACGCCGCCGCCGCCGCACGGGTGGCGGTGGAGCTGGCGAGGCTCGCCGCATAGCGCCGGGCGGCTCGCGCCGCGCGCCGGGCCGCGGCGGTCGTTGGCGCCGCATCCGCACGCGGTCGTCCTGGTGCCGCGGCGGCATCCCCTCCTGCGCCAGGCCGGTCGCTCGCGGGCCGGCAAGCGCACTTCATGCACAACCAGTTCCGTACCTGTTCGCTTGCTTGCAGGTGCGGATTTCGCTACCAAAGGGCGCACATCCCGGGCGGTTTCGAAGCGCCTGGAGCGAGACAACGTTTCTGGACGACGACGTCCGATTGGACCCAGCTGGCGGCACCGCTTCGTGCGCCGCATCCGGCTGAAAGCAAGGAGCCTGATCGATGGCCACGATGATCACCGAGGAGTGCATCAACTGCGGCGCCTGCGAGCCCGAGTGCCCGAACGGGGCCATCTCGCAGGGCGAGGACATCTTCGTGATCGATCCCAAGCTCTGCACCGAGTGCGTCGGGTTCCACGACGAGGAGGCCTGCGCCGCGGTCTGCCCGGTCGACTGCTGCGTGCCCGATCCGGCCAACGTGGAGAACGAGGAGACCCTCATCGCCCGCGCCCGGGCGATCCACCCGGAGAAGGACTTCGGGACCGACTTCCCCTCGCGCTTCCGCAAGAAGTAATTCCCGCGCGCGCAGCGAAGGGGTCCGGACGGCGCGCTCGACGCGCCGTCCGCGTTCCTGCGGGCGCGCTTCGCTCGCCGCGGCGGGCGGCGCCGATCCAAGAGAGGAGAGACCGATGGCGGAGACGCTCCTGGTGCGGCGCATCCACGGCTGCGATGCGGCGCGCTTCCCGCGCATCGGCGCCGCGCTGCTCGAGCGGGTGGAGGCGCCGACCCTGGTGATCGCCGAGCTGGCGGGCGACGCGCTCCTGCTCGGCAGGCACCAGCGCGCCGCCTCCGCGATCCACCGCGGGCCGCGCGGGGCCGCGGGCCTCGCGGTCCACCGGCGTCTCGGCGGCGGCCGTGCCGTGCGGGCGGGGGCGGGGCGCATCGGCGTCCTCCTCGCGTTGCCGCGGGCCGGCTTGCTCCTCCCCGCGCCGGTGGGCGCCGACAAGGTGATCAACCGCTACGTGCGCGGCCTCCTCGCGGGCCTCACCCACGCCGCGGGGAGCGGCGTCCACTACTTCGGCCGCGACTTCCTCTCGGTGGAGGGGAAGCAGATCGGCGTCGTCTCCCAGGACGGCCTCGCCGACGGCCGGGTGATCTTCGAGGCGATCGTCGGCGTGGAGCGGAGCCTCGAACTGCCTGCGGGCGCCTCCGCCTATCCGGCCCACGAGGATCCCCGCGCCGGCGGACCGCCCTGGGACGTGCTTGCCACCTTCTCCAGGGAGCCGCACCCCTTCGACGACCTCGCCGAGCGGATCGCCGCCGGCTACGCCCGGGCCTACGGCTGCGCCGTGGACTTCCTCCTCGACGATGCGCCGCTGGCGGAGGCGGCCATCGAGCCGCCGGTCGACGAGGACGAGGCCGGTTGGGAGGAGAGCGGGTTGGCCGACGTGGCCATCGGCTTCGCCGAGGCGCTCGTCCGCCACGACGGCTCGGCCGTCCGGGAGGCCCGGCTGCGTGGCGACTTCATCGCGCCCGCCTTCGTACTCCGCCAGCTCGAGGCCTCGCTCGCCGGCTGCCCCCTCGCGTTCCAGGCCATCGGCACCCGGGTCGACGCCGCCTTTCGGCAGCCGGGCGCCGCCATCCTCGGCCTGCGCTCCCTGCGCGTCCTCGCCGACGCCGTCCTCGCCGCCGCCGGCCGGCTCGGTTGACCCAGCCGTTCCCGCGCCGAGGCGACGTTGCAGCGCGGGCCGGGAGCGTCGGCCTCCCGGCGCCGTCATCCCGGCTCGCGCACGTTGCCGCGGCAGCGCCACCCGGGTTCCCGGCACGCCGGTTCGGCTGCGGCACGTCGCCGCGGAAACGAGGAGGCGGCTCTCCGCACCGCGGCCCGGCGTGGGCACGTTTCCGCGGAAACGCAACCGGGGGATCTGCCCCTGTCCCGGCACCTGCGCGTTGCCGTGGGAACGTCGCCGCTTCTCCCGACCGCCCGGCCGCCGTGGCGCGCTTTCCGCGCGCGCCTCGGTCGCCCGAGCGTGGAGGCTCGCGGCCGCGGCAGCGGGGCAGCCCCCGCAGGGCGGGAAGCCGCCGCGTCGCCGCGGCCGTGCGGCGTCGTCGCTGGAGGCCGACCACGGAGGGCTGGTAGCTTGCCGCGGGGATGTCCCATCCCCGGTGGGAGCGGCGCGATTCTACGAAAGACGCCGCGCGGCGCGGCGGAGCGGGACGCCGGAGGGAGGCGCGCCTGGTGAGCCGGCTGCAGAGGCTGGAGCGGCTGCTGCGCAAGTACGAGCAGCTGGTGGAGCTGCGGGCGCGGCGCGAGGCGGTGGAGGCGTCCGGCGCCACCTGCTTCGCGCCGGAGGAGGGGGCGGGGCGCAAGCGCGCCTTCCGCCGCCTGGCCCGCGAATTTCCCGGCGCCCTGCGGGAGTTGGACACCACCGCCGCAGCGGAGCTGGCCGCGCGGCGGGAGCGGGTCCGCGCGGCGCGCGATCGGTGCACGGCGGGGCTGCCGCCGGACGATCCCTGGGTGGAGCTGGTCCTCGACTACCACCTGACCCTGCGGGAGACGCTGCTGGTCAAGCGCTGGCTCGCCTCCCGCGCGGCGCAGAGCCCCGCCGAGCAGCTCGCCGCCTTCGAGGCGCGGCTGCGCCGCATCGCCTCGCTCCGCGGCCGCCTCGGCCTCGGCGGCGTCACCGCCCCCGTCGATCTCGCTCGCTGGCTCGACCTCCGCCGCCGGCCGCCCCGCGGCAGGCTCCTCGATCTCGTCTGGGCCGAACTCGAGGCCCGCCACGGCGCGCCCCGGGCCGTGCTCGAGGAGCGCCTCTTCGGCGCCTGATCCTGCCGCGCCCCATGCAGGAACGACGGCGGGGCGCTGCCACGAAGGCAACGCCCCGCCGTCGACCGCTCAAACCAGCGGATCAGCTGCAGCCGTTGGTGGCGCCGCAGTTGAGGCACTTGTAGCAGGCGCCGTTGCGCACCGTGATGCTGCCGCAGACGTAGCAGGGCGGGGCGTCGGCCTGGTTGAGGAAGCTCGAGGTGAGCGCCTCGGTCCCGAGGGCGATGGCGCCATTGCCAGCCTTCGCAGCAGGCTTCACCGCCGGCTTGCTCTCCGCCACGGGCGTGGGCGCCGGGGCAGGGGCCGTCTCCACCGGGGCGGGGGCGGCAGCGGCGGACGCCGACTCCGCCGCCTGCTCCTCTCCTTCGGCGGGGAGGAACTTCAGCGCCATCCAGCGGAAGAGGTAGTCGGTGATCGACTTGGCGATCGGGATCGCCGGGTTGCCGGTGAAGCCCGAGGGCTCGAAGCGGGTGTGGCTGAACTTGTCGACCAGCACCTTGAGCGGCACGCCGTACTGGAGCGCGAGGGAGACCGCGGTGGCGAAGGAGTCCATCAGGCCCGAGACCACCGAGCCCTCCTTGGCCATCACGACGAAGACCTCGCCCGGCTGGCCGTCCTCGAACATGCCGACGGTGATGTAGCCCTCGTGGCCGCCGATCGAGAACTTGTGGGTGATCGCCTGCCGCTCGTCGGGGAGCTTGCGGCGGACGCTGCCCCTGGCGGCAGCCTCCTTGGCCATCTTCTCCGCGTTCTTGGTGGTGTTGAGGGGCTGGGAGCGCTTGCAGCCGTCGCGGTAGACCGCGATGGCCTTGAGCCCCATCTTCCACGCCTCCATGTAGGCCTGCTCGATGTCCTCGACGGTGGCGTCGTTGGGCAGGTTGACCGTCTTGGAGATGGCGCCGGAGAGGAAGGGCTGGCAGGCCGCCATCATCTTCACGTGGCCGAGCCAGTGGATGGAGCGGGTGCCCTGCGCCGGCTTGAAGGCACAGTCGAAGATCGGCAGGTGCTCCTCGCGCAGCCCGGGCGCCCCCTCGATGGTGTCGTTCTCGTCGATGTACTGGACGATCTCGGCGATCTGCTTCTCGGTGTAGCCGAGGCGCTTGAGGGCGGGCGGGACCGTGTTGTTGACGATCTTGAGCATGCCGCCGCCGACCAGCTTCTTGTACTTCACCAGGGCGATGTCCGGCTCGATGCCCGTGGTGTCGCAGTCCATCATGAAGGCGATGGTGCCGGTGGGGGCGAGCACGGTCACCTGGCCGTTGCGGTAGCCATGGACCTCGCCGAGGGCGATGGCGTTGTCCCACGCCTCGCGCGCCGCCTGCACCATCTGCGGCGGGACGAGCGAGGGGACCACCACCTCGTCCACCGCCTTGCGGTGCTTGCGCATCACCCGCAGGAAGTCCTCGCGGTTGGGGGCGAACTCGGCGAAGGAGCCGCCGTGCTCCGCGGCGATCTTCGCCGAGGTGGCGTAGGCGTGGCCGCCCATGATCGCGGTCACCGCACCGGCGAAGGCGCGGCCCTCGTCGGAGTCGTAGGCGAGGCCGCGGGACATGAGCAGGGCGCCGAGGTTGGCGAAGCCGAGGCCGAGCGGCCGGAACTTGTGCGAGTTCTCGGCGATCTTCTCGGTGGGGTACTTGGCGTTGTCGACCAGGATCTCCTGGGCGAGGATGGTGATCTCCACCGCCTTCTTGAACGACTGGATGTCGAACTCGCCCTCCGCGTCGCGGAACTGGAGGAGGTTGAGCGACGCCAGGTTGCAGGCGGAGTCGTCCAGGTACATGTACTCCGAGCACGGATTGGACGCGTTGATCCGGCCCGACTTCGGGCTGGTGTGCCACGCGTTGATCGTGGTGTCGAACTGCATGCCCGGGTCGCCGCAGAGGTGGGCCGCCTCGGCGATCTCGCGGAAGAGCTGGCGCGCCCGGAAGGTCTCCATCGGCTTGCCGTCGCGCACCGCCCGGGTGGTCCAGTCGCCGTCGAGCACCACCGCCCGCATGAACTCGTCGGTGACGCGCACCGAGTTGTTGGAGTTCTGGAAGAAGACCGAGTTGTAGGCCTCGCCGTTGAACGACGGATCGTAGCCCTGCTCGATCAGCGCCCAGGCCTTCTTCTCCTCGTTGGCCTTGCACCAGATGAAGTCGCGGATGTCCGGGTGATCGGCGTTGAGGATCACCATCTTGGCCGCGCGACGGGTCTTGCCGCCCGACTTGATCACGCCGGCGAAGGCGTCGAAGCCCTTCATGAAGGAGACGGGGCCGGAGGCGGTGCCGCCACCCGCGAGCTGCTCCCGCGAGGAGCGAATCGGCGAGAGGTTGGTGCCGGTGCCGGAGCCGTACTTGAAGAGCATGCCCTCGGTCTTGGCCAGCGTGAGGATCGAGTCCATCGAGTCCTCGACGCTGTTGATGAAGCAGGCCGAGCACTGGGGCTCCGCCTCCACGCCGACGTTGAACCACACCGGCGAGTTGAAGCTCATCTTCTGCCGGTAGAGCAGGTGGCTCAGCTCCGCCTCGAAGGTGACCGCGTCCTGCTCGGTGGCGAAGTAGCCGCCCTCGCGGCCCCACCTGCCGATGGTGCCCACCACGCGGCGGACGAGCTGCTTCACCGAGCGCTCGCGCTCGGGGCCCAGGGGGCCGCGGAAGTACTTGGAGGAGACGACGTTGGTGGCCAGCGCGCTCCACGAGCGGGGAACCTCGATGTCCTTCTGCTCGAAGATCACCTTGCCCGACTCGTCGGTGATCGACGCGGAGCGGAGCTCCCAGGCGATCTCGTCCGCCGGATCGACGCCCGGGGTGCTGAAGTAGCGTTCGATGGTGAGGCCGCGGCGGTTGCCGTCGGCCTTCTTGCCCGAGCCCTTGCGTGCTGCCTTGTGCACCACCGGCTCCTTCTCCGTCTCGGTCGTCGTCATGGCCATTCTCGGGTTCCTCGCTGGAACGTGAACACATGTTCCCCCCTCGCGGGGCGCACCGGTTCAACGTCTGGGTCTGCTGTTTGGCTTCCTCGACTGGACGCCTCGCTGTCGATCGAATGCGTGCCACCCCGGAGGGAGAGCGTCCCGGCGTCCGTCGGAATGCCCGCATAGAAACAGACCGCCCTCCATCGGTCAAGCCCTTCCCACCACAATATGCTGTGGCCTGGATGCGTGTGCTCCACAAGATACTGTGGCCAAGCTGTGGTTTTGTTGTGATTTCGCGGGGATGGCCACCACCGGCACCCACATGCAGACCCACGCAACGTCACGTATGGTAACGGCCCTCCACGCGGACGGTCACTCCCCGTCCGGGGAGGCGGGCGTACGCCCGCCAGGCTCCACAGGCGCGGCGGCCGATCCGCGCCCCCGGCGGCACGCCTTCCGTGGCGGCGGCGGAACCGCCGTGCTATCCGACCGGCCATGCCACCTCCGTACGAGCGACTCGTCTTCGTCTGCACCAACCGCCGTCCCGAGGGCGCGTCCCGTCCCTCCTGCGCCAACCGCGGGGGTGAGGCGCTGCGCGACGCCTTCAAGAAGGAACTGGCCGCCCGCGGTCTGCACACCGCCGTCCGCGCCACGGCCTCCGGCTGCCTCGACGCCTGCGAGCAGGGGCCGAGCGTGGTGGTCTACCCGGACGACGTCTGGTACGGCCACGTCACCCTCGACGACGTGAAGGAGATCGTCGAGGAGCACGTGATCGGCGGCAGGCCGGTGGAGCGGCTGCGCATGCGGATGGAGGAGAAGGGGCCGCGCAGGCTCGCGCCCGTGCTGCGCTGAGGCGCGCGGCGTCTCGGTCCTCCGCCCGCCCTGCCTGCGCGGGAGCGGGTGGAGGACGGGCGCGCTGGCGCGCGCACGACGGCGCCGCCTCCTGGCGGCGGCTCAGCCCAGCAGCGCCTCCAGCCGCGCCGCCGCCTCCGCGGAGAGCAGGGCCACCACGCCGCCGCCGCTCTGGATGTTGACGATCGGCGAGCCGGAGGCGCGGCAGACGCCGCCGCGCGGCGCGGGCTCCACGCCGAGGTTGGTGTAGGCGGAGACGTCCACGAAGACGCTCCGCTCCACCGCGCCCTCGCCGGAGGCGATCCACGCCTGCCGCCGCGGAAGTGGCACGCGCTCCTGCACCACCCAGCCGCCCTCGTCCACGCAGGCGTCCACGAGCTGCTGCCAGGCGAGCGCCGCGCCGAAGCGATCCCGCGCCCGCTGCACGCTCGCCTCGTCGCCATAGTCGGCGCCGAGGAAGACGCTCTTGCCGCCGAAGTCCCAGCTCCGCTTGAGCACCAGCCCCGCCGCGGACGTGCGCACCCACGCGGGCAGATCGCCCACCGCGCCCCCGTCCGGCCCCAGCGCCGCCCCCGCGGCGAGGCGCCGCGTCCACGGCACGTGCCGCCGCACCAGCGCCGCCTCCGCCGCCGTGAGCCCCACCTGCGCCGCGTACCCCTGGTCCGCCGCGGCGGCGGAGAGCTCCGCGAGCATCGACTTCTGCTCGAGGTGGGGATCGACCGGGTTGTAGAGGTGGTGCCCATCGGGCGCGCGGAGGATGGCGCCCAGCGCGCTCGCGGGATCGACCCGCCGCGCGAAGACGTGGCGGTAGAGGATCTCCGGCGAGAAGCCGTGGGCGATCGCGCGCCCCGACGCGTCGAGCTCCACCGCGGTGGAGACCACCGTGCGCGCGTCGTGCCCCGCGGCGCGGAAGGCGGCGGCCAGGTACGCGAGCTCGCCGATCTGCGAGTCGCCGGGGCGGTGGAGCAGGGCGATCGAGGGGAACGCCGCCGTGCCGCCGTCGCGCCTGTAGCACGCGACCAGCGAGGCGAGGAGGTCGGCCGCGTTCGATCCGTTGGCGGCGAGCACCTCCGCCGCGCGGGAGGCGCCGGGGCCGAGCCGCTCCAGCATCGTCTCCACGAAGGCCTGCGCGGCGATGTCCGAGTAGCCCTGCATCGCCGGGATGGTGGCGTTGATCTCCAGCACCCGATCGACGCCGCGGGGATCGACGAAGAGATCGACGCGCACCGTGGCCAGCGCGTGGATCGAGCGATGGCGCTTCTCGACGATCTCCCGCTCGAAGGGATCGAGCTCCGCGAGGAGGGCGCGCGCAAGGGCATCGCCCCGCGCCCCGTCGAGGAGACGGGTGGCGGTGCGGGCGAGGGCGGCGGTGAGGGATCGGGCGAGGGCCGCGCGCCGTGCCGTCCGGGCGGCGGGCTCGATCACCGGCGGAAAGGCCACCGGGATCGGACGAGGTCCCTCGGGGGCGAGGTAGCGCAGGCCGAGCTCGTACGCCCGCGCTGCGTACGCCCGCGCGAACGCGGCGCGCGCGTCGGGATCGAGCGCGGCGAGCGCCGCTGCGAGGCCGTCGGCTGGCACTTGCACGGTGCCGATCAGGCGTGGACGAGCGCCCAGACGACGCTCACGGTGAAGATCACCGCGAAGGTCCAGAGGGCGGCGGGCGGGGCCGGCAGGGCGCGGGCGTCCTGGAACTGCCTGGGCTCGTTCTTTTCGGGGCTGGCGTGCATGGGACCCTGTGGGGGAGAAGTCGTCGGCAGTTTAACGAGAAAACCGCGAAACGCAAGATTCTTCGAATGCTTGGCGTGTGGACTGTCGGCCGGTCCCATGGGGGTTCGGCCGCCCGCCCGGCGGGTGGGCAGGTGGCCGGCGCGGGTGGGCCTTGCTACCGTTCGAGCCTCCCCCTTGCTCGGAGGCTCCCGTGGCGACCCTCACCGGCGGCCAGCTCGTGGCAAAGATGCTCCAGGCGGAGGGCATCCGCCACGTCTTCACCCTCTCCGGCCTGCACGTCGCGCCGATCTACGCGGGCTGCGTGGAGGAGGGGATCCAGGTGGTGGACACCCGCCACGAGCAGGCGGCCGCCCACGCCGCGGACGCGTACGCCCGGCTCACCCGCGGCCCGGGCGTGGCCATCGTCACCGCCGGCCCCGGCGTCACCGACGCCCTCACCGGCGTGGCCAACGCCAACGCCGCCAACGTCCCGCTTCTCCTCCTCGGCGGCGCCGCCCCCACCTTCAACCAGTCGCGCGGCTCGCTGCAGGAGATGGAGCAGGTCGATCTCTTCCTGCGGATCACCAAGTGGTCGGACCGCATCCCCTCGCCGGAGCTGATCCCCGCCTACCTCGCCAAGGCCTTCCGCACCATGATGAGCGGCAGGCCCGGGCCGGTCTTCCTCGAGATCGCCTGGGACGTCCTCTCCAACGGCGTGGAGGAGCCGAAGCTCCCCACCCACTACCGCACCACCGCCCGCGGCGCGGGCGATCCGGAGATGGTGGAGCGTGCGGCGCAGGCGATCGCCGAGGCGCGGCAGCCCGCGGTGATCGCCGGCTCGTCGATCTGGTGGGACGACGCGGCGGACGCGCTGCGCCGCCTGGCGGAGCGGGCGCAGATGCCCGTCTTCCTCAACGGCGCCGGCCGCGGCTGCCTGCCCCCCGACCACCCCTGCTTCTTCCAGCACACCCGCAAGGAGGCGCTCGCGGAGGCGGACGTGGTGCTGGTGGTGGGCACGCCCCTCGACTTCCGCCTCGGCTACGGCGACGCCTTCCGCGAAGACGCCACGCTGGTGCAGATCGACGTCGATCCGACGGAGATCGGCCGCAACCGCGCGGTGCAGATCGGCATCCCCGGCAACTCCCGCGTGGTGCTCGAGCAGATCGAGTCGGCGCTGGGCAACGTCCCCGATCGCACCTCCTTCCTCGAGGCGCTGCGCGCCCGGGAGAACGACAAGCTCGAGCGGCTCGCCGCCTGGGAGACGTCGAACGACCGGCCCATCCACCACTCCCGCCTGGCGAAGGAGCTCTCCGACTTCGCCGAGGCCCACGACGCGATGTTCGTGGCGGACGGCGGCAACTACGTGGCCATGGCCGCCAAGACGATCCGCCTCCGCCAGCCCGGGCGCTGGCTCGATCCCGGCCCGCTGGGCTGCCTGGGCGTGGGCGCGCCCTTCGCCATCGCCGCCAAGCTCCTCCACCCGGAGCGGCAGGTCTTCGTGATCCAGGGCGACGGCTCCTTCGGCCTCAACGGCTTCGACTTCGAGACCGCCATCCGCTTCGGCCTGCCGATGGTGGTGGTGGTGGGCAACGACGCCGCCTGGGGCCAGATCCGCCTGCCGCAGGTGGCGCTCTTCGGCGAGGAGAAGAGCCCGGCCACGCTGCTCGCGCCCACGCGCTACGACAGGATCGTCGAGGCGATGGGCGGGTGGGGCGAGCTGGTCACCGAGCCGGAGGCGATCCGCCCGGCGCTGGAGCGGGCGGTGGCCTCGGGCAAGGTGGCCTGCGTCAACGTGATGCTCGATCCGGAGGCGCCGATGAAGTCGGGGATGATGGGGTACGCGGTATGAGGACGGACGCGCTCAGGCTGGAGAGGTCGCGGGCGCTGCTCCTCGTGGTGGACGTGCAGGAGAAGCTCGCGGCGGCGATGGATCCCGCGGCGCTCGAGCGCATGGAGCGTAACGTGGTGGCGCTGGTGGAGGGGGCGAAGACGCTGGGCGTGCCCGTGGTGGTGACGGAGCAGTACCCCCAGGGGATCGGCCCCACGCTCGGCTCGATCCGCGCCGCGCTGCCCGAAGGCACGAAGACGATCGCCAAGCTCGACTTCTCCTGCGCCGCGGTGCCAGAGGTCCAGGCGGAGCTGGAGCGGCACGGACGCGACCAGCTCGTCGTCGCCGGGATGGAGGCGCACATCTGCGTCTTCCAGACGGTTCGCGACCTGGCGGCCGCGGGCAAGCACGTCTTCGTGCCCCACGACGGCGTCCTCTCCCGGCGGGACGACAACCGGCAGGTGGGCCTCGACCTGGCCCGGCAGGCCGGCGCCACGGTCACCTCCACCGAGAGCGTGCTCTTCGATCTCCTCGGCAGGGCGGGGACGCCCGAGTTCAAGGCGATCTCGAAACGGATCAAGTAGGCGCGGCCCCGGTCCACGGGCCGCCGCCGTCATGCCTCTTTCGGGTCGGCCCGGGGCTTCCTAGTTTGGGGGTAGTGGCAGCACCACCCCCCAAACGCGTGTCGTCTCTCCCGTCGGCGCGCGGCAGGAGGCTCCCATGGAGCTGAGCTCCGCCCCCGGCGTGCGCATCTACTCGACCAGCGAGGCGAACGAGCTGGTCCCCGCGCTCCAGCTCTCGTTCGCCGCCATCGGCAGGATCCGCGTCGAGCTCGAGTCGCTCCTCACCTCCCTGGCGGACGGCGATCCGAACCGGGTGGTGGCGCTGCTGCGGGGCGAGACCCCGCCCGGCACCGATCAGGAGGAGGCGCTGGTCCGCCTCCAGGTGCTGGTGCTGGAGCTGGGGCAGGCGGTGGAGGGGCTGGCCGCCCTCGGGGTGATCGTCAAGGACCTCGACCCCGGCCTGGTGGACATCCCCTCGGCGATGGACGGCAGGCTCGTCCTCCTCTGCTGGCAGTTCGGCGAGCCGACGGTCGACTGGTACCACGAGGCGGACGAGGGATTCGAGGAGCGCGTGCCGCTGCCGGATGCGCGGCCGGTCCTCCACTGACTTGCCTGGCGGGGCTTCTTCCGCTATCTGCGCGCCTATGCCGAAGGTCGAGATCCGCGTCGAATTCCTCTTCTCCGCTGCGCACCGGCTGCCGTTCTACGACGGGCCCTGCTTCCGGCTGCACGGCCACAACTACAAGCTCGTCGCGGCGGTGGAGGACGAGGTCGATCCCCGCACCGGCATGGTGATGGACTTCGAGGTGCTCCGGAAGCTGGTCTGGGAGAAGGCCCTCGATCGCTGCGATCACCACAACCTCAACGACTTCCTCGAGAACCCCACCGCGGAGAACATCGTGGTGTGGATCTGGGATCAGCTCAAGCCGACGCTGCCCGGGCTCAAGGAGCTGGTCCTCTTCGAGACCCCCGAGTACTCGGTGGCCTACCGCGGGGAGAAGTGAGCATGCCGGCCCCCGGCGAGACGCCGCGGATCCGCCCGCCCGATCGCGAGAAGATGGCGGAGGGGGTGCGGCTCTTCCTCGAGGGGTGCGGCGTCGACCTCTCCGATCCCAACGTGCGCGAGACGCCGGAGCGGGTGGCGCGCGCCTGGGCGGAGGAGTTTCTCGACGGCTACGACAAGAACGCCCGCGAGGTGCTCGGCGACTTCTACGAGGAGCGCAAGCCCGCCGCGGACGAGATGGTGGTGGTCACCTCGATCGACTTCCAGTCGATGTGCCCGCACCACCTCCTTCCGTACCGGGGCGTGGCCCACGTCGCGTACCTTCCCTCCGGCAGGATCGTCGGCTTCTCCCGGCTCGCCCGGCTCGTGGACGCGCTGGGCCACCGGCTGATCCTCCAGGAGACCCTCGCCCGCGAGGTGGCGGAGGCGATCCGCCGGGAGCTCGATTCCGACGGCGCGGCGGTCCTCCTCGAGGCGGAGCAGACCTGCATGACCCTGCGCGGCGAGCGGCGTGCGCAGGCGCGGGCGCTGACCGAGGCCTTCACCGGCGCCTTCGCCGAGCGCGCCGATCTCCGCGAGCGCTTCGTGCGCCGGATCGGCGTGGCGCGCTGAGCGCCGGGGACGCAGACTCTCCTCCGGTGCTGCGGGCCGTCTCCTTCACGCGGGGGTCGAGATGAACGAGCTCCACCGGGATCTGGAATCGCTCCTCGGCGCGGGGAAGGTGCTGGGCGGCGACGACGAGGCGCTCGCCCCCTGGGCCAGGGACGAATCCCACTGCACGCCCGTCGCTCCGGCCGCGGTCGTCCTCGCCGCCAGCCGGGCGGACGTGGAGGCGGTGCTCCGCTACGCGGCGGAGAAGCGCGTGCCCGTCACCCCCTGCGGCGCCCGCACAGGAAAGAGCGGGGGCTCGATCCCCGCCCCGGGAGGCATCGCCCTCTCGCTGGAGCGGATGGATCGGGTGCTCGCCTTCGAGCCGGACGACGGCGTGATCGTGGTGGAGCCCGGGGTGATCACCGGGCGGGTGATGGAGCTCGCCGAGGAGGCGGGCCTCTTCTACCCGCCCGATCCCAACTCCTGGGAGATGTGCACCATCGGCGGCAACGTGGCGGAGAACGCCGGCGGCCCGCGCGCCCTCAAGTACGGCGTCACCCGCGACTACGTCCTCGGGCTGGAGGCGGTGCTGGTCGGCGGCGAGGTGATCCGCACCGGCCGCCGCACGGTGAAGGGGGTCGCCGGCTACGACCTCACCTCGCTGCTGGTGGGGAGCGAGGGGACGCTGGCGGTGATCACCGAGATCACCCTGCGGCTGGTGCCGCTGCCGCGGGAGGTGCGCACCGCCCTGTGCGTCTTTGCCGACGCCCAGGCGGCGGCGCGCACGGTGGCGGCGGTGCTCCGGGCGGGGATCCTGCCCCGCACGCTGGAGCTCTTCGACGACCAGGCGCTCGCCGCCTGTGCGGACAGCGGCCCCTTCCGCTTTCCCGCCGGCGCGGGCGCCGCCATCCTCGCGGAGACCGATGGCGACGACGGCGAGGCGGTGATGGGCGCCCTGGTCCGCCTCGGCGAGATCGCGGTGGAGCAGGGCGCGCTCGAGGTGCTCGTGGCCCAGTCCGCCGCCCAGCGCCGCGACCTCTGGGCCACCCGGCGGCAGGTCTCCAGCGCCCTCAAGGCGCGCTTCCCACGGAAGATCAGCGAGGACGTGGTGGTGCCCCGCTCGCGCATCCCCGAGGCGATCGAGCGCTTCAAGGCGATCGGCAGGGAGCACGGCTTCCCGGTGGCCACCTACGGCCACGCGGGCGACGGCAACCTCCACACCAACGTCCTCTTCCGCGACGCGGTGGAGGCGCCGGCGGTGGAGGCGTGCCTCTCGGCGCTGATGCGGGCCACCCTCGAGTTCGGCGGGACGATCTCGGGCGAGCACGGTGTTGGACTGGCCAAGCGGGCCTTCCTCCCCTGGGAGCAGGCCCCCGGCCTCATCGCGCTCCAGCGGCGGTTGAAGGCGGCGTTCGACCCGCTGGGCCTGCTCAACCCCGGGAAGATCTTCAGCTCCGATTGAATGTTCAATCGATCGGAAACTTCCTTCGGCGTCGGGCATCGGAGGGTTTCGAGCGCACGCTCGCAAACCGGTCCGGTGGTCCGGCGCATAAGTTCCGCTACTCTCCGCGCCCCTGGAGCAACCGACCGAGCGCCGGCACATCTGCTTGCGTGACGTAACGTTACCCTGCTGCTTCCTGCAGGTGCAGAAGAGGTCTACCCGCGATGATCGTTCGCCGCGCCAGGGAATTCGAGGAGCTCCAGCCCTACCTCCGTTCGCTCCCCCGCTACCAGCCGCTCGATCGGGAGGAGGAGCGGGAGCTGGCGATCCGCTGCAAGAAGGGCGATCGCCAGGCCCGCGAGGAGCTGGTCAAGCGCAACCTGCCCTTCGTCGTCGCCGTCGCGCGGAAGCACCTCGGCCGCGGCGCCCGGCTGGACGATCTCGTCCAGGAGGGGAACATCGGGCTGATCCGCGCGGTGGAGAAGTTCGACACCAGCAAGGGGACCCGCTTCTCCACCTACGCCATCTGGTGGATCCGCGCCTACATCAACAAGTACCTCAAGGAGGTCCACTCCTCGGTGCGCGGCGGCGAGGACGGCCACCGGCGCGGCCTCAAGGATCTCTCCCTCGACGTGGCGATCGACGAGGAGGGCGACATGACCGCGCTCGACCGCCTCCAGGACGAGGGGCCCGGCCCCGAGGAGCGCTACGTCGGCGCCGAGTCGGACGCGATGGTGCGCGAGCGGCTCGAGCGGTTCCGCAAGCGGATCGGTCCGCTGGGCATGGACATCATCGAGCTGCGCCTCGGCTCCGACTCGCCCGAGACCCTCGAGCAGATCGGCCGCCGCTGGGGCCTCTCGCGGGAGCGCGTGCGGCAGGTGGAGCTGCGGACCCGCAAGTTCCTCGAGCGCGCCCTCGAGGACGTCCACTTCGAGGACGCCGCCGCCTGAAGCGGCGGCTCCGGAACGGGCACGGCCCGCCGCCGGGAGCTCCGGGGCGGGCCGTTTCGCGTTTCAGCGCTGGAAGGTGAGCGCCACCAGCTTCTCGGTCTGGATCGCCTCGGCGGCGGAGGCATCGGCCAGGTCGCTGTGGCACGCCGCCTTCTCCTTCTCCGCCCCCACCGCCTTGCGGGTCTTGGTGGCGAGACGGTGGATCTCCTCCGGCGGCAGCACGCCACGCTTCTCGAGGATCTCCCGCTGCTCGGGCGTGAGCGCCGGCGACTTCATCACCCGCTCGCGGACGAAGCCCTCCGCCTTGCCCGAGGTGAACTCGACGATCTCCTTGGAGATGCGCACCGAGCACCAGTCGTGGCCGCACATCGCGCAGAAGTCGGTGTCCACGTCGAGGTCCTCGTCGTGGAAGGCGCGGGCGGTGTCGGGGTCGAAGGAGAGCTCGAAGTGCTTCTCCCAGTTGAGCGCGGCGCGCGCCTTGGTCAGCGCGTCGTCGCGGTCGCGGCTGCCGGGGATCCCCAGCGCCACGTCGGCGGCGTGGGCGGCGATCTTGTAGGCGATGCAGCCCTGCTTCACGTCGTCGCGCTTGGGCAGACCGAGGTGCTCCTTGGGCGTCACGTAGCAGAGCATCGCCGCGCCGTGGTAGGCGGCGGCGGTGGCGCCGATCGCGCTGGTGATGTGGTCGTAGCCCGGGAAGATGTCGGTGACGAGCGGCCCGAGCACGTAGAAGGGCGCGCCGTGGCAGAGGGCGCGCTGGAGCTTCATGTTGTACTCGATCTGATCGAAGGGCACGTGGCCGGGGCCCTCCACCATCACCTGGCAGCCCTTGCGCCACGCCCGCTCGGTGAGCTCGCCCAGCGTGGCAAGCTCCGCGAGCTGCGCCTCGTCGGAGGCGTCGGCGAGGCCGCCGGGGCGCAGGCCGTCGCCGAGGGAGAACGAGACGTCGTACGCCCGCATCACGTCGCAGATCTCGTCGAAGAGCGTGTACATCGGGTTCTCCTCGCCGTGGTGGATCATCCACTTGGCGAGGAGCGAGCCGCCGCGGGAGACGATGCCGATGAGACGGTTCTTCACCAGCGGCAGGTGGGCCCGCAGCACGCCCGCGTGGATGGTGAAGTAGTCCACCCCCTGCGCCGCCTGGTGGCGCAGGGTGGCGAGGATCGCCTCACGATCGAGATCTTCGATCTTCCGCCCGATGATCATCGAGTAGATCGGCACGGTGCCGATGGGCACGGTGGAGGCGCGGAGGATCGCTTCGCGGGTGCGGTCGAGGTCGCCGCCGGTGGAGAGATCCATCACCGTGTCGGCGCCCCACCTCTCCGCCCAGCGCAGCTTCTCCACCTCCTCGTCGGTGGAGGAGGAGACCGGCGAGGCGCCCATGTTGGCGTTGATCTTGGTCCGGGCGGCGCGGCCGATCGCCATCGGATCGAGGGCGTACTTCAGGTGCACCTTGTTGGCGGGGATGATCATCCGGCCCGCCGCCACCTCGTCTCGCACCTGCTCCGGGGTGAGGTGCCCCTCGCGCTCCGCCACGCGCTTCATCTCCGGGGTGACGATCCCCAGGCGGGCGAACTCGAGCTGCGTCACCGGCACGAAGCCCTCGGGCGGCGTCCACCTGCCGTCCACCAGCTTCCAGTCCGGCGGCATGAAGTCCCACGCGGTCTTCGTGCTCGGCGGCGGCATCCCCGGCGTGTCGGGGGAGGAGAAGGTGAGGGCGCCGCCGATCTGCGCCCGGTTCGCGAACGAGCCGGGGCTGGTGCCCTCACGCCGGGTCGAGGGATTGTGTGCGCCGCGGAGCGGCAGCGGGAACGTGGGCCGGGACATGGCGACCTCCTGCAGGAATGGCGGAGGGCAGCGCGGTCCTGCGGCGCCGTGTCGCTTCCCTCCGCCGGTGCGAACCGGATCAGGTTCAACGGGTGCTTCTCAGCTGCAGCACCTGCTGCAGCGCCCCGAGCGACGGCGCGGACCATAACCCTTTCCCGCCTGCGTGGCCACCCGGTCGAATGCCGCGCCGTGGCGGCGCCGGGGCGCGGGAGCGGAAACGCCGTGCAGGCGATGGATCGCGCCTCGTCCCCGCGACGGGTCGCTTGACTGCCGCGGATCCCGCCGCTTCACTGCCGCCGTGTCCGAGATCGTCGTCATCCGCTCCTCCCTCTCCGCGCCCGAGCTGGCGCAGGCCTTCCTCGGCGCCCTGGCGCGCAACGTGGACATCGACCTGGTGGTGGAGGGGCGGCGGGCGAAGCTCCTGCCGCGGGTCGCCCGGCAGCTCGCCGCAGGGGGCAAGCGCGCCGCCGCGGCGCTGGCGCTCACCCCGATCCTGCCCAAGGAGATCGCCATCCTCCTCCAGTGCCGCCGCTTCGGCCGCACCTGCACGGTGCGCGAGGTGGCGGGTGCGCGGGAGGTGGTGGTGGAGATCCGCAGGCTGGGGGGCTGAGACCTGTCGCCAGCGGCGACGGCAGGGTCGTCTGGATGATCGACGACGGCGACTGGGAGTGCTCCGGCCGTGACCTGGGCGGGTTCGTCGCCTACGAGGGCGTGACGGGCGACGCGACCATCGCCATCGATCGCGGCGCCGCCACGACCGGCTTCTGCGCCGAGCTGCCGGCCTACACCGCGCGCGTGCAGATCGTGCCGGCGCAAGCGCCCCGGCGCAGGTCCGTCTCGCCGCGGAACCCGCCCGCGCGGAAGGCGGCGATCAGGAGGCGGCGGCGCGCTGCCGCTTCCGCTGGACGGCGGCGCCCACCACCGCGGGATCGAGCTCCACGCTGATCGGGCAGTGGTCGGAGCCCTGCACCTCGGGGTGGATCGCCGCGCCGCGCAGGAAGGGCAGGGCGCCGGGCGAGGCGAGCACCAGGTCGATGCGCCACCCGATGTTCTTCTCCCGCACGCCGAAGCGCTGGCTCCACCAGGTGTAGTGGCCGCCGCCGCGCTCGTAGCGGCGGAAGGTGTCCACCCAGCCCGCGGCGAGCCACCGGGCCACCTCCTCCCGCTCCTCGGGGAGGAAGCCGGAGGTCTTCTCGTTGGCCTTCGGCCGCGCCAGATCGATCGGCTCGGGCGCGGTGTTGAAGTCGCCCATCACCAGCACCGGATCGCCGCCGCGGAAGAGGGGATCGAGCCGCTCGTAGAGGGCGCGGTAGAACCCGAGCTTGAATGGGACCCGGTCGTTGCTGCGGTCCTTGCCGTTGCCGTTGGGGAAGTAGACGTTGGCGATCCACAGCCTGCCGAAGCGGGCGATCTGCAGCCGGCCCTCCGCGTCGTAGGCGGGATCCTCGAGGGAGGTGACGATCTCGTCCGGCGGCTGCCGCGCGTAGAGCCCCACGCCGCTGTAGCCCGCCCGCTCCGCCGCGACGAAGTGGGCGTGCCAGCCGGCCACGGCCCGCAGCTCGGCGGGCACCTTCTCCACGGGGCAGCGGACCTCCTGCAGCCCCACCACGTCGCCGCCGCAGGAGGCGAGCCAGGTGGCGAAGCCCTTGCCCGCCGCTGCGCGCAGGCCGTTGACGTTCCAGCTGTAGATCTTCATCGGCTACTTCACCAGGTGGACGCGCAGGAAGCGGCGCTTGCCCACCTTGAACTCGTAGTCGCCGGGGCCGAGGCTCGCCTGGGGATCGGAGGCGCGCTCGCCGTTGATCGAGACGCCGCCCTGGCCGATGAGACGCCGCGCCTCGCCGCGGGAGGCGGCGAGCCCCGTCTCCGCCAGCACCGCCGCCAGCGGCATCGCGTCGCCCTCGGGGATGGCGAGGGTGCGCTCCTCGATCTCCTCCGGCCGCTCCTTGCGCACGATCACCTGCTCGAAGTGGGCCTCCGCCTCGTCCGCGGCGGCGGCGCCGTGGAAGCGGGCGACGATCTCCTTCGCCAGCGCCACCTTCGCCTTCTTCGGGTGCTCCGCCTTGAGCGCCTCGATCTCCGCCAGCGAGCGATCGGAGAGGAGCTCGTAGTAGCGCCACATCAGCTCGTCGCTGATCGACATCAGCTTGCCGAACTGCTCCTGCGGCGGCTCCGCCACCCCCACGTAGTTGCCCAGCGACTTGGACATCTTGTCGCCGACGACCTTCCCCTGCTCCGGATCCCACCGGGCGTCGATCCCCTCGAGGATCGGGCCCGTCATCACCACCTGCGGCCGCTGGCCCCAGTCCCGCTGCAGGTCGCGGCCCACCAGCAGGTTGAAGAGCTGGTCGGTGCCGCCGAGCTCCACGTCGGCCTTGAGCATCACCGAGTCGTAGCCCTGGGCGAGCGGATAGAGGAACTCGTGGATGGCGATGGAGCGGCCTTCCTTGTAGCGCTTCGCGAAGTCGTCGCGCTCCAGCATGCGCGCCACCGGGTAGTGGGAGGCGAGCATCACCATGTCGGCGGCGCTCATCTTCCCGAACCACTCGTTGTTGAACCGGATCTCCGTCCGCTCCGGATCGAGGATCTTGAAGACCTGCTTCTTGTAGGTCTCCGCGTTGGCGAGCACCTGCTCCTCGCTCAGCGGTGGGCGGGCGGCGTTCCGCCCGGTGGGGTCGCCGATCCGCCCGGTGAAGTCGCCGATCAGGAAGATCACCTGGTGGCCGAGGCGCTGGAAGCGCGCCATGCGCTGGATGAGGAGGGTGTGGCCGAGGTGGAGATCGGGAGCGGTGGGATCGAAACCCGCCTTGACCCGCAGCGGCACGCCCTTCTCGTACGACTCCTCGAGCCGCTTGCGGAGCTCCGCTTCGGTGATCAGATCGACCGCGCCGCGGGTGACCTCCCGCAGCTGTTCCTCGGGCGTTGCCTGCTTGAGCAGCGATTCCATGGCCGCCGTCTTAGCACGCCTGCGGGCGCCGCGCGGTGCCGATCAGCGCGGCCGCGGGGTGCGGATCGTCTCGGCGGGGGTGATCACCAGGTCGACCGGCTGGTCGTGTTCCTCGCCGGGCACGCGGTCGAGGATCTCGAGGCAGGGCCCGATGCGGAAGGCCTCGGGCCGGGCGGCGAGGGTGGCGTCGTAGTAGCCGCCGCCGCGGCCGAGGCGCAGCCCCTGCCTGTCGAAGCCGAGGGCCGGCACCACGAAGACGTCGATGGTGGAGAGGGGCGCGTCGCGCTCGGGCGGTGGCTCGCGGATGCCCAGCGATCCCACCGAGAGCTCGCCGGGATCGTCCACCGGGGCGAAGCCGAGCACCCGGGTCCCCGCGCGGACCCGGGGGAAGAGGACCTGCTTGCCCGCCGCCGCCAGCATCCGCCAGAGGGGCTGCATCTCGATCTCGTTGCGCAGCGCCTGGTAGAGGGCGACGGTCCGCGCCTCCCGCACCTCGGGGAGCGCGGCGATCCGCGTGGCCAGCGCCTCCGAGGCCCGGTGGAGGACGGCCGGCTCGAGCGCGCGGCGGGCCTCGAGCAGCCTGCGGCGCAGCGCCGCCTTCTCGTCGTCCTGCACGCTCATCGCGGATCCCGCGGAAACAGAAGAGGGCCGCGGCTGACCGCGGCCCTCGAAAAATGCCCCGCCTCGGCCGTGTGGGTGGAAACCGCTGTACCTTGCCGAAGCAAGGTGGGGGTCGCTTTGGCTACGCCGTAGGCTTCCTTCTCGGCGGGCGCCGAGGGCTTGCACATGGCCGACCAGGAAGTGCCCCCGTGGAACAGGTATTCGGTACGAGCGTCAACCACCCAAGCACGAACCAGGCAGGGAAACTCCTCTTGCAACGCCGTCCCCGGATCGCCTCTTCCCGCAGGCGGGCTCGGCGAAAAACACCGTGTTTTCCGCCGCTTTGGTGGTCGATCGTATGGCCCGGCGGAGCGGAAAGTCAAGCGCGACGATGCTTCCCGGGCGGGTGTTTTCCCGATTTGCACGGGGCCCCGCGGGGCGCTACGATCCGCCCCCAACCATGAGCGTGCAGCAGGTACCCGCGCAGTTCGGCCACTTCGAGATCCTGGGGCCCATCGGCCGCGGCGGCATGGCGGAGGTCTTCAAGGCGAGGGTGACCGACGGCCCGTACCGCGGCCGCATCGTGGCGCTCAAGCGCCTGCTCCCCGAGTACGCGAAGAACGAGCAGTACCTCGACCTCTTCGTGAGCGAGGCCGATCTCTCCCGCATGCTCAAGCACCCCAACATCGTCGAGGTGCTCGAGTCGGGCGCGATCGGGGACCAGTGGTACATGGCGATGGACTACATCGACGGCAGGGATCTGGGGGCGATCCTCAACCGCTGCCGCGAGCGGCAGATCCTGCTGCCGATCGACTTCGCCCTGTTCCTGGTGCAGAAGCTCCTCGAGGCCCTCGACGCGGCCCACAAGGCGGTGGGCCCCAACGGCGCGCCGCTCCACCTGGTCCACTGCGATGTCTCGCCCTCGAACCTCTTCATCTCGAAGGTGGGCGAGATCAAGCTGGGCGACTTCGGCATCGCCAAGGTGCGCGCCGTCGATCCCACCAAGCGCAACGGCATCTGGGGCAAGGTCCACTACGCCTCGCCGGAGCTGCTGCGCGGCGGCGACGTCCTCCCGCAGGCGGACATCTGGGCGGCGGCGGTGGTCCTCTACGAGCTGCTCACCCTCTGCAGGCCCTACACCGGCGAGTCGATCGAGGAGATCGGCAAGGACATCCTCAAGGCCGACGCGCCCCAGGTCACCTGGCTGCGGCCCGAGGTGCCGGAGGCGGTGGAGCGGGTGCTGCAGATGGCGCTCCATCCCGATCCGGAGCAGCGCTTCCACGACGCGGGCACCTTCGCCCTCTCGCTCCAGCCCCTCTACAACGAGCTGATCGGGACGCCGCTGGCGATCGCCGCGGTGGTGCGCGGCCTGTTCGGCGCGTAGCGCTCACGCCACCCGCGCGCGGCGGAGCGCGTCCGGCAGCACCGCGGCGAGCCGCTCCAGCGCCGCCTCGCTCGTCTCGTGCCCGAGGCTGAAGCGCACCGTGCTCCGCGCCTCGCCGGCGGCGAGCCCCATCGCCAGCAGGACATGGCTCGGCTCCATCGCGCCCGTGGAGCAGGCGGCGCCGTGGGAGCAGGCGATCCCCGCCAGGTCGAGCGCCACCAGCAGCGTCTCGCCGTCCACGCCGGGGAAGCGCACGTTGACGATCCCCGGCACCCGGGCCGCGCCTGCGCCGTGGATCACCGCGTCCGGCGCCACCTCGCGCAGCAGCCGTTCCAGCGTGGCGGTCCGCGCGGCGAGGGCGCTCCAGCGCGTCTCCCGCTCCCGCAGCGCCACCTCCGCCACCGCGCCGAAGGCGGCGATCGCAGGGAGCGCCGGCGTGCCGCCGCGGAAGCCTCGCTCCTGGTGGCCGGGCACCAGCGCGGGGAGCTCCGCGCCGCGGCGCAGGGCGAGGGCGCCGACGCCGGGCAGCCCGCCCAGCTTGTGGGCGGAGAGGGCGAGGCTGTCGCAGCGGGCCCAGACGTCGTGGAGATCGAGCTTGCCCGCCGCCTGGACCGCGTCGCAGTGGACGTGGGCCCGCAGCGCCCGCCCGGCGGCGGCCGCCTCGATCACCGGCTGGATCACGCCGGTCTCGTTGTTGGCGAGTTGCAGCGCCAGCAGCGCCGCCGGCTCGCTCCCCACCTCGTCCAGACGGACCACGCCGTGCGTGTCGCAGGGGAGGGTGCGCACCCGCGCGCCCGCCCGCGCCGCGGCGGCTGCTGCCTGCAGCACCGAGGGGTGCTCCGCCGCGCCGACCAGGATCAGGCCGTCGCCCCCCGCGCCGCGCACCGCGAAGGCGTTCGCCTCCGTGGCGGAGCCGGTGAAGATCACCTCCCGCGGCTCGCAGCCGACCAGCGCCGCCACCTGCTCCCGCGCCCGCTCCAGCAGCGCCCGGGCCGCGCGCCCCTCGCGGTGGACCGACGACGGGTTGCCGGCGCCCAGGGCCAGCGCCCGCTCCAGCGCCTCCCGCGCCGCGGGGTGGAGCGGCGCGCCCGCCGCCCAGTCGAGATAGATCCGCTCCACGCGCCTACTCGTCCTGGCCGAGCTCGAGGAGGGGCACGCCGGGCCTGCCCTCCACGCCCCACTCCTCGCGGAAGCGCTTCACCAGGCTCTTCTTGAACTGCTCGCGCTCCGCCTTGCCCATCCGCGCCACGGGGATGCGCGCCCCCGCCATCTGGCCGTGGCCGCCGGCGGTGCCGCCCATCTCCTCCACCACCTCGCGGATCAGCCTGCCGGCGTTCATCCGCCTGTCGTTGGTGCGCAGCGACAGGTACAGGTTCTCCTCGTAGATGGCGAAGGCGAGCGACCACTTCATCCCCTCGAGGAAGAGGTGGCGCTCCGCCACCTCCGCCACCATGTCGGGCGAGTAGATCTCCCCGAGGTCGGTGATCACCGCGTTGCCGTAGACCACCGCCTTCTCGATCGCCGTGTGGAAGAGGCGGAAGTAGGCGGCGGGGAGGCGCGGATGCTCAATCTGGGAGAGCGCCTCCTTGTCCACCATCGGGAAGAGCCAGAGGTAGGCCTGCACGTCCACGTCCTCGGTCTCGCGCCCGAGGTCGCGGGTGTCCGCCTTGATCCCGTAGAAGAGCGCGGTGGCCACCTCCCGCGTCGGCTTCATGCCCAGCGCCCGCAGGTACTCCACCGCGATGGTGGAGGTGGCGCCGTAGTCGCCGCCCACCTCCGCCACCGCCGCCAGCTTGCTCTCCGGCCGCTCGGGGTGGTGGTCGAAGATCACGTCGGGGAAGTAGCGGGAGGGGAGGGAGTGGTTGCCCATCTCCGGCTGCGTGTCGCAGATCGCCACCAGGTCGTGCTCGTCGAAGACCACGCGGGAGAGGGGAACGACCGGCAGCTTGAGGACCTTGAGCAGGGAGCGGTTCTCGGCCCGTCCGATGATGCCGCCGTAGCCGACGGTGCTCTTGAGCCCCGCCTTCTCCTCGAAGATCTGCGCCAGGGCCATCGCCGCGGCGATCGAGTCGGGGTCGGGGTTGTCGTGGGTGAGGATCAGCGCCTTCTTGCGGGTGCGGGCGAGCTCCACCAGCCGCCGGGCCCGATCCTGGAGGGTCTCGCTGGGAGGGTTGCGGGCCGTGGCCGACCTCGAGGGCGCGCCGCGCCGGGAGCCTGGGTCGACAGGCTCGCGTTCCCTGGAAAGCGCGGATCTTGAAGGGTTTGGCATCCTAGACAAGGCCTCCGTGGAGGTCAAACACGCGGGCCGATCGAAGTATGACCACCCGCGGGGGGGATGGGCACGCCCGAATGGGCCGCGCTCAGAGCAGCGCCCGCAGCTTCGCCAGGTTCTCGGGATAGCGGTCGGGCTCCGGGGTCTCCAGCACGCCGATCGCCCGGGCGAACCGCTCGTCGGCGAGGAGCATCCGGAAGGGCTCGAGCCCCATCGTCCCCGACCCGATCTCCTCGTGGCGATCGACCCTGCAGCCGAGGGGCTTCTTGCAGTCGTTGAGGTGGAAGGCGCGCACCGCCGCCAGCCCCTCGATCGCCTCCTCCAGCTCGTCGAAGGTGGCGCGGTAGCCCGCCTCGGTGGTCAGGTCGTAGCCCGCGGCGAAGGCATGGCAGGTGTCGAAGCAGAAGCCGATCCGCTCCTTCGTCCCGCAGGCCCGCCGGATCCGGCCCAGTTCGTCGAAGCGGGCGGCGATGGCGCTCCCCTGGCCCGCGGTGTTCTCCAGCCAGACCTGCACGCTGCCGGGCACGCGGGCGAGCGCCTCGTCGATCGCCGCGGCGATCCAGGCGATCCCCTCGTCGTGGTCGGGGGCGGAGCCGGGGTGGACCACCAGGCCGGGGATCCCCAGCGCCTCGCAGCGCTGGAGCTCGTCCACGAACGCGTCGAGGCTCTTCGCGCGGAGCTCGGTACCGGGGGCGGCGGCCAGGTTGATCAGGTAGGAGGCGTGGGCCATCGCCGGCATGCCGCTGCGGGCCGCCTCGGCGCGGAAGGCGGCTGCTTCGCCGGGATCGAGGGGGCGCGCCTTCCAGCCCCGCGCGTTCTTGACGAAGATCTGAACCGCGCTGGCGCCGTGCTCCTCGCCCCGCGCGAAGGCCTTGTGGAGGCCGCCGGCGATCGATTCGTGTGCGCCGAGGATCATCCCGCACCTCCCCTTTCGGAGCGCCCGTCGAAGCCGCGCTCTATACCGGCGCTGACGCAGCATGGCAACCGCGCCGCGGCCAGGCACCCCGGCCCGAAGCGCCGACGGCCGCCGTCCCGCGGGGGGAGGGCGGCCGTCGGAAGGGGCGCATGCCGCCCCCCGCGCGGTCGTTTGGATGCCCTCCACCCGGCCGCGCTTCCACGAAACCGGGTGGAGGACGGGCGCGCAACGGATCGCCGCCGCTCCGTGCCGGCTCAGTGGGAGGCGGCGCGGCCACCCTGGCGCTGGCCGTGGAGGAAGCGCACCCCGTTCTCCATGCAGTTCTCCATCGCCTCGATGAGGAGGTTGCGGAGGGCGGAGGCGGGCATCCGCAGGGTCTCGTAGTAGCGGTTGCGGTCCGAGCGGTGGATGATCGGCTGGAGGTAGCCGGCGCGGATCAGGTAGAGGGCCTGGAGCAGGCGCGCGATCTTCCCGTTGTGCTCGGCGAAGGGGAAGACCTGCATGAAGGACCAGTGGACGTGGGCGGCCTGCCGCACCGGGTGGAACTCCTTGAACTCCGCGGTCCCGGTGAACTTCACCACCTTCTCCAGCTCCGCCTCGATCTTCGCCGGCTGGGCGATGTCATGGAAGTAGGTGCGGTGGAGCGGCATCTCCTTGCGGAAGATCGCCTTCTCCTTGGCGCTGGGGTTGGTGTCCCGCAGGAGGATCTCGTAGAGCTCCACCAGGAAGGGGACGGTGAGCCGGCTCTTGCGGCTCTTCGCCTCCGCGCGGATCCGGTCGAGAGCGGCGCGGTGGTTCCGGATGGTGGTCAGCACGCTGATCATCGACGCGTCGCCGACGACGTGGTGCTCGAGGGCCTGGACGAGCTCCTGTTCCGTGAGGACGATGCCGTCGAGGGCATTCTCGTGGTGGTACCACGACATCTCGTAGCGCCGCATGAACTCGGCGCCTGCCTCCGGATGGGCCTCGAGGAGCTCCTTCAGGTCGGCGTTGCGAGCGTCCAGCGAGAAGAAACGGGTGCTCATGTCCGGACTACCACTCCCGTGAAAGGCAGGGGGGGAGGAGCGGGCAGACGCCCGCCCCGCCGCTGAATTCACGCAGAGAGTACCCGGCAAAAAGTCGTGTTGTCAAGCCAGCTTACGCACCTCTCCCGTGCCCGCTGGCAGGCGGGTGGTGGGCGCGGAAGCGGATGTGCGGCGGGGTGGTTACTGGAGCCACTCCCAGATCTGGCGGACGATCTTCGCGGCGGGGTACTTCTTGCCGTGCCCCTCGGCGAGGCGGGGGCCGCGGCCCTCGAGGTAGTTGCCGATGGCGTTGAGGTCCACCGCGTCGTAGACCGCGAGGAAGCTGCGCTCCCCCTCGGCGTCGGTGTGGAGCTCGTAGAGGCGGGAGCGGACGAAGCCGGGGTCGGAGAGGACCTCGGGCATGTGCTCCGACTCGTACCAGCGCACCCACTCCTCCGCCTCCGCGGCGGGGATGGTGACGCGCACCACGAAAGCGGCGCCGGGCTCCTCGCCGAAGCGGAAGCCGCGCCGCGGCTGGGCGACGCGCTCGGCGAACGAGCGGCGCACCTTTGCCTCCGGCTGGGCCTTCTCGGTTTCCTCGGCGAGCTCCGCCCGCTCGCGGGACATCAGGTAGCTCTCGAGTGCCTCGACGGAAGGAAGCTCGTAGAAGCCGACGAACTGACCGTCGTCGCCCCCGACGACGCGGGCGCGGGACGCGAAGGCGTTGCGCCCCATCGCCGCCACGACCTTGGCCACGTGGGAGGCGAACCACCGGGAGTAATCGTCGGACCGAGCCGCCGGAACGTCGCTTTCGACCAGATAGAGGACCATTGCGCGCGCACCTTAGCCGCCTGGCGAACGGTTGTCATCACCTGGATTCGTCGAAAATGCTCCTAGGCGGGAGCGGCGAGCGGCTCGAGGGGCGGCAGCGGCTCCAGCAGCCTCGCCAGGAGGGGCATGTCCGCGGCGAGCTCCGCCCTGCCGCGTTTCACCGCCTGCATCACGTTCTCCACCGAGGGTACCAGCTCCAGCGGGGAGAGGGTGCGGGTGAAGCGCCGCAGCAGGTGGGCGTAGCGCACCGAGCTGCGCACGTTGCCGTCGGCGATCTGCTGGAGCGGTAGCCAGATCGGCGTGGAGAGCCGGGGGGCGAAGCCGTCCAGGGCGAGGACCAGCGCGTTGCGGGCGCCGCCGAGCCTGCCGCTCTGGACGTAGCGCCAGGCGGCGCGGGCGGGGACGTTGTCGGTGATCCCCCCGTCCACCAGGCGGAAGAGCTCCTTCTCCGCGAAGAGGCGGCCGAGGAGATCGTGCATGGGGTCGCGGGGGCGGAGAACGTCGTAGTGGATCGCGCCGGGCACCGCGGAGGAGAAGCCCACCGTGTCGAGGACGTCGAAGTCCCGCGTCCAGTCCTCGTAGCCCACGTGGATCCTGCGGAGGATCTGGGGGCGGGCGAGGAGCTCCGCGGTCGCCTGGGCCACCGCCTCCAGCCGGGCGCGGAGGAGCCAGGGGCGGCGGGCCAGGATCCGGGGATCGAGCAGCCCCTCGTAGAAGGAGAGCGGGCGGGGGAGCATGCCCCGCCGGATCCCGGAGAGGGTGACGATCATCGGGATCGGCAGGTCGCGGAAGGTCCAGGGGGTGCCATCCTCCCGGCTCGCCCAGCGCCCCAGGGGGCCGCGCAGGTAGAGGCGGAGCGCGGCGGGGAGGCCGTAGCGGCTCTCGGTGCGGAGGAGGCGGAAGAGCTTGCCCCAGGTGAGCGAGCGGACCACGCCGAAGATCTCGCCCGCGTCGTAGGCGAGGGTTCGGGCCCGGAAGAGGCCGAGGATCGCTCCCATCGACGTGGCGGCGATGAGCCGGGGTGTGATCCCCCACTCCTCGAGGAGGGCGAAGGCGCCCAGGTAGACGTAGCTGACGCCGCCGCCGCCCCCCAGGGCGAGGACGAGCCGCTTGTGGCGCACCTCGCGGTCGAGGGTGTCGGGGTCGAGCCGGTCCGCGTGGCGGCGGAGGAGGGCGTCGCGTGCGGCGCGGGCCCGGGCGGCGAGGTGGGGGGCGAGGGCGGCGGCGCGGCGGAGGTCGAGGGAGCGGCCCGCGCCGATCGCCTCGAGGTGGCGGCCCAGCTCCTCCCGCCAGGGCTCCAGGTCGGCGTCGAGGTGGAGGTCGCCGCCGTCCGCGGGAAGGGTGTGGAGGCGGGCGAGCCCCACCGCCCAGCGCAGCGCCGCCTCCGCAGGTTGCGGCAGCGCCCCCGGGTGGGCGAGCGAGGCCCGCACCAGGTCGATTTCGAGGTCTTCGAGCGGCTTGAGCCGGCGGAATCGTTCGCGGAGGAGCACCCGGCGCCTGTCCTATCGCGGACAGCGCGCCGCGTCGAGGCCCGCCGGACGTTCAGCGGAAGACGAATCCGATGTTGGCGGTGAAGAGGCCGGCCACGTCGGCGTGGCGCCGCGCCAGCTCGTCGTTGGTCAGGAAGGTGAGCCCGCCGAGCACCTCGAACAGGAGGCCGCCGCGCGAGGCGAACTGGTAGCCGGCGGAGAACTCCGGGGCCCAGTTCCGCTCCGCGTCGCCGCAGGTGGGCTCGCGGATGCCGTCGAGGCCGATGTAGGGGTCGATCCTGTTGAGGCCGAAGCCCAGCTCCCCCACGAAACGGTGCTCGTTGCCGGCGTAGAGCCTGCCGGTGCCTCCCACGGTGGGACAGGCGACGTCGGCGTTGGCGGCGAGCCCCACCTGGCCGCCGATCCCGAGGCCGACGAAGCGGCCCAGCCGCTGCTGCCACTCCAGCCCCGCGGCCATGCCGCGCTGGTAGCCCAGCTTGAGGGCGAGGCCGTTGCGGAAGCCGGTGTTCTCGAGCATCCGCCTGCCGACCGATGGATCGGGGCGCTGCGGCTTCGGGGGGACGTAGCGGGGCTCGCGCGGCGTGGTCCTGGGGACGCCGCCCTGCCGCGGCGCCGGCGGGGCGGTGCGGGGCGGGGGCGGTCCGTCCCGGGGCGCGGGGGGCGCCGGGCGCGGCGCGCTGCCCGCCGGCGGCGCCTGCTTCCCGTTCTCCAGCTCGATCCGCTCCACCTGGCTGCGGGGTATGCGCACCTCGCTCCCGTCCCTGCGGCGGACGACGAGGTGGGCGCCCTCGAACCGCGGCTCCCCGACGATGACCTCTCCGGACTTGGTGACGATGCGCTCCGCTGCGGCGCCCGCGGGTGCGAAGGCGAGGGTGCAGGCGACGGCGACCGCTAGCTTCCTGATCACGGTGGGAATCCTCCGGCAGCCTCGACGGGCGGCCCGTCCTCTTTCTTCACGCGGCCCGATCATTCCTCCACCCCGAGGATCCGCCGGAACGCCTCCCGCACCCCCGAGGTGATGCGCTGGTAGTCGGCGAGGAGCTCGTCGCCGGCCCGTTCGCCCGCGTAGCCCATCCGCCGTGCCAACGTGAGCAGTTCGAAGGGCGCGGTGGGCAGCCTGCCGGTCTCCATGTCGTGGACGATCTGCATCCGCAGCTCGAGGCGGCGGAGGAAGCGGTAGGCGTCGGCGAGGATCGCCGCATCCCCCTCGGCGAGGTGGCCCGCCGCGGCGAGGCGGCGCATCGCCTCCATCGTGTTGGGGGAGCGGAGCCGGGCCTCGTCGCCGCCGTGGACGAGCAGCAGGTACTGCACCGCGAACTCCACGTCGACGATGCCGCCGTAGCCGGTCTTCGGGTTGCGCGCCCCCTCCCGCTCGCCGGAGATCTCCTGCTCCATCCGCGCTCGCATCTCGGCGATCCTGCGCGCGATCGCCTCCGGCCGCTGGCCGGGGCGGAAGATCGCCGGGGCGAGCACCTCCTTGAGCGCCTTCTCCGCCACCGCGGGATCGCCCGCCACCCAGCGGGCGCGCAGCAGCGCCTGCCGCTCCCACAGGGCGCTCTCGCGCTGGTGGTAGGCGGCGAGCGCCGCCAGGGAGACCACCAGCGCCCCCTGGCTGCCCGAGGGGCGGAGGCGGGTGTCGATCTTGTAGAGGATGCCCTCCCGCAGCGGCACCTGCAGGTGGGAGATGAGCCGCTGCGCCAGGCGCGCGAACCACTCCGGGTTGGAGATCCGCCCGCGGCTGCCACCCTCGCTCTCCGCGTCGCCGTGGCCGTAGACGAAGATCAGGTCGAGGTCGGAGTGGTAGCCGAGCTCGTAGCCGCCCAGCTTGCCCAGGCCCAGCACGGCGAGGCGCGCGCCGCCGCCCGGCTCGCCGTAGCGCTCCACCTGCTCCGCGCGAGCCAGGGCGAGCGCCTGGCGGAGGCAGGCGTCGGCCACCGCGGTCAGCTCCTCCATCACCCCCTCGAGATCGAGGTCGCCGGAGACGTCGTTGAGGCCGATGCGGAGCACCTCCTCGTTCTTGAAGCGGCGCAGCGCGGCCAGGCGCCCCTCGAGATCGTCCGCCGGCTTCGCCGCCACCCGCGCCTCCGCCTCCACCCCCAGCACCTCGGGCCCCTTGCGCGGGGAGGCGAGGTCGCGGCGGATCAGCCCGTCGAGGAGCTCCGGGTGGCGGACGAAGTACTTGGACAGGAAGTCGCTGGTGCCGAAGAGCTCGAGGAGCAATCGGGCGGTTGCCGGATGGCCGGCGAGGAGCTCGTACCAGGGGAGGGGGTGGAGGAGCGCCGAGGTGAAGTTGGCGAGGTGGCGCAGCGCCTGATCGGGGTTGGGGGTGCGGGTCGCCTCGGCGAGGAGCTCCTCCGCCTGCCCCTCCAGCGACATGGGCGGGTTGTCGGTGAAGGGCGTGTCGGGCCTGCGGGCGAGGCGGCGCAGCTCCGCCAGCGCCGAAGCCGGATCGAAGAAGCCGCGCTCCGCCAGGGCGGCGATCCGCTCGGCGTCGTCGAGCCGCGGGTCGAGGGCCCGCTGGAGCACCGGATCGTGGGCCCGGGGCGCGGCGCCGGAGACGCCGAGGAGATCGGAGAAGATCTCCTGCACCCGCTCCCGCCGCGCGGCGAGCTCCGCGAGGAAGGACTTCTCCGCCTCCTCCGGCGGGCCGGGGTAGCCCAGCCCCAGCGCCACCCGGCGCCGATCCGCCTCGTTCTGGGGGAGCCGGTGGGTCTGGCGCTCGTCCAGGGTCTGCACCCGGTGCTCGGCCCGGCGGAGGAGGAGCCACGCGGCGGCGAGCTCGTCCCGGTCCCGCGCGGAGAGGTGGCCGGCGAAGAGGAGCTTGTCGAGGGCGGCGAGGGTGCCGCGCTCGCGCAGCCGCTTGTCCTTCCCCGCCCACAGGAGGAGGAGGGCCACCGCCACGAACTCCGCCTCGCGGATGCCGCCGGGGCCGAGCTTGAGGTCGGCCGGTCCCGCCGCGCTCTCCCTGTCGATCCGCGCCTTCATCGCGCGGATCTCCTCCACCGCCTGCAGGTCGAGGGTGCGCCGGTAGATGAAGGGCTCGAGGCTGGCGAGGAACGCCTCGCCCAGCGCCACGTCGCCGGCGATCGCCCGCGCCTTGAGGAGCGCCGCCCGCTCCCAGGTGCGGCCGCGCGCCTCGTAGTAGAGGTAGGCGCTGTCGACGCTCTGGGCGATGGGGCCCATCCGCCCCTCCGGGCGGAGATCGAGATCGACCCGGAAGACGAAGCCGTCCTCGGTGGAGGCGGCGAGCGAGCGCACCAGCCGCTCCGCCACCCGCGCGTAGAACTTCCTGTTGGGGATCCTGCCGTTGGGGCCGCCCGCCGTCTCGCCGTCGGCGCGGTAGAGGAGGATCAGGTCGATGTCCGAGGAGTAGTTGAGCTCCCCGGCGCCCAGCTTGCCCATGCCGAGGACGGTGAGGCCCGCCGCGGGCGCGCCCACCGCCCCCGCGGGCGCGCCCCAGGCGGCCACCTCCTCCGCGGCGATCCGCTGCAGGCTCTGATCGACCAGCACCTCGGCGAGGAGGGAGAGCTCCGCCGCCACGTCGGGGAGCGCGCCGGCGCCGCCGAGATCGCGGGCGGTGATCCGGAGGAACTCGCGGTACTTGAACCGGCGCAGCGCCTTGAGGAGCGCCGCCTCGTCGCCGGGCGGCACCCGGGCGAGGCGCTTCTTCACCTCCCGCTCGAGGCGGGCGCGGGGCTTGGCCACCTCGTAAAACGGGGTCACCGCCAGGTGGCGGCCGAGGCGCGGGTGGGCGCAGAGCTCCCGCACCAGGAAGCGGCTTCCGGCGAGGACCGGGACGAGGCGCGAGAGCAGCGGCTCGTCGATGAGCGGCGGCCTGCCGAAGCGGGCGATCCACGCCTCCGCCCAGCGGAGGAGGGCGGCGAGGGCGGTGGGGGGATCGGCGCTGGCCGCACAGGCGCGGGCGGCGGCGTCGAGGGCGTCCTCGGGGACGCCGGCCTGCTGGAGCTTCTCGATGGCGCGAAGGTCGGTGGGGCTCAAGGGGGCCGAAGCGTACGCGTTGCCGCGGCGCGAGGAAACCCGCTGCGCGCGGTCCTCTTCCGTGCAGCGCAGCGGCCGCCCCCGTGGGCGGCAGCGAGCCGCGAATCCCGAGGAAGATCCGCGCGCTCACCCCGCCGCCGGCGGCGGGTTGGGGGGAAGTGAACGCTCCGCGACAGCGCTTCCGGCGGGCGCGTTGAAAGCCCTCGGTCGGTTGCCCTATACCCCGCCGGTGCATACCTCCACGCCGCCCTGAACGCCCCTGGGTTCAGCTTGGGAGAGGGCAGCAGAGTGAAGGAATTCCCGTTCGATTGGGTGGACCTCGCCAGGCGCATGCCGGCGCTCGGGCGTTGGCTCGATCGTCTGCAGCGCCTCCGGGGGCGGGTCGCCCACCTGGCAGCGAGGCCCATGGTGGCAGAGCTCAAGGACCTGAAGGACATGACCGTGCGGGCTCTCCGGGAGCTCGCGCAGCGCGTGGTCGGCCCGTCGAGCGCCGACCTCACCACCCGCAGCGAGCTGATCGCCGCCATCTCCGCGGCGCTGGGAGGCAGGGGCGCTGCGGGGGAGGAGGAGCCGGCGGGCGCAGGTGACGAACGGACGTGGAAGCGCGGACCCGGCAACCCGGAGCAGGCGACCGAGCCGCGGCCGGAGGGCTACTTCCTGGCGCGGGTGCTGGGCGAGAAGGAGGTTCACGACGCGCCCCACGCGCTCACCGAGGACCACCTGGCGGAGCCGGGGGAGATCCCCGCGGAGCTGGAGGAGGAGGTGGCGGCGGAGGAGCCGCTGCCCACCACCGCCGCGCCGGTCTACGACGAGGGGCTCGGCGATCTGCCGCTGGGGTACGGCGACGATGCGCTCGTGGCGCTCCCGCGCGACCCCTACACCCTGTGGTGCTACTGGGACTTCGCCCACCATACGGTGCAGGAGGCGATGCGGGGCCTCGAGAACCCCCACGCCCGGATGCGGATCTACGAGCAGGGAAAGCTGGTGCGGGAGCTCGACTTCGCCCTCGAGTCCCGCTCCTTCTACGTCAACGATCTCACCCCGGGGCGGCACTACCGGGTCGAGCTCTACTTCTACGGGACCAACGGCGGGCAGAAGCGGATCGGCAGGCCATCCAACACCATCGGCCTTCCGCCCCGCGGCCCCTCGCCGATCATCGACGACCGCTTCGTGACGCTCCCCTGGGGCATGCCGCTCGCGCGGCGCCACGACCTCTTTTCCCGCGCCAGGCCCGAGGGCGGTTTCTCCGGCGAGGAGCGCGACGCGCTCCGCGCCGCCAGCGAGGGGAGGCCGCTGGGCGCCTCCGAGACGATGGGGCCCGGCGCTCCTCCTCCAGCCGGCGGCGCCCAGAGCGCGCGTCCCTGGTCCGGCACCCGTTACGAGGGAGCGTAGGCGATGCAGGGCTACCTGATCATCCAGCTGCATGCGCACCTGCCGTTCGTCCGGCACCCCGAGCATGAGCACTTCCTCGAGGAGGACTGGCTCTACGAGGCGATCACCGAGACGTACATCCCGCTCATCTCGCGCTTCGAGAAGCTGGCGGACGAGGGGATCCCGTACCGGATCACCATGACGATGACCCCGCCGCTGGTGCAGATGCTGCGGGACGAGCTGCTCCAGAACCGCTACAGCCGCCACATCGACAAGCTCTGCGAGCTGGCGGGCAAGGAGCTGGAGCGCACGCGCAACGGCGATCCGCGCATCCACAAGAGCGCGCAGTTCTACCACCACCACTTCAACCACACCCGGTGGCTGTGGCACGAGCGCTACAAGAAGGATCTCGTCGGCGCGGTGCGCAGGCTCCAGGACCACGGCTGCCTGGAGATCATCACCTGCGGCGCCACCCACGGCTTTCTGCCGCTGATGCAGATCCACCCCGAGGCGGTGCGGGCGCAGATCACCGTGGCGGCGGTCCACTACCGCAACCATTTCGGCCGCGATCCGGTGGGGATCTGGCTGCCCGAGTGCGGCTACTACCCGGGCGTGGAACGCTTCCTCGCCGCGGAGGGGATCCGCTACTTCTTCGTGGACACCCACGGGATCCTCGACGCCACGCCGCGCCCGCGCTACGGCGTCTACGCGCCGCTCTACACCTCGGCGGGCGTCGCCGCCTTCGGGCGCGATCCCGAGTCGAGCGAGCAGGTGTGGAGCGCGGAGACCGGCTATCCCGGCCACCCCGACTACCGGGAGTTCTACCGGGACGTGGGCTACGACCTCGACTACGACTACATCCGGCCCTACATCCAGGCGACCGGCGAGCGGAAGAACACCGGCATCAAGTACCACCGCATCACCGGCAAGACGCCCCACAAGGATCTCTACGACTGGGAGGTCGCGTTCGCCCGGGCCGACGAGCACGCGGGGAACTTCATGTTCAACCGCATGAAGCAGATCGAGCACCTCGCCGGGGTGATGGGGCCCGATCGCAAGCCTGTGGTCCTCGCGCCGTACGATGCGGAGCTCTACGGCCACTGGTGGTTCGAGGGGCCGGTTTTCCTCGAGATGCTCATCCGCAAGGCGGTCCACGACCAGCAGGTCTTCCGCCTCGCCGCCGCCTCCGACTACCTGCGCGAGAACCCGACCCAGCAGGTGGCCACGCCGCCGCTCTGCTCCTGGGGCGCGGGCGGCTACGCGGGCGTGTGGCTCGACGGATCGAACGACTGGATCTACCGCCACCTCCACAAGGCGGCGGAGCGGATGATCGCGCTGGCCCGCGACTACAACGAGCCGACCGATCTCGAGCGCCGCGCCCTCAACCAGGCGGCGCGGGAGCTGCTGCTCGCGCAGTCCTCCGACTGGGCCTTCATCATGAAGACCGGGACGATGGTGGAGTACGCGGTGCGGCGGACCAAGGAGCACATCCTGCGCTTCAACCGCCTCCACGATCAGATCCGCACGGGCGCCATCGACGAGGGCTGGCTCGCCTGGACCGAGTCGCGGGACAACATCTTCCCGGAGATCGATTTCCGGGTGTACAGGCCGCTCTGATCGGCGTGCCGCCAGGCCGTGCCGGCATTAGCTTGCCCGGCAGGGTCGGAGGCAGGCGTGAAGAGGCTGGTCTGGGCGGCGGCGCTGCTGGCCGCGGTCGGTTGCGGCGACGAGGAGGGCCACGGAGCACGGGAGCTCCCGCCCAATTTCGAGCGGAGCTGCAGCGAGGGGGAGGAGTGCCCGGGGCGGCGGTGCGTCCGGGTCGGGCCCAACCAGCAGGGTCTCCCCGGCGTCTGCTCCCGCGCCTGCAGCGGCGACGTGGACTGCGGCAAGGACGCCGCCTGCTTCCTCCTCGGCGACGCGGGTGCGTCGTGCCTGGCGCTCTGCTCCGAGCGCAACCCCTGCGAGGGCGGCCTCGCCTGCGTGCTGGTGGGCAGCGCCGGCGAGATGGCCTGCTTCGTCGAGCCCCTCGCACCGTAGCGCGGATCAGTCGTCGCGGACCGCGCCGCGCATCCGCTTGATCGCGCCGCGCCTCACCTTCCCCTCGACCCGCCGCCGCCTGGAGCCCAACGTGGCCCTGGTCGGACGGCGCACCTTCGGGACGTGGTTCAGCTGCTCGAGGCGGGCGGCGAGCCGCTCGAAGGCGCGCTCCACGTTGCGGGTGCGGCTCCGCTCCTCCGCCGCCGTCACCACCACGCCCGAGGGCTCGTGGCGCAGCCGCACCGCGTTGTCGTGCTTGTTCCTGTGCTGCCCGCCCGGCCCGCCAGCGTTGTAGAATTCCACGCGGCTCTCCCGCTCCAGGGCCTCGCGGCTCGTGTCGTAGCGCATCGCCCGCAAACATCTCCGCTTCGGCGCCGGACCGCAAACGGGATGGGCGGCCACCTCGCCGGGGGACGCGCCCTCCCGCGCGGGGGCAGGTACAGGTTCGTCCCGTCGCGTGGATGCGATATCGTCTCTCCGTGCTCCTCGCTCATCTCACCGACATCCACGTCGCCGACGAGCGCGACTACGACGAGCGCTGGAAGACCAAGGTCCGCAAGCACTCGGAGGAGCTGCTCGAGCGGCTGCTGGTCGACCTGGCCTCCTTCCGGCCCGACCACGTGGTCCTCACCGGCGACATCACCCAGACCGCGCTGCGGAGCGAGTTCGAGCGGGCGCGCGCCCACCTCGACCGGCGCCTGCCCGGCGTGCGCCTCACCGTCCTGCCGGGCAACCACGACAAGTGGTGCGAGGACGCGGGGCGCTTCTTCGCCGAGACGTTCGGCGACCTGAGCCACTGCGAGCTGGGGGGCGAGGGCTTTCCCTTCTGCCACCTCCTCGGCGAGGACGTGGCCCTGGTGGCGCTCGACTCCTCGCCGTGGGTGCCGGGGGTCGACCCGGCGGACGTGAAGGGCTACGTCGATCCCGCGCAGCTCGAGCGCCTGCGCCAGCTCTCGGAGGACGCCCGGCTGCGCTCCCGCCTGCTGGTGGTGCTGATCCACCACCACCTGCGCCTCTCGGAGGAGGACGAGAAGGCGCTCGATCCCAAGGATCCCACGCCGCTGGAGAACGCCTCCGACGTGCTCGCGGCGCTCCAGCAGGCGAACGTGGGGCTGGTGCTCCACGGCCACCGGCACAAGCAGATGCGCCTCGAGCTGGTGCTGGGCAACAGGCCGGTCCCCGTCCTCTGCCCGGGGAGCGCCACCCGCGTCGATCCGCGCCCCGACCGCACCGGCCGCTACGGCCTCTACAGGATCGAGGAAGGCCTGCTGCGCGAGGCGCGGGTGCGCGCCTGGGATCCCGCCCGCGGTACGTTCGACTGGGCCTGATCGCCGCGGCGCGCGCACCGGATCCCGAGCCGCCGCGCGCCCGGTCGGGCGGAGGGCGGAACCCGCAGGCACGTGCGGCACGCCACCACGGGCCGCCCGCAAGCCCCGCGACCCGCCGCCGGGGAGCCTCCCCGCTCCCCGGGCCGGACATAGCTTTCCCGCTGGGTCCGAGCGGGAGGTTGCGGGTGGGTTGGACGGTCTTTCCCGGGGGCAGGGCGCGCCTGCGGATCGCGATGGTGTCGACGCCGTGGGTCCCGGTGCCCCCGGCGCGCTACGGCGGCACCGAGCTGGTGGTCTCCGAGCTGGTCAACGGCCTCGTCCTCGAGGGGCACGAGGTGGTCCTCTTCGCCACCGGCGACTCCCGCGTCCCCTGCGCGCTCCGCGCCTTCTACCCGCGGGCGCAGTGGCCGCCCGAGTCCCTGTCGGAGCTGGTCCACTCCACCTTCGCCGCCGAGGCGATCCGCGCCGCGCCGCGCCGCTTCGATCTGGTGCACGCC
>Ga0182742_1000905_pt1 | contig 41598 bp, 34 predicted proteins | sample eDN5th37CBELigMG_FD_128880 | JGI IMG/M metagenome (GOLD analysis project Ga0182742, IMG submission 128880) | Enriched Miracle-Growth compost microbial communities from Emeryville, California, USA - eDNA 5th pass 37_C BE-Lig MG (version 2)... ... | reverse complement strand
CGGGCCGGGCATCGATCGAGTGCCATGGGGCTTGGGGGGAAACCGTTTCGAGCATCCGAACTCCTTCATTGCCCCCGGCGGTCCGTCAATGTGTAGGGATCCTGCGGGGTTATGTAGCGTTGTCGTATATACTGCCGCCCGTACCCGGCTGTTCGGGTGCGGGCCGGCAACCTCAAGCGCAACAGCAAGGATACCAATGGGGCGGCGACAAGGCGGGGAGACGACGATGAGCGCCAAGAGAGCATGGGAAAGGACATCGAACTAGCCATTCTGTTTGCCGACGTGGTCGGCAGCACACGAATCTACGAAGTCATGGGCGACTTGCGTGCCCGCGACATGGTGTTGACCTGCGTGGAGATCATGCGGGCGGCCACCGAGCAGAATCACGGCACGGTCATCAAGACCATCGGCGACGAGATCATGGCGACGTTCCCCACGGCGAACGACGCCATCAACGCCGGCAGCCGCATGCAGCATGACATCCGCATCCATGCGGAGTTGAAGGTCGAGGGGCAACCCATCGCGATCCGCATCGGCGGCCACTTCGGGCCGGTGGTGCTCGAGAATCGCGATATCTTCGGCGCCGCGGTCCACACGGCGAACCGCATGACCAGCCAGGCCAAGGCCGGGCAGATCATGATCACCAGCGCCATGGTCGAGCGGCTCGCGCCGGAGTGGCAGTCGGCCGTGCGTCAGATCGACGTTGCGACGCTCAAAGGCAAGACCAGCGAGGATGAGCTGTTCGAAGTGCTTTGGCAGAAGGAAGACGCCACCAGCATGCTGCCCGCCATCGCGCTCGGCGCCGCCGCTTCCAGTCGCGACAAGCAGCGTGCGCGCCGTCTGCGCCTGCGGTTCCAGGGTCAGGAGATCGTGGTCGACGAGAGCCGTGCGAACATCGCCATCGGCCGCGCGGAAGAAAATGACATCGTCGTGAAGGGCAATTTGATTTCCCGCCTGCACGCCCGGATCGAGCTGGTCCGCAACAAGTTTCAGCTCGTCGATCAAAGCACCAACGGCACGTTCGTCACCACGCGCGAAGGCGAAGAAGCTTTCGTCCGTCGCGATACCATGCAGTTGAAAGGCGAGGGCTTGATCGGCTTCGGCCGCGTGCCGGAAAATAACTCGTCGCTGACCGTTCGCTACGTCTGCGAAGAGTAGCCATCCAATAAGTCTTTCAGCCAGACAAGTGTGTAAGCAAACACAGGCTGCGCCGTTCGCCGTTACACTTCATACAGTTTAAGGACAAGCTCGGGTTCCTATGCCACGTTCATTTGCACACATCACGCCTCGATATATCGTCGATCGAGTGGCTGTCATGATCGACGAGCGCCGTCATCCCTCCAATCCCTGGCTGACATCCAGGGCCGTATTCCTGCTCGATCAGCTCTTGAAAAGCGACGATATCGGTGTGGAGTTCGGCTCTGGCAGGAGCACGCTGTGGTTCGCCCAAAGGCTCAAGCACATCACCTCTATCGAGGACAATAAAGCCTGGTTCTCGACTGTCACGACGCTTCTCGCCAATGCGGGTGTTGCTCAGAAAGTCGACTACCGGCTTGCCGAAGACGAGGCCAGCTATGCCGGGCAGGCCTCGACTTTTTCCGATCAGTCCGTCGATTTCTGTCTGGTCGATGGCTCCGCTCGGGATTCATGTGCTTTGGGCATGGTTCCAAAGGTGAAGTCCGGGGGGCTCCTCGTCGTCGACAACGTGAACTGGTATCTGCCCAACGACGTCTCGCGAAGCCCCAATACGCTCAGATCTCACCAGGGAACGGCATCGAAGACTTGGGCGGAATTCTCGGAGCAAACCAAGCAATGGCGCCGGATCTGGACTTCCAACGGCGTCACCGACACTTGTATCTTCTTTAAACCGTAGTCGGGCCGCGCCGTCATGGCGCTGCAATCATGCGCCTTGCGGCGCATGAACCAACCTGGAACTGCAACAAACCGTTACGGAACCGCAACCCGACCGTAGTCTCGCTGAAATATTCGCCCCACACACTACGCACACATTTCCTCCAGTGTGTCGTCGTCGGGAGCGACTAGATGAGAACTATTCGTTGGATGATTGCGAGCGCCGTAGCGGTGGCTCTCGCGGGTTGTGGTGCGGATGAGATTTCTTCCGCGGGTGCAGGCGGCCCCGTCACGATCACCAACCCTCCACCGGTCCAGAATCCGAACCCTGGCCCGTCGAATCCGGGCAACGGCGGCGTTCAACCCGCGGCCGAATGTCCCGACATCGCCAATGACATCAAGCTCTCCGATGCGGGCACCATCGAAGGGCCGACGGGCACTTATCGTGTTTGCGATCTGCCGGCACGCTTCACGGCGAGCTCGACACTGCCTCGCGTTCCCGGCTTGCTGTATGCGTTGCATGACCGCGTAGATGTCGGCACCGACCTCGGTCCGGTGGCGACGGCCGATGAAGCGTCGGTCACGCTGACCATCGAGCCGGGCGTCGTGCTGTTCGGCAAGGCCGGCACCTCGTGGCTCGCAGTGAATCGCGGCAACAAGATTCAGGCAGTCGGCACGGCGTCGCAGCCGATCGTATTCACCAGCCGTGACAACGTATTGGGTCTTGCAACCGATGACTCGCAGGGGCAGTGGGGCGGCGTCGTGTTGATGGGCCGCGCGCCGATCACCGATTGCCGCACGGGAACGCCCGGCGCCGTCGATTGCGATCGTCAGACCGAAGGCTCCGCTGCTCTGGCTCTCTACGGCGGCGCTACGGTGGAAGACAGCAGCGGTGCGCTGAGCTACGTGCAGATCCGCTACTCCGGATATGTGCTCGGCGCCAACTCGGAGTTGCAGGCCCTCACGCTCGAGGGCGTCGGCAACGGCACGACGATCGATCACATCCAGATGCACAACAGCTCGGACGACGGCTTCGAAATCTTCGGCGGCCGCGCGCACATGCGGCACATCGTGGTCACCGGTGCGGATGACGACAGCGTCGACGTGGACACCGGCTACAAAGGCACCATTCAGTATGTGATCGCGGTCCAGAAGACCTCGGGTGCTGCGGACTCGATGATCGAGCTGGATTCGGCGAATGCGCTCGAGGATCAAACGCCGCGTACTCATCTGAAGCTCGCGAACTTCACATTCGTTCATCGCAACCCAGGTACGGGCAATCAGGCCGCAATGCTGTTCCGCGGTGGCGCGGATGCGAATCTGGTGAACGGTGTGTTGACCACCCCGATGGCATGTCTGCGTCTGGCGGGAGCCAACATCCTCGCGAGCGATGCCGCCATCGATAAGCTGGGTCCGCCGCGATTCGATTCAGTCGTCATGTCGTGTGGCACTACGGCTACGGTCGCCGGTACCGGTGTGACTGCCGACGATGCGCTGACTGCGTTCAACGCGGGCACCAACAACAACGCCACGTTCTCTCCGACGCTGACTGGCACCTTCATCAACGGTGCGAACGAGACAGCCGTGACGGCGGTGAATCCTCAGACGATCGATCCGGACTTCGACGCCATTGCCACGCCATACATCGGTGCGGTCCGTGACGCCAGCGACACGTGGTATGCGGGTTGGACATGCAACTCGACGACCGCCAACTTCGGCGGCACGAGCGGCGCGTGCACCTCGTTGCCGTCGATCGCTCAATAACTCGTAGCGATAGGTGCGGCGGGCTGCGATGACGAGTCGCGACCCGCCGCATCCAAATTCTGAAGATCGAACATCTCCGAGAATGTCAGGAATGAATATGTCCAAGCCGCGCAAGTGGGGCATGTTGCTCGCCGCTACCGCGTTTTCCACCCAGGCCTTCGCTCAGGGGCCGGTCGAAGTGGACGCCTCCGAGCAAGCGCAGGAAACCGATACAGCAGCGACCCCGGAGTCGCGCACAAGAGAGTCGGTTGATGTCGCCATGCCGGGCGGCATTCCCACCGTGACCGTCGTCGGTCGTCGCGAGCGAGAAGTGCAGCGAGAAACGACGCAGGTCATCACCGTTCTTTCGAGCGAAGATATCGCTCGCACCGGAGAAGGCAACATCGCCGGTGCGCTCGGTCGCGTGACGGGATTGAGCGTGGTGGGCAGTGGCTTCGTCTACGTTCGCGGTCTGGGCGATCGATATTCGCTCGCGTTGCTCAACGGCTCGCCGCTGCCGAGCCCCGAGCCGATGCGTCGCGCCGTGCCGCTCGATTTGTTTCCTACCGACGTGATTGCGTCTTCGTTGGTTCAAAAGACTTATTCACCGAACTTCCCCGGCGAATTCGGCGGGGGCGTGATCAACCTGACCACGCTTGCGATCCCACGGCAGTCGTTTCTGGATGTGAATGTCGGAGTCAGCGGCGACAGCGAAACCACCGGTCGTGTCGGCTACGACTACTACGGCAGCAAGTATGACTGGACCGGTTACGGCAATCGCGATACGCCTGCGGCGCTCAAAGCATTTTTCAATAGCGGCCAGCGCATGAGCCAGGGCAACGTCAACACCGGCGAGATCGCCAGTCAGTTGGTGGGACGCAACAATGGCCTGGTGCAGAAGAGCGACGACACGCCGCCGAATTTCTCTGGAACCATCACCGGCGGCAACACCTGGCAATTGGGGGACTCGGACCTCGGTGTGATCGCCACGGCCGGCTTCAGCAACGGCTGGCGTACCCGCGACAACTTGCAGCAGACACCGGCCAGCGCCGATTTGTCGGTCATCGACAAGGACTTTCGCCAGGTCGCAACCGAGAACCGGGCCGTTGCCAACGCGCTGCTCGGCGTCGGTTATGAGTTCGGCGATGGCAACACGGTGCGCTGGACCAACGTATATATCCACGACACGCTGAAGCGCACGAGCCTCGCCGAAGGTAAGCAGAACAATTCGCGGCCCGGCGCGGACTTCAGCGATCAGAGCACTGCGCTGTATGAACGTGAGTTGATGAGTACGCAGATCACCGGCGGTTTCAATCTCGCGCCGTTGACGGTCAGCACACGAGCGTCTTACTCCACATCGAAGCGAGAAGCGCCGTACGAATTGGGCATCGGCTACATGCGATCGAACCAGGCATCGAGTCCGTTTGGTGAGTACTTCATCAACCGGCTGGATAACGGCAACACTGGCTATGCCGACATTGCCTTCTCGAACCTGGAGGAAGATCTGTGGTCGGCCGGCGTGGATCTCACGGCGCAGATCCTGCCTGGCGTGGTGCTATCCGGTGGTGTGGACATCACGGACACACAGCGCGATTCGACGCGCCGAGAGTTCCAGCTCGTCGCTCCTTCGACCTTGCCGAACTCCATTGCAATGCTCCGGCCCGACTTCCTGTTGAGCCGTCCGATCATCGAGGAATACGGTATCGGGATGATCGAGACGACCGAAAGCGATCCAGCTTTCACAGCGCGTCTGCGTACCGAGGCGGCCTATGCTCAGGTTCAAGCGGAACTGATGGATGGGCTGGAGCTCAGCGCCGGCGCTCGCTACGAAAAGGGTGAGCAGGAAGTGCGTCCTCTGCAGGTGTTCACGGGTGCGATCAACTCCGGCGCGACCACCAGCATCGACAACGATTATGTGTTGCCGGGTGCGACGCTTACATACAGGCTCAACGATGACATGCAGTTGCGCTTCAATGCGTCCAAGACCATCGCGCGTCCGCAGTTTCGAGAGCTGATGTTCCAGCTGTACTTCGACCCCGAGTACAACCGCTACTATCGCGGCAACCCGCTGTTGACAGACAGCGAGTTCGTCAACGGCGAAGCGCGCTTCGAATGGTACTTTGCTCCCGAGCAGCGCTTCTCAGTCGCGGGCTTCTACAAGACGATCGACGATCCGATCGAGGCGTTCACCGGATTCACGGACAACACGCCGGAGACCAGCTTTGCCAATGCACCCGAGGCCGCGTTGTATGGCGTGGAGATCGAGGTGCAGAAATACTTCCAGCTCGACGATCTGTTCTCCAACTCGTTCCTGGGTTCGCGCCGTGCCGTGGTGACCGGCAACTACACCTTCACGGACTCACAGATCAAGGTGAGGGAGGGCGATGTCGTGCGGGTGTATGGCGCGATGGCGCAGCCCGCGAGCAATGTCTTCAGAGACGGCAGCCAGCTGACGGGCCAGTCGGATCATCTGGTCAATCTGCAGTTCGGCTTGGAAAGTCCGCAGCGATTGTCGCAGCAGACCATCTTGCTGTCCTACGCAAGCGACCGCGTGACCAGCCGTGGCGCCACCGGTTTGCCGGACATCTACGAGTCCCCGGGCCTGCGCGTCGACTTCGTTGCGCGCGAGGCGTTCAATCTGTTCGATACGGATCTGGAAGCGAAGCTCGAGATTCGCAACATCTTCGGTCGCGACTACAAGGAGTTTCAGCAGCGCGGTCCGAACACCGTGTACTACAACCGTTACGATGTCGGCACGATGTTCTCGGCGTCGCTGACGATGAGTTTCTGAGGGCAATAAAAAGGCGGCGAGGTTGAAGCCTCGCCGCCCCGGTTCGAAACGAATCAGACTCAAGCCGCGTTGGCGGCTTCCAGTCGCTTCGCCACGCCCTTCAATTCTTCCCTCAGCTGGCTCGGTACGCGGCTGCCGAACTCTTCGAGGTACTTGCCGATGGCATCGACTTCCTGACGCCAGGCGGCGGGGTCGATGGAGAGCAGGGTCTCGAGCGTCGCGGAATCCATATCCAGGCCGCTGACATCCAGGTCTTCTTTGCGCGGCACGAGGCCGATCGGAGTTTCGACCGCGCCGGCCTTGCCCTCACAGCGATCGGCGACCCACTTCAGCACGCGCAGGTTCTCACCGAACCCGGGCCACATGAACTTGCCGTTGCGGTCCTGGCGGAACCAGTTGACGTGGAAGATCTTCGGCAGCTTGCTGGCGTTCTTGCCGCTGCCGATCTTCAGCCAGTGGCTGAAGTAGTCGGCGAAGTTGTAGCCGGCGAACGGCTTCATCGCCATCGAGTCGCGACGTACCACGCCCATCTGGCCGACGGCCGCTGCCGTCGTCTCGGACGCCATGCCGGCGCCGACCAGCACGCCGTGGGCCCAGTTGCGCGCTTCATAAACGAGCGGCGCCACTTCGCGACGACGGCCACCGAACAGGATCGCGGAAATCGGCACGCCTTCGGGCGCATCCGCGAGCGTGGAGTAGATCGGGTTCTGCTTCGCCGAGACGGTGAAGCGTGAGTTCGGGTGAGCGGCGGGGCCATTGCCGGTGTACGGCTTGCCTTGCCAGTCGAGCGCGGGCTTGCCGCTCTCGAGGCCTTCCCACCACGGCTGATTGTCTTCGGTCACCGCGACGTTGGTGAAAATCGTGTCGCGCTGGATCATGTCGAAGGCGTTGCGGTTGGTCTTGCGGTTCGTGCCCGGCACGACGCCGAAGTAGCCCGATTCAGGATTGATCGCGCGCAGCTGGCCTTCCTCATCGACGTGCAGCCAGCTGATGTCGTCGCCGAGCGTCCAGATCTTCCAGCCCGGCATCGAGCCCGGCGGAACCAGCATCGCCAGATTGGTCTTGCCGCAGGCGGAGGGGAAGGCGGCAGCGATGTAGTGCGTCTTGCCTTCCGGGCTCTGCAGGCCCATGAGCAGCATGTGTTCGGCGAGCCAGCCTTCTTCGCGCGCCTGATAGCTGGCGATGCGCAGTGCGTGGCACTTCTTGCCGAGCAGCGCGTTGCCGCCGTAGCCGGATCCCACGCTCTTGATCGTGAGCTCTTCGGGGAAGTGCATGATGAAGCGGCGGTCGGGATTCAGATCGCCGATCGAGTGCAGGCCTTTCACGAACGTGTCTTCGCGCTCGATGCGCTTCAGCGCGGCGTCGCCCATGCGGGTCATCAGTCGCATGTTGACGACAACATACGGGCTGTCGGTGATCTCGACGCCGCAACGGGAGAAGGGCGAATCGATAGGGCCCATGCAGTACGGGATCACGTACATGGTGCGGCCCTTCATGGCGCCGGCGAACAGGTCGTCGACCTTGCGATGAGCCTCGACCGGATCCATCCAGTGATTGTTCGGGCCCGCATCCTCCTTGTTGCGCGTACAGACGAAAGTCAGGTGCTCGACGCGCGCCACGTCCGAGGGGCTCGAACGGTGCAGATAACAATTGGGATGGGTGTCCTGGTTGAGCTTGATAAGATCGCCGCTCTGGAGCATCGCTTCGATCAGTGCAGCGTTCTCGGCGTCTGAACCATTGCACCAGTGGATCGATTCCGGCTGGGTCAGGCGGGCGACTTCCTCCACCCAGCGTTTGAGCGATGCGTTAGACGTGGACATTAGAGCGGCAACCTCGCGGCTTCATGAAAACTCATAGATGTATTAGTGCCAGTGATTATACCCAGCGCTTTCCGCGCTGCATGGCTTGTCGACTTCCTTGACGTGGGTATTGCGCATAACGCGGCCCATGCTTCAGGAAGAGGCGACGAAATTGTACGTATCTTGATGAAATCCCTAATTTTAGTTGCTGTATGGCTGACAACGTTGGCCACGACCGCTATCGCCAGCGAGGCGGTCGAGCTGCGCACTCAGCTGATTGCCGAAGTTCGCGAGAGCACCGGACCAGCGGAGCGCCCGACCTTTCGTCTGGTGCCGGCGGACCGGCTTTCGCAGGGGCAAGTCGTCTACTACACAGTACGAATCACCAACCCAACGCCGGTATTCGCCAATAAGGTCCAGGTCAGTCAATTGATTCCAGCCAATACCACCTACCTGCCCGGGTCTGCGGCCGGGCCGGGGGCGGAGGTCGAGTTTTCGATCGATGGCGGTCAGAGCTTCGGCCGGCCGGAGAGCCTGAAGCAGGCGGACGGCGCACGCGCCACGCCCGAGCAATACACCCACATTCGCTGGACGCTGCGCAATCCGCTGGCGCCCGGAGCCACCGCACTGGCCCGGTTTAGAGCTACCTTCAATTGATGCAAGACTTCGAGGACATCTTCGGCGCCGAGGGGCCGCTGGCCACAGCGATCCCGGGGTTTGCCACACGCGATGAGCAGATCGCGATGGCCGAGCAAGTCTGGCAGGCGGTGCGCTCGCACGGCCGCCTCGTCGTCGAGGCGGGCACCGGCACGGGCAAGACGTTCGCGTATCTGGTGCCCGCATTACTGTCCGGTCGTCGCGTGATCATCTCCACCGGCACGCGCAATCTGCAGGATCAGTTGTTCCATCGCGATCTGCCGACGGTGTCGGCGGCGATCGGTCGACCAGTGCGAGTGGCGCTATTGAAAGGCCGTGCGAACTATCTGTGCGTGCACCGGCTCGAGATGGCCGAGCAGCAGGCCGTCTCTCGCGGTCTTCGGCGCGAAGTCGCTTCTGCATTGTCACGAGTGCGAGCATGGGCGAAGGTCACCAAGGAAGGCGACATTTCAGAGCTCGCACAACTGAGCGATTCGGATCCAGTATGGCCGTGGGTCACCTCGACGCGCGACAACTGTCTGGGGCCGGAGTGTCCCTCGTTCGATCGTTGCCACGTCGTCAATGCCAGGCGCAATGCGCAGGGCGCCGACATCGTGGTGGTGAATCACCACCTGTTGATGGCCGATCTGGTGCTCAAGGAGGAAGGCTTCGGCGATCTGCTGCCGGGGGCCGACGCCATCGTCATCGACGAGGCGCATCAGCTGCCGGAAGTGGCCGCAAACTTTCTTGGCTTCACCGTTTCGAGTCGTCAGCTGCAGTCGCTGGCCCGCGATCTTGCGAGTGAGCTGCTGCTGGCAGGGCCGCAGCAGGCGGTGTCGGCGGCGTTCTCGCAAACCATCGATCGGCAGCTCGTCGATCTGCAGGACTCGCTGCGCAGCCAGCGCGAGCGTTGCGAATTCAAAGACTGGCCGTCGCTCACGATCGAAGGGCTCGCCAATCTGCGCGCCTCGCTCGACGATCTCACGCAGGCGCTGGCCGAAGCGTCCAAGGACAACACGGGGCTAGCGAATCTGCGCCGCCGCGCCTCGGATCTGTCGAGTCGATTGGGCTCGTTGATCGAAGAGGAAGGCGAAGCGGCTGTGCCAAGCGTGCGTTGGGCGCAAAGCTCTGCGCAGGGTGTGTCGTTTCACCTGGTGCCGCTCGATGTGGCCGAGCAACTCGGCAATCTGGTGCAAGCAAACGCGGCGGCTTGGGTGTGCACCTCGGCAACGCTTGCCATCGGCGAGAGCTTCGATCATTTCATGCAACGAATCGGCATGCGTGACGCACGAACTGCGCGCTATGGCAGTCCGTTCGACTATGAATCGCAAACGCTTCTGTATCTGCCGAGAGGCTTGCCACCGCCATCATCTCCGCGACATACCGTGAGTGTCGTCGACGCCGCGTTGCCCGTGCTGCGCGCAAGTGGTGGACGTGCGTTCATGTTGTTCACGAGTCATCGTGCGCTTCGAGAAGCGGCCGACTTGTTGTTGGCGCGCTTGGGCCCGGCGTTGCCGTTTCCAGTGCTGGTGCAGGGCGATGCTCCGCGTGAAGTGCTGTTGACCCGATTCCGGGAACGGGGCAATGCGGTGCTGTTGGGAACCAGCAGTTTCTGGGAAGGTGTCGATGTCAAAGGCGCGGCGCTCTCGGTCGTCATCATCGACAAGCTGCCGTTCGCCGCACCCGACGACCCGGTGCTCAAAGCGCGTCTGGAGGCCATCGAGCGTCGTGGCGGCAATGCGTTCTTCGAAGAACAGATCCCGCAGGCGGTGATCACTTTGAAGCAGGGCGTCGGCCGCCTGATGCGCGATCCGAACGATTTCGGAGTGATCATGCTGTGTGACGAGCGCCTGAGGACCAAGGGCTACGGACGCATCTTCCTGGACAGCCTCCCGACCATGCCGCGCACCGAAAACCTGGTCGACGTGCAGCAGTTCCTGTATGAGCGGTTGAGCGAGATCGGTCTCGCTCCCGATCCCGATGCGATGAATCCCTCCGCCACGCTCGACTGGTAGTCTTCTTCTCTGACCAGTCACCAGTCATTAGTCATCAGTCACTTCCAATCATGCGTTTGCTTGCAATCGATACAGCCACCGAACGTTGCTCCGTCGCGCTGCGCCTGGAGGGCAAAGTCGTGGAGCGTAGCAGCGAGCAGCCACGAGGCGCCGCTGATCTGGTGCTGCCGATGGTGGAAGCCGTGCTGAAAGAAGCGGGCGTGCGGCTCGCCGATCTCGACGGCATCGCCTACGGTCGCGGGCCGGGGGCGTTCACTGGCGTTCGCATCGGTGTTGGCGTCGTTCAGGGGTTGGCCTTCGGCGCGGGCCTACAAACCGTGGGCATCTCCAACCTCGCCGCAGTGGCTCAGCAAGTGGCGCGGCCGGGCGACCGAGTGCTGGTGTGCATGGATGCCCGCATGAATCAGGTGTACTGGTCGAGCTTCGTTCGCGAGCACGGTGCGGCGTTGGTCACAGGGTTGGCGCCTGAGCGCGTGGATGCCCCGGATGCGGTCGTTGACGGTGACTACACCTCTTTGGCCGGCACGGGGTTCAAGGCGTACGCGCAGCTACGCACAAGACTCGCGACGGGCGATCGCATCGTTCACGAAGCGGCTTTGCCGAAGGCGAGCGATATCGCATTGCTGGCGGAGGCTGAATTTCTCGCCGGTCGGGCCAGGCCCGCCACCGAAGCCGAGCCCGTCTATGTTCGCGATCAGGTCGCGCACGTCAAAGGCGCCTAGGCGTCGCTCGGGTTCTTGGTTCTGTCATCGAGCGGGCAATTTTCCAAGGCCGCGTCATGGGACTGTAATACTACGTTGCTGTAATGTGCCGCGTGACCCATGTCATTGAATGAAGGCCACTTCGCTTACTCATGGCAACCAAGCAGATTCTGATCGTCGAGGATGAGCGGCCCATCCGCGAGATGATCGCCTTCGGATTGCGACGTAGCGGTTTCGAGGTCAGAGAGGCGGCGGATGTCAGCGCCGCGCGGACCAGCATCGCCGACCAGCGTCCCGATCTGGTGCTGATCGACTGGATGCTGCCGGACATGAGCGGTCTGGAGCTGACCCGCGCGCTGAAGCGCGACAAGGAGACACAGGAAGTGCCGGTGATCATGCTCACCGCCCGCGCCGAAGAGCAGGACAAGGTCATGGGCCTGGATAGCGGCGCCGATGACTACATCACCAAGCCGTTTTCGCCGCGCGAGCTTCTGGCCCGTATCAATGCCGTTTTGCGCAGGTCGACCAACGGCAGCGGCGAGGAGTTGATCGAAGCCGAGGGTCTGGTGCTGGATTCGGCCGGGCACCGGGTGACCGTGGGCGATCGCACCGTTCAGCTCGGCCCCACCGAATATAGGTTGCTGTCCTTCTTCATGACGCATGCAGAGCGGGTGTACAGTCGCGCCCAACTCCTCGATCGCGTGTGGGGAGGTAATGTCTATGTGGAAGAACGAACGGTCGATGTGCACATCCGTCGCTTGCGTAAGGCGCTCGAAGCTTTCAATTACGATCGTTTCATTCAGACCGTGCGAGGCTCCGGCTATCGATTCTCGACGCGCGCGGAGTAGCCGTTGAAGAAAATACTCAGCGCCATTTCGGCAGCGGGCTGGCAATCCGTGTCCCGGCTCGGCCTCGCGCTGGCAGTCGCATTCCTGATCGGTCTCATGTTCGGCCGCGTCGCGCTGGCGCTGGCGATCGCCTTGGGCATCTACTCGATCGTGCAGCTGTGGAACGTGCTGCACGTGGAGTACTGGCTGCGCCACCGTCGCATCGAGTCGCCTCCGGACTTGAGTGGCGTGCTGGGAGAAGTCGTGACCATCACCAGTCGCATCTATCGACGCAAACAGTTTCATCGGGCAAGAGTCACCGGATTGCTGCGCGAGTTCCGGCGTCTCACGAGCGCGATGCCCGAGGGTGCGGTGCTGCTCGGCCCCGAACACGAGATTCTCTGGTTCAACGGTCGCGCCGGCGACTGGCTGCAGCTGCGTCGCAAGCGCGATGTCGGCATTCGCATCGAGAACCTGGTGCGCCATCCCGCTTTCGTCGAGTACCTGCGGACGGGGCACCCGAGCGAAGGCCCCATCGTGCAGGATCTGGAGACCGATCGGTTCCTGGCTTTCAATATCGTGCGCACCGGCACGGCCGAGCGGCAGTTGTTGATGGTCCGCGACGTGAGTCAGGAACAGCAGCTGCAGTCGATGCGCAAAGACTTCGTCGCGAATGCCTCGCACGAGCTGCGCTCGCCGCTGACCGTCATCAGCGGCTATCTGGATGCGTTGGCCGACGACGATCAGCTCGACCCGGCATGGAATACGCCGGTGCTGGAGATGCGGCGCCAGGCCGAGCGCATGCGCACCATCATCAAGGATCTGCTCGAACTCTCGAAGCTCGAATCCGGCGAGCATACGCAGGAAGAACAGCCCGTCGATATCGCCGGCATGCTCGCGCTATTACGCAAGGAAGTGATGGCGCTCGATGAGCATCCGCGCAATGTGCGGCTGACTCTGGAAAGCGATGCCCTGTTGAAAGGGGTGGAGTCCGAGCTGCATTCGATCGCATCGAACCTGATCAGCAATGCGGTGAAATACACGCCCGCCGAAGGTGAGATCGAGCTGCGCTGGTGGGTCGACGAGGCCGGCGCGCATCTGTCGGTCCGCGATACGGGGATGGGGATTGCCGAAGAGCACATTCCACGTCTGACCGAACGTTTCTATCGCGTCGACCCGGGGCGGGCGCGGAGCATGGGCGGATCGGGCCTGGGGCTTGCGATCGTCAAACATGCCCTGCAGCGTCACGATGCCACTCTGGAGATCAAGAGCAAGGAGGGCGCCGGCAGCACCTTCACTTGTCATTTCCCTCGCGCCCGCGTGATTCCACGCAACACCGGCGTTCTCGCCACCGCCTGATCCGATCCGGCCGTGCGGCCGGAACCGTTCGTTCCCGCCAACGCTTGCACCCAAAGATGCCGCGCATCCGGTCCTTCGGCCGGGTGCGGCCCGGTTTGCAATATTTCGTCTCTGATGCGTCCGGTTCATTTCCGCCTGTAACTCAGGCGGAATGTCGTCGTAATGAAATCGACATCTACGGATGCCGGTCGGGGATTTCTGAAACATTACTGTAATACATCACCCGTATAACGCTCGGCGTCCAGCTCACATGGGGAGAAAACCTGCATCTCGCGGGCCTCGTCTTCTCAGCAACGAACGGAGAGCAACGTGAAAAGGCTCGTTCTCACAGTCGCATTGGTGACGGCACTGTTTTCGGTGTCGATGGGGGTCCAGGCCGCCAGCCGTCCCAGCGAGCTGGCCGAGATTCGCGAGCAGCTCGAAGCGCTCATCCAACGGGTCGACCGGCTGGAACGGGAGAACAACGAACTGAAGTCGCAGAACGAGGCGCTGCGGGCCGCCGGCGAGAAGCTGCAGGCCAATGACGATTATCTGAAAGGCGAGGCACGCGGCCTGCGCAAGGAATCGGCGCAGCAGGCGGCTGAAGTCGCCAAGACCAAAGGGGCGGAGTGGGCCAGCAAAGTCGCGATCACGGGCGACGTGCGGTATCGCTACGAGTTCGTCAGCGACGACACCCTGAGCGGCGGCCAACGCACGGCGGATCGCTATCGCGATCGCATCCGTGCGCGTCTGGCTGCGACCGCCAAAGCGACGGACAACATCGTCGTCGGCATCGGCATGACGACGACCGAGAACGGCGACCCGCGGTCGAGCAACCAGAGCCTGAGCAATGTGTTCTCCAAGAAGACGCTCGATCTGGATCTGGCGTACTTCGACTGGAGTTTCGCCTCGTGGGGCAAGCTGATCGGCGGCAAGATGAAACAGCCGTTCGTGAAGCCCGGCCAGAGCCTGTTCTGGGACAACGACATCACGCCCGAAGGTCTGGCGATCGGATTCCAGCAAGGCATGTTCTTCGGCACAGCCTACAACTACTGGCTGACCGAACAGTCCGGTCCCGAGAACACACGCACCGCGGACACGATGTTGCACGGTCTGCAGGTTGGCATGCGTATGCCGGTGGGCTCGAGCAGCAGCTTGATGCTCGCGGCTCATTACTATGATCTGAGTGCGGCCGTAGGTCGTTCGCCGTTCTATGGCGGCAGCGGCAATATCGACAATGCCAATGGCAACACGGTCGTCGATCTGGATCCCTCGGCGGCGACCAACGTCGTGCTGGTGTACGACTATGAAGTGATCAACCTGAGCGCCGAGTTCAACACCCTGTTGGGCGACCTGCCGTTCCAGGTGTGGGCAGACGCTGCGCAAAACCAGGATGCCCCGGCCAACGATACTGCGTGGAGCGCAGGCGTGCTGTTCGGCAAAGCATCGAACTATCGCACCTGGGAGTTGGGCGCCGGCTATCAGGTGCTCGAGAAGGACGCATTCTTCGCGCAGCTGATCGACTCCGACGTTGGCGCCGGCTTCTCCGACAACAAAGGTTGGGTGCTGCGAGCGGCTTACGCGCCGGTGCGCAACTGGACGATCAATACCACGTACTACTTGACCAAGCGCAACGTCAAGGTGGCGAACAGCTCGGGTCAGACCGACGTGGATTACGATCGTCTGCAGCTCGACTTCAACGTCAAATTCTGACTCCACCCACGAGGAGCGGGCGAAACGCCGCTCCAGGCGACGGCTGCTCGACCCGAGGCAACTTGCGGCCGGCTACTGCGACGGGTATACAGCCAAGGCCTACGCAAGGTGACACTCATGGAAAAGTCCGATCTCTCTCATCACATCCTGAGTCGCTACAACGACGACCTGGAGCGCGTGCGTTCCAACGTGCTGCAAATGGGGGGCTTCGTCGAGGAGCAGCTCAAGCTTGCGGTGCAGGCGCTGGTTCAGGGCGACAGCCGGCTGGGCGAGCAGGTGGCGCGCGGCGATCAGAAGGTGAACGCCATGGAAGTGGCCATCGACGACGACTGCAGCCGGATTCTCGCAACACGGTCGCCGGCGGCCTCGGATCTGCGCCTGATCGTGGCGGTCATCAAGACCATCACCGACCTGGAGCGCATCGGCGATGAAGCGGAGAAGATCGGCTACATCGGCTCACGCCTGGCGGCGGTGGAGCGCCCCGCGGATCGTTATCGCGAGATCAAGCATCTGGGCCGGCTGGTCGGCGACATGGTGCATGAAGCGCTCGACGCGTTCGCGAGGCTCGATCCGGAAGGCGCCGTCGCCGTCGCGAAAAAAGATCGCCTGGTAGATGAAGAATACGAAGCTCTGCAGCGCCAGTGCATCACGTTCATGATGGAAGATCCACGCACCATCCGTCGGGCGCTGGACGTGCTGTGGGTGGCTCGCGCGCTCGAGCGCATCGGCGACCACGCGAAGAACGTTTGCGAATACGTGGTCTACATGGTTCATGGCAAGGACATCCGCCATCTGTCCATGGAAGACGTGGAAAAACATCTGCAGTCGCGCTCGCAGCGCCAGCAGGAAACGCATCCCGTTCGCTAATTCATGCTGACCATCAATCGTCGCGTCGGTAACGCGCTGGGTTTCATCGCTTGTGCGGCTCTCATGGCGTACGCGCTGTATTCGCAGCACGTACTCGGGCTGGAGCCGTGTCCGCTGTGCATCTTTCAGCGCGTCGCCGTGATCACGGTCGGCGTCCTGTTTCTGATCGCCGCGCTCCACAATCCGTCTTCGAACAAAGGGGCGCTTGGATATGGGGTGCTGATTGCGCTCGGCGCGCTTGCGGGCATGGGCATTTCCGCGCGTCACATCTGGATCCAGGCGCAGCCGCCGGGTTCGGTGGCCGCCTGTGGCGCGGATCTGGACTATCTGCTGGAGATCCTGCCGATCACGGAAGTGATCAACAAAGTGCTGTTCGGCTCGGGCGAGTGCGGCAAGGTCGACTGGACCCTGCTCGCTCTGTCCATGCCCTGGTGGGTGCTGATCTCGCTGGTCGTGCTGGCGAGCTGGGCGGTCCTCGTGAACATCGTGGCCCGCCCCAGCAGATAACTCAGCGAGCTAACATCAGCTCCATCACGCGCTCATACATCTTCGTGAGCGTGACGATGTCATCGACCCGCACGTTCTCGTTCACCTTGTGAATGGTGGCGTTGAGCACGCCGAGCTCCACGACCTGCGCACCAGTGGGTGCGATGAAGCGGCCGTCTGAAGTGCCGCCGGTGGTGGACAGCTCCGGCGTGCGGTTGGCGTTCTCCTGAATCGCCTGCACCACTGCCTTGGACAATGCGCCCGGCGCGGTGAAGAAGGGCAGGCCGGAGACGAACCATTCCAGCGTGTAGTTCACTTTGTGGCGGTTCAGGATCTCGGTGATCGTCGACTGCAGCTTCTCGACCGTCTGCTCGGTGGAGAAACGGATGTTGAAACGAGCCTTGAGTTCGCCGGGAATCACGTTCGGGGCGCCGGTGCCGGCGCTGATGTTCGAGATCTGGAACGTCGTCGGCTGGAAGAACTCATTGCCCTTGTCCCACTTGCGCGCCGCGAGCTCCGCCAGGGCGGGCGCCACAGCGTGCACCGGGTTGTCTGCCAGATGCGGGTACGCGACGTGGCCTTGCACGCCGTGCACAGTCAGCTTGCCCGATAGCGAGCCGCGCCGGCCGATCTTGATCACGTCACCGAGTTTGTCGGTGCTGCTCGGCTCGCCGACCACGCAGTAATCGATCTTTTCGTTGCGCGCCTCGAGAACCTCCATGACGCGGCGGGTGCCGTCCACGGACGGGCCTTCCTCGTCGCTAGTCAGCAGATAGGCGAGGGTGCCCTTGTGGTTGGGATGCTTGGCGATGAAACGCTCGGTGGCGACCACCATGGCGGCCAGGCCGCTCTTCATGTCCGCCGCGCCACGGCCATACATGATGCCGTCGCGGATCACCGGCTCGAACGGATCGGTGTGCCACTCATCGCGCGGACCGGTCGGGACCACGTCGGTGTGTCCAGCGAAGCAGAGCACGGGCCGCTCGGTGCCGTGCAGCGCCCAGATATTCTCCACAGGGCCGAACGGCATGCGCTCGACGCGGAAACCGATGGCCTCCAGTCGCTGACCGATCACCTGCAGGCAACCCTGATCCTCGGGGCTGACCGAGGGACGACGGATGAGGTCCTGGGTCAGGAGCACTGAGGGGTCGTCGGCGTGGGGCAAGGGCGTGAACTCCGGGTCCGGGAAACACAGGTGGGAAGTGGCGCGGTCTTATATCCAGCTGTACCCCGGCCCGCAAGTGCTGTCGCTAAGTCGCTGCACCAGCAGCGAATTCCAGCGGCCGGCCACGGCTTGTTACGTTCCGATGACGTCAAATGCGTCCCAAACCGTCGGCTGTAATACCACTGTAATCGAAGCTCGTCAGACTTCGCGCCAGCTGGCTGCTTCCCGCAAGCCGGCCCGCATCCTGTAACGAGGGTCAAGGCAATGAAGTTGTGGCACAAGTTGAGCGCTTCCGCGGTCCTGATGGGCTTCGCGGCGGTCGCCGCGCCGCAGTTCGCGCACGCACAGAGCGTCATCAAGATCGACGGCTCCAGCACCGTGTTCCCGATCGCCGAAGCGGTCGCCGAAGAATTCCAGATCAGCAAGAAGGGCAAGGTCCGCGTCACCGTCGGCATCGCCGGCACGGGCGGCGGCTTCAAGCGCTTCTGCCGCGGCGAAACCGACATCTCCAACGCCTCGCGCCCCATCCTGAAGGAAGAGATGCAAGCCTGCGCTGCCGCCGGCATCAAGTACATGGAGTTGCCTGTCGCGTTCGATGCGCTCACCGTCGTGGTCAATCCGCAGAACAACTGGGTCCAGTCGCTGACCGTGGCCGACCTGAAGAAGATGTGGGAGCCGGGTGCGCAGGGCCGCGTGAGCAAGTGGAATCAGGTGCGTTCAGAGTGGCCTGCGCAGCCTCTCATGCTGTTCGGTCCGGGCGCCGACTCCGGGACCTTCGATTACTTCACCGAGGCCGTGAACGGCAAGGCCAAGGCCAGCCGCGGCGACTACACTGCCAGCGAAGACGACAATGTGCTGGTGCAGGGCGTGGAGAACAACAAGAACGCCCTCGGTTACTTCGGATATGCGTACTACATCGCGCACAAGGACAAGATGCGCGCGGTGCCGATCGTGAACCCTGCCGGCAAGCAGGTGGGCCCGAGCATCGACGCGGTCAACGATGGCAGCTACTCGCCACTTTCGCGACCGTTGTTCATCTACGTGCGCGAGTCGGCTGCGGCACGGCCCGAAGTGCAGGAGTTCATCAGGTTCTACCTGACCGACGGCGCCGCACTCGCCAAAGAGGTGGGTTATGTCCCACTGCCGGCCGAGGCTTACAAGCTGGCCTTGAAACACTTCGGCGCGAAGAAGCTGGGGACCGTGTTCGGCGGCGTGCCGGAAGTGGGCGTGACCATCGATGCGCTGCTGGCTCGCGAAGGCAAGCTCTGAAAAAAACCGATCGGCGGGCGGGATTTCCTGATTTTTCTGGCCGGGAGTCCCGCCGTGGCCGACACATCTGGGATCAGGGACGCCGTGACACTACAATGGCGCCCTTTCGCGGCAAGGGCCGCGAATTAGCGGGTATCTATGGCCTCTACGGCGACTCCGACAAACACCGATAAACGGGCCAACGATCTGGTCTCGCGCAGCGGCCTGCGCTACCGGAAGGTCCGCGACCGCATCATCGAGACGTTCCTGCTCGCCGCCGGCCTGGTCGCGGTGTTCACCACGCTTGCCATCGTCGTCATTCTGTTGAGCGAGTCGGCTGCGTTCTTCGAACACGTCTCGCTGAAAGAATTCTTCACGGACACCATGTGGACGCCGCTGTTCGCGGACGCGCACTACGGCATCCTGCCGCTGATTGCGGGCACGCTGACGACCACGATGGTGGCGCTGGTGGTGGCGGTGCCGGTGGGCACCATCATCGCGATCTACTTGAGCGAGTTCGCGTCGCATCGGCTGCGCGAGATCGTCAAACCCATTCTCGAATTGCTCGGCGCGGTGCCGACGGTCGTGTATGGCTACTTTGCACTGACCGCCGTGACGCCGTTGTTACAGATGCTCATGCCGGAGTTGCCGGGCTTCAACATGCTCAGTGCCGGCCTGGTGATCGGGCTCATGATCGTTCCCTATGTCGCGTCGGTGAGCGAAGACGCGATGCGCTCCGTACCGCGCTACATGCGCGAAGGCTCGTATGCGATGGGCGCAACGCGCCTGCAAACTGCATTGCGCGTCGTGGTGCCGGGCGCATTCTCAGGTCTCGCAGCTGCTTTCATTCTCGGCATCTCACGCGCTGTCGGCGAGACGATGGTGGTGGCGATCGCCGCTGGCATGCAGCCGAATTTCACTTTCGATCCGCGTGAGCAGGCGGCCACCATCACCGCTTACATCGTGCAGGTCAGCCTGGGCGATCTGCCCCACGGCAGCATCGGTTATCAAAGTATTTTCGCGGCCGGCCTGGTGCTGCTGTTGATCACGCTGATCTTCAACGTGATCGGCTTCTCGCTGACTCGTAAATTCCGGGAGGCTTACTAATGGCTCGCTCGCCCGACGCCGCGCCGGCATATCTGAACCCGGAGACGATCCGCACGGGGTTGTCGCGCCGGAAGATGCTCGACCAGGTGTTCGTGATCCTGGGCCTGGTGCTGATGTTCGCCTGTCTGGGCATCCTCGCCGTGCTGTTCATGAACCTGGTGCTCGACGGCTCGGAGCGCTTCGGCTGGGATTTCTTCACCAACTTCCCGTCACGTCGCGCCGAGCGCGCCGGCATCCTGGGAGCGTGGGTCGGCACGTCGCTGATCATGCTGGTCACTGCACTGTGCGCGGTGCCGGTCGGTGTGGCCGCCGCGATCTATCTGGAAGAGTACGCGCCGAAGAACTGGTTCACGGCCATCATTGAAATCAACGTGACCAATCTTGCGGGCGTGCCGTCCATCGTCTACGGCCTGCTGGCGCTGGGCCTGTTCGTGTATCAGTTTGGCTTGGGGCAGAGCATTGCCGCCGCCGGCCTGACGCTCGCGTTGCTGATTCTGCCCATTGTCATCGTCGCGACGCGCGAGTCGATTCGCGCCGTGCCGAAATCGATTCGCGAAGCGGCGTATGGATTGGGCGCCACCCGTTGGGAAGTCACCAAGGATCACGTGCTGCCTTATTCCACCGGCGGCATTCTCACCGGCATGATCCTCGGCCTGTCGCGCGCCATCGGCGAGACGGCGCCCATCATCACGATCGGCGCGCTGAGCTTCATCGCGTTCCTGCCGTCCTCGCCGATTACCAGCGAATTTCCGTTCATTTCCTTCCAGTGGTTGCGCGATCCATTCACGGCGATGCCCATCCAGATGTTCAACTGGGTGTCGCGTCCGGACCAGGCGTTCCAGGCGAACGCTGCGGCGGCCGGCGCGATTCTGCTCGGCATGACGCTGCTCATGAACGCGGTGGCGATCTGGATTCGCTATCGCTTCCGCAAAAAGATCAATTGGTGACCTATGATCGACACCACGAGCACACGGGGCACCCCGGAGAGCACTTTGCGTAATGAAGAACCTGCACGCTCGAGCCAGCCTCTGGCGGGAGCCGCAACGCCTCGGGTCACCATCGCAGTGGATGACACTCGTCAGGCGCGTGCGATCACCAGCGTCAAGGCGAAGGTCGAGAACCTGAACTTCTATTACGGCCAGAACCGCGCGCTGAAGAACCTCTCGATTCCGATCGCGGACAAGCAGGTCACGGCGCTGATCGGTCCGTCGGGCTGCGGTAAGAGCACGTTTCTACGCTGCTTCAACCGCATGCACGATCTGCAGCCGGATACGCGCTACGAAGGCAGCATCACGCTGCATCCGGACAACATCAATCTGGTCGGCTCGGGCATCGATCCGATCGAAGTGCGCATGCGCATCGGCATGGTGTTCCAGAAGCCGAACCCGTTCCCAAAGACGATCTTCGAGAATGTCGCCTATGGGCTGCGCTTGCGTGGTGTGCGCAATCGCACGACGCTTGCGGAGGAAGTGGAGAAGGCGCTGCGTGGCGCGGCGTTGTGGGATGAAGTCAAAGACCGCTTGCAGGACTCGGCGCTGGCCTTGTCCGGCGGTCAGATGCAGCGTCTGTGTATCGCCCGCGCGCTTGCGACGACGCCGGAAATCCTGTTGTTCGACGAGCCCACCTCGGCGCTCGACCCGATCGCCACGGCCAAGATCGAGGAGTTGATCTCGACGCTGCGCGATCAGGTCACGGTGCTGATCGTGACTCACAACATGCAGCAGGCCGCACGTGTCTCCGATTACACCGCCTTCATGTATCTCGGCGAGCTCATCGAGTTCGACGAGGCCGCCAAGATCTTCACCAACCCGAGCAAGAAGGCGACCGAAGACTACATCACCGGTCGTTACGGCTAAGATCGGTCGATCATGATGGACACGGGCGGATCCGATCCGGTGGAAGGCCACACCGCCAAGGCATTCGATGCCGCGCTCTCCGATCTGCGCCTGCAGATCGTGGGCATGGGCGGGCTGGTCATCGACCAGGTGTCCGCCGCCGTACGCGCGCTGCTCGACCGCGACGCCACCGTTGCCGATCTGGTGTTGTCCCGCGAAGAGAAGGTCAACGAGCTGGAGCGCTTCGTCGATCGCGAGGCGTTTCGTCTGATCGCGCTTCATCAGCCCATGGCCAGCGATCTGCGCATGGCTAAAGCCGCCTCACGTATCACGGTGGAGCTCGAACGAGCCGGCGATGAGGCGAAGAAGATCGCGAAGTTCGCCGCCCGCGTCGCGACGGGCGAGCCACAAGGCCCGGTGCTCGCCGTCGCACGTTTCCTCCGGCACATGGCGGAACTCACCACCGGCATGCTTCGCGATGCCGTTCGCTCGCTGGACGAATCGAACGCGGAGATGGCTCGCGCAGTACGTGCCCGCGATTCGGAACTCGACGACGAGTTCGCCGCCGCACTCCGTCAGATCCTGACGCTCGCCATGCAGGATGCTCGTTTCCTCGGCGCAACGATCGATACTGTGTTCGCACTCAAAGGGCTCGAGCGCATCGGCGATCACGCCAAGAACATCGCCGAGCAGGTCCTGTTCGTCGCCAGCGGCGAGGACGTAAGGCACATGAAAAGAGCTGCCGAGGCGGGCACGCCCGAGAAATAATTTCTCACGCCCGGCTCCTGGGGCGACGCATTTCTGCCGGACAGAGTCCTGCTGCCTCGCGACATCGTATGATGCGGGCTCCGATCTCCCAGGAGCCACGATGAGCCGTTCGCTCAAATCCACAGCCATTGCAGGCATTACTGGCTTTCTGCTGCTGCAAGCCGGCGCGGCGTTCGCCGGCTCGCAAGCGGCGGCGATCACGGCGGCCACGCAGAAGAACCTGCCCGAATATCTGGAGCTGCTCAGCCTGCCCAATGTGGCCGCCGAGCCGAAGGACATCGAGCGCAATGTCGCGTTCCTGGAGCAGAGCTTCCAGAAGCGGGGCTTCGAGACGCACCGGCTCGACAATCCCGCCGGCAGACCGATGCTGCTGGCCGAATTGAAGGGTGCGAAGGCGTCCGTGCCGACCATCCTGTTCTATGCGCATTTCGACGGGCAGCCCATCGTCAAGGAGCAGTGGGCGCAGCAGGATCCCTTCGAGCCGGTCGTGAAGCAGAGGAACGCACAGGGTGCCTGGGAAGAGGTGCCGCGCGAACGCTTGTTTGCAAAGCCGTTCGATCCGGAGCTGCGCGTGTTCGCGCGCTCCGCGTCCGACGACAAATCGCCCATCGTCATGCTGCTGACCGCGATCGATGTGTTGCACTCACAGCGCAAGACGCCGGCCATCAACGTCAAGGTGCTGCTCGATTCGGAAGAGGAGATGGGCTCGCCCAGTCTGGGAGCGACCGTCAAGGCGCATGCGGATCTGTTCAAGGCGGACGCATTGATCGTGCTCGACGGGCCGGTGCACGCCTCGGGCAAGCCCACGCTCGTGTTCGGCAATCGCGGCATCACGCAGGCAACACTGACGGTGTTCGGCCCCGCCGCGCCGTTACACAGCGGTCATTTCGGTAATTATGTGCCGAACCCCGCGATGCGGCTCGCGTCGCTGCTCGCTTCGATGAAAGATGAGGACGGTCGCGTGCGGGTCGAAGGGTATTACGACGGCATCGAGCTCACCGAAGCCGATCGCGAGGTTCTCAAAGCTACAGGCGATGACGAAGCCGCTCTGCTCAAACGCGCCGGCATCGCCAAGGCCGAGCGAGTCGGTGCGACTTATCAGGAAGCGCTTCAGTATCCGTCGCTCAACGTGCGAGGCATGGCGTCGGCGTCCGTTGGGGCGAAAGCGGCGAACATCGTGCCGAACGAGGCCATCGCTGAGATCGACATTCGCACCACGCCGGAAACCGACGGCCGACGTTTGTTCGAGCGGATTGAACGTCACATCGAGAAGCAGGGCTATCACCTGGTCGACGCCGCGCCAACTCAAGAGGAGCGAGCGAACTACGACAAACTGGCGATGTTCAAGCTCGGCAGCGTGGAGGCCGCGGCACGCGTGCCGATGGATGCGCCGGTCGGGCGTTGGGCGATGAGGGCTTTGAAGTCGGCAACCGCGCCGGCCCCGAAATCGGATCCGGTGCGCATCCGTATGATGGGAGGCACGGTGCCGACCGATGTGCTGGTCGATGCGCTCGGACTGCCGTTCCTGCTGGTGCCGACGGTGAACGCGGATAACAATCAGCACACGTTCGACGAGAACATGCGCATGGGCAACTTCGTCACCGGCGCCGAGACTATCTACAGCCTGCTGGTGACGAAGTTTGGATCATAGAATCAATCGCGCAGCAGCTCGTTCAGGCTGACTTTGGAGCGCGTCTGCGCATCGACGCGCTTCACGATCACGGCGCAGTACAGGCTGCACTTGCCGTTCGCAGAAGGCAGCGAGCCAGCCACCACGACCGCGCCGGCGGGCACGCGACCATAGGTCACTTCGTCCCGCTCGCGATCGTAGATCTTGGTGCTGGCGCCAATGAACACGCCCATCGAAATCACCGCGCCTTCCTCGACGATCACGCCTTCGACGATTTCGGAGCGGGCGCCGATGAAGCAGTTGTCCTCGATGATGGTCGGGTTGGCCTGCAGCGGCTCGAGCACGCCGCCGATGCCGGCGCCGCCTGAGAGGTGCACGTTCTTGCCGATCTGCGCACAGGAGCCGACCGTGGCCCAGGTGTCGACCATCGTGCCTTCGCCGACGAAGGCGCCGACGTTGACGTAGGAGGGCATCAGAATCGAGTTGGGCGACACGAACGCGCCACGGCGCACGATGGCATGCGGCACAACGCGCACACCTTCGGCACGGAAGCGTGCTTCATCGTAATCGGAATACTTCAGCGGCACCTTGTCGAAGAACTGGGTGAAGCCGGCTTCCATCGGCCGATTGTCATAAAGCCGGAAGGACAGCAGTACCGCCTTCTTCAGCCACTGATTGACGACCCATTTGCCGTCGCGCTTCTCTGCGACCCGGGCTTTGCCGTTGTCCAGCAGGGTCAAGGCTTCTTCGACTGCACCGCGGACGTCGGTGGGCGCATTCTTGGGACTGAATTCGGAGCGACGCTCGAAGGCGTCATTGATGATGTTGGCTAGCTCGGTCATGGCCGGAATTGTATCCCAAACAGGCGAACACCACTGACTAAAGTCAGTGGGGTTTCTTCAGTCATTTTCTTGTTCTGACGAACTCGCGAATTCGCGACGCTGCTTCGATGCACTCGGGCACCTTGGCGACCAGCGAAATGCGCACGCGCCCGCGGCCGGGATTGGCGCCATCGGGCATCGAGCGTGCGATGTAGCTGCCTGGCAACAGCGTAATGTTCTGCCGCTCGAACAACTCGCGCGTAAAGCGTTCGTCGTTGTCGACCTCGGGCCACAGGTAGAACGCGGCCTCGGGCATCTCGACGGGCATCACCTCGCGCAGAATGGGCAGCACCGCAGCGAACTTCTGGCGATACAGGTTGCGGTTTTCGAGCACGTGCGTCTCATCGTTCCAGGCGGCGATGCTGGCGATCTGCGTCGGCGGCGGCATCGCCGAGCCGTGATAGGTGCGATAGAGCAGGAACGGCTTGATCAGCCGGGCATCGCCGGCCACGAAGCCCGAGCGCAGGCCCGGCACGCTGGATCGTTTCGAGAGGCTGTGGAACACGACGCAGCGCTCATACGACGTATTGCCGGCCTCGGCTGCGGCTTGCAGCAGGCCCGCAGGCGGCCGCGTCTCGTCGAAATAGATTTCGCTGTAGCACTCGTCGGAGGCGACGATGAAGTCGTAGCGCTCGGCGAGCCGCAGTGCGTGCTGGAGATATTCGATGCTGGCCACCGCGCCGGTGGGATTGCTGGGCGAGCACAGGAACAGGATCTGGCAACGCTCCCAAACCTCGGCCGGCACGCTGTCCAGATCCGGCAGCCCCGAGTGAGCGGCGTCATTCGGCACGAAGTAGGGCTCGGCCCCGGCGAGCAGCGCCGCGCCTTCATAGATCTGATAGAACGGATTCGGCATGACCACCAGTGGCGTCTTGCCCGGATCCGTCATGGACTGCACGAAGGCGAACAAGGCTTCGCGAGTTCCGTTGACCGGTAGCACCATGGTCTCCGGCGAGATCGATCCGGCCGGCAGTTTGAAGCGGCGGGTCAACCATTGAGCAATCGCCTCGCGCAGCGGCGCGATGCCCGTCGTGAGCGGATAGCTCCCCAGCCCTTCCATGTTCCGAGTGAGCGCATCGATCACGAACGACGGCGCCGGATGCCGCGGCTCGCCGATGTACATGGCGATCCAGGAAAGATCGGCGGGCGGCTGAGCGCCGGCCAGCAGCGTCCGCAGCCGTTCGAAAGGGTACGGCTGCAGCTTGTTCAGAGCGGGATTCATACGCGGGGATCGAGTGTTTCGGTAATTCGTTGCGAGAGCTGCTGCTTCGCCTCGGGGCTCAAGGGGCCGCCGGCACTATCGGTGATGTAGAACACGTCCTCGGCGCGCTCGCCGACGGTCATGATCTTCGAGGTGTAGATCTTCACCTCCGCAACCATGAACACCTTGGCGACCTGCGAGAGCAGGCCGGGGCGGTCGCCGGCGATGATTTCGACGATGGTCCGGCCGTTCACCGGATCTTCGCTGAACGTCACTTGTGTCGCCGTCGTGAACATGCGCACCTGTCGTGGAGCACGACGGGTCACCGTCACCGCGACGTTGTCGGGTTTCGCGAGTGCGTGCGAGAGCTGCTGCTCAATGTCTCGAATCCGCGCCGCATCGGTAATCTCCGCGCCGGTATCTTCCAGCACGTGATACACGTCGAGGCTGAAGCCGTCGGCGGTGGGTGTGATGCGCGCATCGACGATGTTCAAGCCAAGCTGGTCGAGCACGGCTGTGGTGCGAGCGAAGCTGTGCTGAGTCTGCGGTGTAAAGGTCGTGACACCCGTGCCGCCGCGGCCGGAAAGCTGCTGAACCGACACGAGAGCGCCCTGATCGCCGTTATCGCGCTCCGAGAGCATCTTCGTGTGCCACGCGATTTCTTCGGGCGTGTGCCGCATGAAGTAATCGACAGTGAACCGTTGCCACACGGACTGCCGCAGGATATCGCCGACCCCGTTCGCCGCCGTGAGCTCTCGGGCTCGCGCCTGGGTTTCCGAGATCAACTCATCCTTTTCGAGCGGGCTTTCGAGACCTCGACGCAGCGCCTGGCGGGTGCGTTCGTAGAACTCGGCGAACAACGATTGTTTCCAGTTGTTCCAGAGCTTCGGGTTGGTGCCCCGAACGTCGGCCACCGTCAGCACATACAGATAATCCAGATGCGTTTGATCGCCGACGTGCTTGGCGAACTCGTTGACGACCTTCGGATCGGAGATGTCTTTCTTCTGCGCGGTGACCGACAGCACCAGGTGATTGCGCACCAGCCACGCGACCAGGCGTGCGTCGTAACGCGACAGCCCCTGTTCCAGACAGAACGCTTCGGCATCGACCGAGCCGAGCTCGGAATGATCGCCGCCGCGACCCTTGGCGATGTCGTGGAAGATGGCCGCGAGATATGCCAGCTCAGGCTTCGGCAACGACTGCATGATGCGCGATAGCGCCGGGAACTCATGGTCGTACTTCGGCATCGCCAGCCGCCGCAGGTTGCTGACGACGAACAGCGTGTGCGCATCGACCGTGTACGCATGGAACAAATCGTATTGCATGCGGCCGACGATGCGGCCGAACGCGGGAATGTAGCGGCCGAGCACTCCGTATAGGTTCATACGGCGCAGCTCGTGCGTGACGCCGACCGGTGCGCTCAGGATCTCGAAGAACAGACGATGATTGCGCGGATGCTGACGGAACTCTTCATCGATCAGCCACAGATGCCGCGTGAGCTGACGGATCGTTTCTGCTCGCACGCCGCGGATCTTCTCGGAGTTCTGCTCGATGATGACGAACAGCTCCAGGATGGCGGAAGGGTAGCGATCGAACACGTCGTCGGAGGTGACTTCCAGAAAGTCGTTGCGAATCTGGAAGCGGGCATTGACCGGCAACGGCGGCACGTTCGGATCGGTGAGGATGGCCTCGCGGAACAGCTGCAACAGCATCTCGTTCAGCAGGCTCACGTCCATGGCCGTGCGGTAGTAGCGCTGCATGAACTGTTCGACGGCGAGCGTGTAGGTCGCATCTTCGTAGCCGAACATTTTCGCGAGCCGGATCTGGTGATCGAACAGCAAGCGGTCTTCGCGGCGCGCAGTCAGCACGTGCAAGGCGAAGCGGACCTTCCACAGAAAGGCCTGCGCCGTTTTCAGCTTGCGCAGCTCGCTACGGGTGAGAAAGCCGTGATCGACCAGCTCATCGAGCGATTCGGCGCCGAAGTGGCGCTTGGCGACCCAGCCGATCGTCTGAATGTCGCGCAGTCCGCCCGGGCTCGATTTCACGTTCGGCTCGAGGTTGTACGCGGTGTCGTAATACCGATGGTGACGCGCCGTCTGCTCGGTGACTTTGGCTTCGAAGAAGTCGCGCGTCGGCCACACGCGTTCGGGAGCGAGCGCCCGACGCATGGCTTCGAACAGCAGCTCCGGACCCTGGAGCAGGCGAGCCTCGATCATGGTCGTGGCGACGCTCACATCGGCGGCGCTTTCGCGCTGACAGTCGTCGATGGTGCGTACGCTGTGGCCCACTTCCAGGCCGATGTCCCACATGAACGTGAGGAATTTTTCCAGCGAGCCCTGCCACGGAGCGGATTCGCTCTTGGGCAGCAGGATCATGATGTCGATGTCGGAGCAGAGGTTCAGCTCGCCGCGGCCGTAACCGCCAACGGCGATCAGGGCAACGTCGCGAACGTGTTCGCCAACGTGCATCGACCACGCGGTTTTCAACAAAGCATCGACCAGGCGCGCGCGGTCGCGCACCAGGCGCTCGACCGGCTCGTCATCGAGGAAACGTTGCTTGAGCCGGTTGTCGCCTTCGGTCAGCGCCGTGCGAAAGGTGGCGACATCTTGAGGATGCGCGGCCAACTGCGGCTGCATGGCCGCCAGATAGTCCCACGGCGGATCGCTCGCCGGCTTGGCGGAGGCGAGTTCTTCCAGGTCATCGGGCGTGACGACAGGCATCGGAAACCGGCGGCAGAGGAAAGGAGTGCAATGATACTCAGCGCTGGGCGGCGCCGAGAGTGAGCACTTCGTAGCCGGTGTCGGTCACCAATACGGTGTGTTCCCATTGTGCGGACAAGGAGTGATCCTTGGTGATGACGGTCCAGCCGTCGGGCAGCAGCCGCACGTGGCGTTTGCCGGCATTCACCATGGGCTCGACCGTGAAGGTCATGCCGGGAACCAGCTCTACGCCGCGGCCACGCTCGCCATAATGCAGCACCTGGGGATCTTCGTGGAAGATTCGGCCGATGCCGTGTCCGCAATACTCGCGCACGATCGACAGGTGCTGGGGCTCGACGAACAGCTGGATGGCTGCACCAAGATCGCCCAGCCGTGCGCCGGGGCGGATCTGGCGGATGCCGGTCCACATCGCCTCGTGCGTGATGTCGATCAGCCGCTGTGCCGCCGGTGAGATCTTGCCCACGGCGAACATGCGACTGGTGTCGCCGTGCCAGCCGTCTTTGATCACGGTGATGTCGAGGTTGATGATGTCGCCCTGTTTGAGGCGCTTGTCGGGGCTCGGGATGCCGTGGCAGACCACGTGATTGACCGACGTACAGATCGACTTCGGGAAGCCGCGGTAATTCAAGGGAGCGGGCACCGCCTGCTGCACATTGACGATGTAGTCGTGGCAGCGAGCATTGAGCTCTTCGGTCGTGACGCCGGGCACGACGTACGGGCCGATCATGTCCAGCACGTCCGCGGCCAGTCGGCCAGCGACGCGCATCTGTTCCTGTTCGGCGGGGGTTTTGATCGTCACCTGCATGGCATTTGGGGCAGAAGTCAGTGAGGCGGAACCAGGCTCACCTTCACCCGCGGTGGCTTTACGGTGCAATGATTGCAACAGCCCGCGCATCATGAGCTTAGCGCCGGCCGGAAAAAGTTGTGAACGATCATGGAGTTTATGGTATAAAGCGCGCGTTTTTTTGGCAACGAATCTCTCTCTTTAACCTGAATTCTCACATCTGACCGACACAGTCGACGGGGTGCCTGTCGTCCTTCTTGGTAAGCCAAGCAGTTCGAACGGGTCGTCGCCTGGGGCAGATGGAGGCTCAACCCCCTTAGGAGTTTGCGATCATGACCAGCGTGTCCATGCGACAGATGCTGGAAGCGGGCGTTCATTTCGGACACCAAACCCGCTTCTGGAACCCGAAGATGGCTCCTTACATCTTCGGCGAGCGTAACCGAATCCACATCATCAACCTCGAAAAGACCCTGCCGATGTACAACGACGCGGCGGGCTTCATCCGCCAGGTCGTGGCGGACGGCGGCCGCGTGCTGTTCGTCGGCACCAAGCGTTCGGCCCGCGAGGCGGTGAAAGCAGCGGCGCTGCGCGCCGGCATGCCCTTTGTCAGCCACCGTTGGTTGGGTGGCATGCTCACCAATTTCAAGACCGTGCGCGGTTCCATCAAGCGTCTGACGACGCTCGATGAGATGGCGACCAACGGCACCCTCGAACAGCACAGCAAGCGCGAGGCCCAGGGCCTGCGTCGCGAGCGCGAGAAGCTGGAACGCAGCCTCGGCGGCATCAAGGCCATGGAGTCGCTGCCGGATGTGCTGTTCGTGATCGACGTGGGTCACGAGAAGATCGCGATCCACGAGGCGAAGAAGCTGGGCATCCCGGTCGTCGCCATCGTCGACACCAATTGCACCCCGGATGACGTGGACTACGTGGTGCCGGGCAACGACGACGCCATGCGCGCCATCCAGCTGTACGCCGAAGGCGTTGCGGATGCAGTGCTCGAAGGCCGCTCGGCCCAGCCGGAAGTGCCGGCCGGCGAAGACGAGTTCGTTGAGCTGGACGAGGAAGGCAAGCCGAAGCCGAAGGCAGCGGGCGCTCCCGCAGCTCGTCGTGACCGGAAGCCCGCCACGGTGAAGAAGAAGACCCCGACGCGCCGTCGCGCCCCCGAGAAGATGGCCGAAGGTCAGGTCGAGGAAGTGGTGGCTGCCGAAGTGGATGACGTCGAAGGCGACGTGTCCCCCGAAGAATTCATGGCCCGCCGTCAGGCCGCGCTGGCCAAGCGCAAGCCGGCCGCAGGTGCTGCCGCTCCGGCTGCAGACGCTGCTGCCCCGGCTGCTGCCGACGGCACGCCGACGGAGTAATTGATCAATGGCCGTTACAGCTGAAGCAGTAAAGACCCTGCGCGAGAGAACTGGCGCAGGCATGATGGAATGTAAGAAGGCGCTGGTCGAAGCCAATGGCGACCTGGACGCCGCCGCGGAAGCGATGCGCAAGGCCGGTCTGGCCAAGGCCGACAAGAAGGCCTCCCGCCTCGCCGCCGAGGGTGTGATCGTTCTGGAGCGCTCGGCCGACGGCAAGCGTGCCGCGATCGTCGAAGTGAACTGCGAGACGGACTTCGTCGCGCGTGAAAAGGACTTCCAGAACTTCGCCAACGCGATTGCCGGCGTGGTGCTCGAGCAGGCGCCGGCCGACGTGGCCGCGCTGGGCGAGCTGAGCCTGCCGAGCGGGCAGACGATCGAGGAGACCCGCCGTGCGCTGATCGCCAAGATCGGCGAGAACATGAGCGTGCGTCGCTTCGAGCGGGTGGAGGCTCCGGCCGTGGTCGGCGCCTACCTGCACGGTACGCGCATCGGTGCGCTGGTCGTGATGAAGTCTGGCGACGACGCGGTCGCCAAGGACATCGCGATGCACGTTGCCGCCATCAACCCGGCGCGCGTCACCGCCTCCGAAGTGCCGGCCGATGAAATCGCCAAGGAAAAGGGCGTGTTCGTCGAGCAGGCGGCGCAGGACCCGAAGAACGCCAACAAGCCGCGCGAGCTGCTCGAGAAGATCGTCGAGGGCAAGGTTCGCAAGTGGCTGAACGAGATCACGCTCATGGGCCAGCCGTTCGTCAAGGACGACAAGCAGACCGTCGAGCAGTATCTGAAGAAGGCGGGCGGTGAAGTGCTCTCCATCGTGCGGTACGAGGTCGGCGCCGGCATCGAGAAGAAGCAGGAGGATTTCGCCGAGGAAGTGCGCAAGCAGGTTGAGAGCGCCAAGAAGGCGTAACCTTCAGGCCCGCTCAGCATGAGATTTGAACCCCGCTACGGCGGGGTTCTTTATAATGGCCCCTGGATTCATTTAAGTTTTATCTGAACGCTAAGGTTTTCATGGCAGCCACTCCCGCCAATCCCGCCCCAAACGGCCTACGTCGCATCCTCCTGAAGCTCTCCGGCGAAGCGCTGATGGGCGATGAGGATTACGGCATCGATCCGAAATTCCTCAAGCGCGTGGCGATGGAAATCCGCGAGGTCATGGGCCTCGGGATGCAAGTGGCCGTGGTGATCGGCGGCGGCAACATCTTCCGTGGCGCGGGGCTTGCGCGAGCGGGAATGGACCGCGTGACCGGCGATCACATGGGCATGCTGGCGACGGTGATGAACTCGCTGGCCATGCAGGACGCGATCGAGGCGCTCGGCATGTATGCACGGGTGATGTCGGCGATCCGCATCAACGAAGTCTGCGAGGAATACATCCGTCGCCGGGCAGTGCGTCACCTGGAGAAAGGGCGCGTCTGCATTCTCGCCGCCGGTACGGGCAATCCATTCTTCACCACCGACACGGCGGCCTCGTTGCGCGCCATCGAGATCGAAGCGGACCTGCTGCTCAAGGCAACCAAGGTCAACGGCATCTATTCGGATGACCCGCTGAAGAATCCGAACGCCACGCGTTATTCGCGTCTCACCTTCGAGAAGGTGCTGATGGATCGTTTGAACGTGATGGACGCCACCGCCATCGTCATGTGCCGCGACAACAACCTGCCGCTGCGTGTATTCGATTTGAACACCCCCGGCGAGCTGCTGCGCATCGTGCGCGGTGAAGACGTCGGTACGTTGGTCACCAACGGGTAGTCCGGAGAAACTCACATGCTGGAAGACTTAAAAAAAGACGCCATCGAGCGTATGCAGAAATGCGTCGTCGCGTTTCGCAATGAACTGAAGCGGCTGCGCACCGGTCGCGCTCATCCGAGCCTGCTCGAGCACATCCGTGTCGAGTACTACGGCAACGAAGTGCCGCTGAATCAAGTGGCGAACGTGGCTCTGGAAGATGCGCGCACGATCACCGTGACGCCGTGGGAGAAGACCATGGTGGGCGTGATCGAAAAAGCGATCATGAAGTCCGACCTGGGCCTCATGCCGAACACCGCAGGCACCGTGATTCGCGTGCCGATGCCGCCGCTCACCGAAGAGCGCCGTCGCGATCTCACCAAGGTCGTGCGTCACGAAGCCGAGAACGCACGCGTCGCGGTTCGTAACGTTCGCCGCGATGTGAACAACGAGATCAAGGACATGCTCAAGGAGAAACTGCTGTCGCAGGACGACGAGCGTCGCGCGCAGGAAGAAGTGCAGAAGCTCACCGACAAGCACGTGGCCGACATCGAGCAGGTGCTGCAGGAAAAAGAAAAAGAGCTGATGCAGATCTGAGCCTGAAGGCGCTCGTGAAGAAATCAAACTCCGGCGGCATGCCGCGGCATATCGCGGTCATCATGGATGGCAACGGCCGTTGGGCCGCCGGCCGCGCATTGCCGCGCACGGCCGGTCATGGCATGGGCGTTCGTACGGTCAAGCAGATCGTCGAGGTCTGCGCCGAGCGCGGCATCGAAGCGCTCACGTTGTTCGCATTCTCCAGCGAGAACTGGCAGCGGCCGCGCGAAGAAGTATCGATGCTCATGAGCCGGTTCCTCGAGGCGCTGGATGAGGAGATCGAGGGCCTGCATCGCAATGGCCTGCGGCTGCGCTTCGTCGGCAACCTGACCCAGCTGTCCGCGGCGCTGCGCGAACGCATGGAGGCGGCCATGCGCCTGACAGCGGACAACCAGGGCATGACGCTGGTGATCGCGGTCGCCTATGGCGGCCGGTGGGACATTGCCAATGCCGCCAGGGAACTTGCTCGCCGCTGTGCTGCCGGAGAGATACAGAGCGACGCCATCGATGAGGCGGCGCTCGGCGCGCACCTGGCGCTGGCGGGGCTGCCGGATCCCGACTTGCTCATCCGTACCGGCGGGGAACAGCGCATCAGCAACTTTCTGTTGTGGAATCTGGCCTACACCGAGCTGTATTTCTGCGACACCCTCTGGCCCGACTTCGGGGCCCGCGAGCTGGACGCGGCCATCGAACATTTCTCGCGCCGCCAGCGGCGGTTTGGCCTGACTCCGGGCCAGGTAGGGGCGCGCTGATGCTTCGCCAGCGAGTGATCACGGCGCTGGTCCTGGCTCCATTCGTCATCTTCGTCATTCTCTGGGTGCCGCATCTCATCACCGCCGCCGTGCTGGCGCTGCTGGTGGCGGCCGGCGCCTGGGAGTGGTCGGCTTTTCCGGGCTTCACCCACCGCTCGACCCGGCTGACCTATGTGGCGCTCATTGCTGCCTGCGTCGGGCTCACCTGGGTCGTCGGCGTCGATAGCTTCGGCTCGACCATGGTGCTGTACGCAGCGCTCGCCTGGTGGGCGCTGGCCTTGGTCTGGATCGCGCTGGCGCCTGGGAATGTGAACCGGGTGACCGCCGCCGTCGCCGGCCTGTTCGCCCTGCTGCCGGTGTGGCTCGCGCTGGTGCGCTTGCATGCGCAGGGGCCGCAATTGATGTTGTTCCTTCTGCTGCTGGTGGTCGCGGCGGATATAGGCGCATATTTCGCGGGTCGCGCCTTCGGCAAGCACAAGCTGGCGCCGAAGGTCAGCCCGGGCAAGACCTGGGAAGGGGTGGGCGGTGGTCTCACGGCAGCGGCGCTCATGGCCGCGTTCGGCGTTTGGTGGTTCAGCATGGACACCGTGCCGTTCATGGCGTTGTGCGTCCTGGTCGCGATCGCTTCGGTGGTCGGGGACCTGACCGAGAGCATGTTCAAACGTCACGCAGGTCTGAAGGACAGCGGCAATCTGCTGCCCGGCCACGGTGGTGTGCTCGATCGTGTGGATAGCGTGACTGCCGCCGCGCCGGTGTTCCTGATCGGCCTGGAAAGGTTGGGGTTGTTGCGATGAGCGCCGCACGCATGCGAGTGGCCGTGCTCGGCTCGACCGGCAGCATCGGCCTGAGCACGCTCGACGTGCTGGCCCGTCATCCGGATCGTTTCGAAGTCGTCGCGCTCACGGCCCATAGCAATGTCGCGCGGCTGCGTGAGCAATGCCTTGCCTTTCGTCCGCAATTTGCTGTGGTCGTCGATGCGGCCGCCGCCGCCAGGCTCACTTCGGAGCTGCACATGGCGAACTGCACCACGCGCGTACTGGTGGGCGAAGCTGCGCTCAGCGAGGTTGCCGCTCACGATGACGTCGATGCGGTGATGGCCGCGATCGTCGGTGCTGCGGGGCTGCGTTCGAGTCTGGCAGCCGCGCGCGCCGGCAAGCGGATCATGCTCGCGAACAAGGAAGCATTGGTGATGTCCGGCCCCTTGTTCATGCAAGCCGTGCGCGAGGGCGGGGCGACGTTGTTACCCGTCGATAGCGAGCACAACGCTGTTTTCCAGTGCATGAACGGACCGGGGGCAACTCAGGCAGGTGTCACGCGCTCAGATGTGAGACGCGTGCTGCTGACGGCCTCGGGCGGTCCTTTCCTGCGCACCCCGACAAGCGCCTTGCGCGCGGTTACACCTGAACAAGCCTGCAAACATCCGCGTTGGGTGATGGGGCGCAAGATCTCGGTCGATTCGGCCACCTTGATGAACAAGGGGCTGGAACAGATCGAGGCCTGTCTGCTGTTCGCCTTGCCGCCGGCGCAGGTGGAGGTGGTCGTGCATCCGCAGAGCATCGTGCACTCGCTGGTCGAATACATCGATGGCTCGATGCTGGCGCAGTTGGGCAACCCCGACATGCGCACCCCGATCGCCCATGCGCTCGGCTGGCCGGAGCGGATCGGCTCGGGTGTAGAATCGCTCGATATCTTGCGGGTCGCGCGGCTGGACTTCGAGGCGCCGGATGCGACCCGCTTTCCTTGTCTCGGGCTGGCGCGTGCGGCGGCGGAGGCGGGCGGTACCGCTCCTGCGGTATTGAACGCGGCCAACGAAGTCGCTGTCGAAGCTTTCTTGCAGCGCCGGCTGTCATTCCTGGAAATCCCGGAAGTGATCGAGCGGGTGCTGGCGCGTCACACGACGCTGCCGGCGAACTCGCTCGAGGACGTGTTGGGCGCGGATGACTGGGCGCGTCGCGAGGCGCATGCGGCCATGACAGCGGCCGCGGGAGTGTGTGCATGATTACACCGAGCAATCCGCTGGAATGGCTCATTTCGGCCATCGGCTTCATCGTCGCCATCGGCATCCTGGTCTCGGTACACGAGTTCGGGCACTACTGGGTGGCGCGCCGTCTCGGCATCAAGGTGCTGCGATTCTCGATCGGTTTCGGCAAGCCGCTGTGGAAGCGGATCGGCCGCGACCGGGATCGGGTCGAATATGTGATCGCAGCCATTCCGCTCGGCGGTTATGTGAGGCTGCTCGATGAGCGCGAGGGCGATGTTCCCGAAGCCGAGTTGCAGCGCGCATTCACTCGCCAGCCGGTGTGGAAGCGCATCGCGGTGCTGCTCGCAGGTCCGGCATTCAATCTGATTTTCGCAGTGTTCCTGTATTGGGTCCTGTTCACCGCAGGGGTGCCGGCGCCGCGTTCCATCGTCGGTGAAGTCACCGAGAATTCGATTGCCGCGCAGGCCGGCCTGCGTTTCGAAGATCACATCATTGCCGTCGGCGGCAAGGCCACCGACACCTGGGAGCAGGCCACGCTCGGCATCATCGAAGATCTCACCGACGACGGCATGATTCACATGCGCGTGCGCGGCGTGGATGGCAGCGAGCGCGATCTGACGCTCGACGCAGGCAACCGCAGCCGCGAGCTGACTCAGCCCGACGCGTTGCTGACGGGGCTCGGCTTCGATATCTGGCAACCCCGAGTGCCCGCGGTGATCGCCACCGTGATGGAAGACAGCGCCGCATCCCGGGCGGGCCTGCAGCCAGGCGATGAAATCCTGAAAGTGGATGAGCACCCGGTCGCCGATTTCGGCCAGGTGGTGGCGCAGGTCAGACCCAATCCAGGTCGCGAGGTGACGCTGGAGGTCCGGCGCGACGGTCGGATCATGTCGGTGCCCCTCACCATCGGCGAAAGCCAGCAGGGTAGCCAGCGCATCGGCCTGATCGGCATCGGCCCGGAGAACAAGCCCATCCAGACCGGGCGCACGGTCGAAGATCTGGTGACGTTACAGAAGTACGGCGTGTTCGCCGCCATCGGCCATGCGGCCACGAAGACCTGGGACACCTCGGCGTTCACCGTACGTATCCTCGGCCGGATCGTGACCGGCAACGTGTCGCTGAAGGCGATTTCCGGACCGATCAGCATCGCCGAGACGGCGGGCTTTGCGATCCGACAGGGCTGGCGTTTCTTTCTGGGCATCCTGGCGCTGATCAGCATCAGCCTGGGCGTGCTCAATCTCATGCCGATCCCGGTGCTGGACGGCGGCCAGATCGTTTATCAGCTCGCGGAACTGGTGAAGGGCAAGCCGGTCTCAGAACGAGCACTGCAACTCGGACACAGCATCGGGATCGCGATGTTGATCCTGATGATGTCGCTGGCCTTCTACAACGACATCGTGCGACACCTGAATTAATGCCGCCCTGGCTCGGAGCGAAATAAATGAACCAGTGGCGAAGCCATGCGGCGGCGTACTCCAAAGAGAATATAGGGGCATAGGGCTGATGCGGTTGAAGTCCATCATCCACGCGACTCTCGCGGTCGCAGCGGCGGGCGCGTTGCCAGGCGTCTGGCCGGGCGCGGCTGTCGCGCAGATTGCCGCGTCGCCGTCCAGCTTCACGGTTGGCGATATTCGTATCGAAGGCCTGCAGCGCATTTCCGAAGGCACGGTGTACAACTACCTGCCCGTGAACATCGGCGACCAGATCGACGAGCGCCGCATTCAGGAAGCGCTGCGTGCGATGTACAACACCGGCTTCTTCCGCGACGTAGAAATTCGTCGCGACGGCGGCACGCTGGTGGTCGCGGTGCTCGAGCGTCCCTCGATCGAGAGCTTCGAGATCAAGGGCAACAAGGACATCAAGACCGAGGACCTGCAGAAGTCCCTGCGCAACGTCGGTCTCGCCACCGGCAAGACCTTCGACCAGTCGGTGCTCGATGAGGTGAAGCAATACCTCACCGATCAATATTTCTCTCGCGGCAAGTACGCGGTGCGCGTCGACACCAAGGTCGAGGAAGTGCCGGGCAACAAGGTCAAGCTGACCATCGATGTGAACGAGGGCAAGCGTGCCCGCATCCGCCAGATCAACATCGCCGGCAACACGTCCTTCACCGACGATGAGCTGCGCGAGAACTTCGAGCTGAACACGCCGAACTGGCTGTCCTGGTACAAACAGGACGACCGCTATTCGCGCGAGTCGTTATCGGGCGATCTGGAGAAGCTGCGCTCGTACTACATGGATCGCGGCTACGCGAACTTCCATGTGACATCCACTCAGGTCGCGATCGCGCCGGAGAAGGACGATATCTTCGTCACCGTCAACGTCGATGAAGGCGATGTGTTCAAGGTCTCCGAGATCAAGATGGCCGGCAACATGGTGGTGCCGGAGTCGGAGCTGCGGCGACTGATCTTCATCAAGCCGGGCGACACGTATTCGCTGCGGCAGATCACCACCAGCCAGGAAGCGATGAAGCTGCGCCTGGGCATCGATGGCTACGCCTTCGCGACCGTCGATCCGGTGCCGACCCCGAACAACGAGACCAAAGAGATCTCGCTGACCTTCGTCGTCGATCCGAAGAATCGCGTGTACGTGCGCCGTGTGAACTTCAACGGCACCTCCGGTGTGAACGACGAAGTGTTCCGCCGCGAAATGCGTCAGTTCGAAGGTGCGTATCTGTCGAATGCGGCCGTGGAGCGTTCCAAACAACGTATCCAGCGCCTGCCGTTCATTCAGAAGGTCGATGTGGAAACCAATCAGGTGCCGGGCGCGGCCGACCTGGTGGACGTCGATTTCCAGATCGAGGAGGGCTTGCCCGGCCAGTTCGGCGGCGGCATCGGCTACTCCGAGTCGCAGTCGATCATCCTGAACGGCAACTTCGTGCACTCGAACTTCATGGGCACCGGCAACCGTATCGCCATGGAGATCAACTCCGGCCGTTACGCCAAGGCGTTCAGCTTCTCGCACACCGATCGTTACACCACGATCGATGAAGTGCAGCGGACGATCTCTGCGGGCTATCGCGACGTGACGCAGTTCACGTCGGCCACGTCCGATTTCGATACCGAGACCATCACGCTGGGTATCAACTACGACTGGCCGATCACGGAATATCAGTACCTGGGTGTCGGCTTGTCGGCGCAGCGCGCTGAACTCGTGACCAGCGAAGGCGGCAGCGCGATGCAGGCCACCGACTGGGTGCGTTCGAACGGCAATGCCAAGACCCGCTGCGTGGATTTCAACAACAACGGTGTGTGCGAGCCGGCTTTCCGCGAGTACAACCTGTACAGCAGCTCGTTCGACACGCTCGAGTTGAACATGGGCTGGCGGTATGACTCGCGCAATCGCGCGATCTTTGCGGACCGCGGCGCCCGTCATCGTTTCAACCTGGGTTACACGGTGCCGGGCAGCGACGTCGAGTTCTGGACCGCGTCCTACGATTACCTGCAGTTCGTGCCGATCTGGCGCAGCCTGACGCTGATGTTCAATCTCGAGCTGGGTTATGGTGAAGCGCTGGGCGATACCACCGCGCTGCCGCCGTACCGTCAGTATTTCGGCGGCGGCCCGGACTCGGTGCGCGGCTTCCGCGAAAGCCGCCTGGGTCCGAAGGACAACTTCGGCCGTCCGTACGGCGGCAACATCAAGACCATCGCCCAGACCGAACTGCTGCTGCCGATGCCGGAAAAATGGCGCAATAGCGCCCGTTTCAGCCTGTTCTACGACATCGGCAACGTCTTCTCGAACCAGAACGTGAAGTTCTTCGGGCCCGATCAGACGACCCCGGTGGACTACGGGTTCAGTTATGATGAGCTCCGCGCCTCTGCCGGTGTGGCCGTGCAGTGGCTTGCGCCGCTGGGTGTGTTCCGGTTCAGCTACGCGGTGCCGCTCAAGAAGGTCAGCGGCGATACCAACGCCCGCTATGGCGATGAGACCGAGGGCTTCCAGTTCTCGATCGGCCAGGCGTTCTGATTGATACTCGGGGATCGGGCATCCTGCCACCCTCGCGCCGCGCGCAGCGGCGGGGTACGTCCATGTACCCGGGTGGCTTCGATTCGATGACGGTTTGGACGATAACGACATTATTCTGAGGTTGGATATGGCACGTTTGAGCATTCCTGCTTTTCTGCTCGCACCGCTGGCGCTGTCGGTCGCCTTGTTTGCGCCGGTGGCCGGCGCCCAGACGCAGCTGAAGATCGCCGTGGTCAATGTGCCCCGGCTGCTGGAGGAGGCCCCGCAGGCGAAGACGGCCATGCAGGCCCTGCAGGATGAGTTCTCCCCGCGTCAGCGCGAAATGGCCGCTCAGCAGAAAGATCTGAAGTCCAAGGAAGAGAAACTGCAGCGTGACGGCGCGGTGATGGCCGAGAACGAGCGTCGCAATGCCGAGAAGGAGCTGCGCGACGGTCAGCGCGACCTGGCTCGCAAGCAGAATGAATATGTCGAAGACCTGAACGTGCGTCGTAACGAGGAGCTGGGCAAGCTGCAGCGTTCCTTGCTGCAGGAAGTGCAGACCTTCGCGCGCACCTCGGGCTTCGATCTGGTGGTCGGCGACGGCGTGTTGTTCGTCAACGAGTCGCTCGATATCACCCCGCAGATCCTCACGGCATTGCAGTCTCGCGCCAAGACGGGCGGTGGTGCGAAGCCGGCCACTCCGCCGGCCAAGCCCGCCTCGCCGCCGGCGAAGCAGTAACTCCATGGCCACTCGAATGGAAGCCGGGCGCATCCATTCCGGGTTGCGCCTCTGAGCCGGGCGACGGCGATGTCCACGCAGCCCGGCCTCAGCCTGGGCGAGCTCGCCGTCCGCTTTGGCTGCATCCTCAAAGGCGATCCTGACCTGCGCGTGTCGCGGGTCTCCGCGCTGGAGACCGCGGACGCCGCGTCGGTCGCGTTTCTAGCGAATCCTCGCTATCGCCGCTATCTGCAGCAGACCAAAGCAGGCGTGGTCGTTCTCGACCCGAAGCTGGCCGATGACTGCCCGGTGAACGCGCTGCTCGCGAAGAACCCGTATGCGACCTATGCGCGCATCGCGGCTTTGTTATATCCGCCGCCCGCTGCGCCAGCAGGACGACATGCAAGCGCGGTGGT
>Ga0182742_1000904_pt1 | contig 41599 bp, 36 predicted proteins | sample eDN5th37CBELigMG_FD_128880 | JGI IMG/M metagenome (GOLD analysis project Ga0182742, IMG submission 128880) | Enriched Miracle-Growth compost microbial communities from Emeryville, California, USA - eDNA 5th pass 37_C BE-Lig MG (version 2)... ... | reverse complement strand
TCATGATCCTTCTCCGGTGATCACTGCTGGTCAGTTGCCACGGCGTTGCCGCGAGCCACTTCCTGCCGCAACTGTTGAATGCTTGCCATCAGCTCATCGGCCGCTTTGCGAGCGGATGCGCTTTGTGATTTCGAAACGGCCAGCTCCGCATCGAGCTGCGCCAGCTGCGCATAGCGCTCGGCTTTGGTGCCTTCCTTCTTCGCCAAGGCCGCCTTCGCCTGTTCCAGATTGTCCTTGGAACGTTGCAGCTCGAGTGCACCAGCCTCCGATCGACCGACGGCCTGCTGGGCCTGCTGGTAGGACGTCTCGCTGCGAGCGACGCGCTCCCTGGTCACTTCGGAAACACTGCTGCAACCCACGATCACGCCGGCTGCAAGCATGCCGACGATCGGCAGTCCGGCCCGGAAATTCGGGGTTCTCATATTGCCTCCACGGGTATGCATTGGATTCAGTGGTCCGAAAACGCGCCATTCGTCAGCGCGGTTCCAGCATCGGGACCGCTGTTTTTTCGCCGTCAAGCACACTTGCGAACGTTCCGTTGTTGCAGTCCGCAGGCAGACGCCCGACACTGCCCCTAACCGAAACTGAGCAGTCAGGACTTGAGCGGTGCCGAATTCATTTCATTCATCGATGGTGCGATTGGTTTCAACGGCCTTGCTGGCGACCCTTGCCGCCTGCGGCAGACCGGTAGATGAACCACGGACAGGGCGCTATCGCGCCACGCTGGAGCTGCCCGGCGGTGAAGCGCCGTTCGGACTGGAAGTGAGCAAGGAGAACGATCGTTTCGTGTTGTACTTAGAGAACGCGACCGAGCGCACGCGCGTCGAGAATGTGACGGTCGCCGATGGCGAACTGTCCGCGGTGTTCCCCGGTTACGAGAACTCCCTGCAAGCTCGCATGTACCGGGACCGGCTGGAGGGCAAAGTCACACTCATCAAGGATGAGAGCAAGGAACAAGTGATTCCTTTCCAGGCGCGGCTGCAGGACAAGGGCGGCTCGTATCGTTTCTATAAAGAACCGCTCACCGACAATGCCGATCTCGCCGGCCGCTGGGAAATGACATTGACCAGCGACGGCAAGAGCAACGCCGCCATCGCCATCTTCGAGCAGCAGCACGATCGCATCACCGGCACGGTGATGACGCCTACCGGCGATCATCGCTTTCTGGAAGGCCAGGTGCACGGCGACGAAGCGCAGCTGTCGACGTTTGCCGGCGGCCTTGCGTATCTATACAAGCTGAAAGTGAATCAGCAGGGCGAGCTGACGGGCGAGATGTGGCAGGGACTGGCGTCGCACTCGAGCGTCAAGGGCCGACGCAACGAGGACGCGACGCTCGAAGGCCAGGGGCCGAGCACCGAGCTGAAGGATGAAACCACCCGCTTCGACTTCACCTTCCGCGATCCGCAGGGCAATGAAGTCTCGTTGCACGACCCGAAGTTTCAGAACAAGGTGGTGGTGGTGACGCTCGGTGGCAGCTGGTGCCCCAATTGTCACGATGAAGCCGCGTTTCTCGTGCCCTTCTACGAAGAATATCGACCCCAGGGAGTGGAGATCGTGGCGCTGATGTTCGAGCGGCACGGCGAGTTCGAACGCGCCGCGCAGGCGGTGCGTGGCTATCGCAAAGATCTGGGCATCGAGTTCACGACGTTGATCGCCGGCGTCTCCGATACCGACGAGGCGAGCAAGGCCCTGCCTACGCTCACCGGCGTTTATGGCTACCCGACCACGATCGTCGTGGACCGCGCCGGAACGGTGCGTGACATTCACGTCGGCTTTTCCGGGCCAGCGACCGGCAAGCATTACGAGGACTATGTTGCCGAGTTTCGCGCCCTGATCGATCAGCTGCTGGCCGAGCCTGCGCCAGCAACCTCGGGCTAGCGGCAGCCGACTCCGACGCAGACTTTTTGCAAGCTCCCCATCCTACAAAATGATATTTTTGCGTCCATGGAAGGACAAGGCGAAGCAGCGGCAGATGTCATCACCGGCGGCGTGATTGCGCGCGCCATCGAGCCGGACGCGGGTGAAGCGAAAGGCGGCGCGCACGGTCAATGCCTCAACTGTGGCGCTACGGTCAGCGGCTCCTACTGTTCCAATTGCGGCCAGCCAACCCATCTGCATCGCAGCCTGGTCTCGCTGGGCCACGACATCCTGCACGGCGTGTTTCATTTCGAAGGCAAGCTCTGGCACACCATTCCGGAATTGCTGTTCCGTCCGGGCCGCCTCACGCGCCGGTACATCGACGGCGAGCGCGCCAAGTTCATCTCGCCGATGGCGCTGTATCTGTTCATCGTGTTCCTGATGTTCGCGATCGTTCCTTTTACGGGCTCGGGCGAGGATCCTCCGGTGGAGATCGTCGGCGCCGATCCCCTGGGCATCGCCGAACAGTTCAAAGAGAACGTCCAGCGCAACATCGAGGATCTGGACGAGCAGCTCGAAGCCCAGCGGGAGAAGCTGTCGGAATCGGAGCTGACCGACGAGCAACGCAAGCAAATCCTGGATGACATCGCGCGTCTGGACGCCTCGCGCGAAGCGCAGAAAGCCATGATCAGTGGCGACTGGCGCGACATGCTGAAGTTCGCGCAACAGCAGGAGGCTCAAGCCAAAGCTCAAGCCGCAGCGAACTCACCGGCCCTGCCGGACGGCGTTGCCGCGCAGGTCGAAGACACCGAGAGCCGGCTGAAGAACGCGGTCAAGCAGGCCAGCGGCAATCCCGCCCTGCTGGCCTACAAGCTGAAGACCACCGGCTACAAATTCTCCTGGGCGCTCATTCCGCTGAGCGTGCCATTCATGTGGCTGCTGTTCTTCTGGCGCCGGGACATTCACGCCTACGACCACGCCATCTTCGTCACTTACTCGATCAGCTTCATGATGCTGTTCGTCGTGGCGGTGACACTGCTGAGCGAGTTGGGCGTGAGCGCCTGGATCTGGGGCACGGCAATCGCCATCGTGCCGCCGCTGCATCTCTACAAGCAGCTGCGCGGTGCGTATGGAGTCTCGCGGTTCGGCGCCTGGGTGCGGTTGTTCCTGCTGAGCATCATGATCATGTTCGTGCTGACCCTGTTCGGCATCATCCTGGTAGCGATCGGCGCGTCCGGATCGTAGCTCGGCGCCCTCACCCGTCGGTTTCGTGACAACAGGGCCGGCACAGCGGCAGTATAAGGACATGGCACTACGAGCAGGCATCATCGGATTCGGCGTCGCGGGTCGGTATTTTCATGCACCCTTGCTTCGCGCCGCCGGCTTTTCCATTCCGGCGGTCGTCACCAGCAAGCCCGCACCGGCGCAGGAATATCTCGGCGACGTCGACGTGCTCGCCTCGACCGACGAATTGCTCGCGCGTAAAGACATCGACATGGTGACGATCGCTTCGCCGAGCCCGTTGCACGTGGAGCATGCAGCTGCCGCTCTGCGCGCCGGCAAACATGTGGTCGTGGACAAGCCGCTCGCCCCTACATCTGCGGAAGTGAGCGAGCTCGAGCACCTCGCCACTGAGCACAAGCGCAAGCTGTCGGTGTTCCAGAACCGGCGCTGGGATAGCGATTTCCTGACCCTGAAGAAGTTGATCGAACAGGGACGGCTCGGCGAGATCAATTCCTTTCACGCTCGCTGGGATCGTTTCCGGCCGCAGGTGACCGATCGATGGCGCGAGCGCGACGACCCGGGCAATGGCATTCTCTACGACCTCGGGACGCATCTGATCGATCAAGCGTTGATGCTGTTCGGCCAGCCCGAATGGTTGTACGCGAATGCGTTCACCCAGCGCGAGAACGGCCGGACCGTGGACGGCTTCGAAATCCTGCTCGGCCAGGGCAAGCTGCGCATGACCATCGGCGCCAGCCTGATCTGCGCCGACGGCGGCCATCGATATCGCGTCAACGGCTCGCAGGCTTCGTTCCTGAAAGCGGGCCTGGATCAACAGGAGGCGCAGCTGCGCGCCGGCGTCGAACCCGACGAACACTTCTTCGGGACCGAACCGACCGAGCAATGGGGCACGCTGGTGCACGGTGAAACCGGGCATCGCGAAGTCATCACCCCCGAGACCGGCCGCTGGGTCTCGTTCTACGAAGCGATGCGCGAAGCCATCGAAGAGGACAAGCCGGTGCCGGTGTCAGCGGCACAGGCGTATGACACAATCCGGATCATCGAGGCCGCGCTCACCAGCAGCGCCATGGGTTGCCGTATCGACCTGCAGCCCGCCGCGCCTCTCGTCAGCCGTTGAAGTACCGCCATGCCATCGTTCGATATCGTTTCCGAGCTCGACGCCCACGAAGTGAGCAATGCCGTCGATCAGGCCAATCGCGAAGTCAGCACGCGCTTCGACTTCAAGGGCACGGATGCGAAGTACGAGCTGAAGGATCTGGTCATCACCTTGCACGCCAAGGCGGAATTCCAGCTCAAGCAGATGCTGGACGTTCTCATGCTCAAGCTCTCCAAACGCGGCGTCGATGTCGCTTGCACCAAGATCGAGGATCCCGTCGTGCTCGGCCAGTCGGCGCACCAGGTCGTCACGCTGCGTGAAGGTATCGAAAGCGAGCTGGGCAAGAAGCTGCAGCGCCTGATCAAGGATTCGAAGCTGAAGGTGCAGGCGGCGATTCAGGACAAACAGGTGCGCGTCACCGGCAAGAGCCGCGACGATCTGCAGGAGGTGATCCGGCTGGCGCGCAATGCGAAGCTGGACATGCCGCTGCAGTTCAAGAATTTTCGGGACTAGTCTCTTTCGGGTACGACTGCCAGTCTTTCGCAACGATCAGACGCGCGCCGCGCCCGAACGTCATATACGACCAGGCCCACTGCACCAGTACCGACAAGCGGTTGCGGAAGCCGCTCAGTCGATAGATGTGCACCAGCAACCAGAACCACCACGCGGCTACGCCGGTCAGTTTCAAACCGCGAAACTCGCTGATGGCGCGACTGCGGCCGATCGTCGCCATCTGACCCAGATCCACATACTCGAATGCGGGACGCGGCGTTTGCGAGCCGCTGCGAACTTCCTTCTTGATGATGTCGGCGGCGTACACGCCTTCCTGCATGGCGACGAGCGCGACTCCGGGCAGCGGCCGACCGTCGGGGCCTGCGCGGCTCGACATGTCGCCGGTCACGAAGATCTCGGGATGACCGTCAACGCTCAGATCCGGTCCGGTGATCACTCGACCTGCTGAATCGAGCGGCACGCCCAACGTGCGACCGAGATCGGCTGCACGCACGCCAGCCGCCCAAAGCACTGTCGCGGCAGCGATCTTTTCATTGCCCACGATCACACCTTCAGCGGTCACATCGGTCACGCGCGCACCTGTCCAGACTTGCACGCCCAACGACTCCAGATCCCGCATCGCTCGCGCGGCGAGCCTGTCGTCGAAGCTGGTTAGAATTCTTGGACCGGCCTCGACCAGGATCACGCGCGTCTGGCGTGGATCGATGCTGCGAAAATCGCGGTCGAGCGTGAAGCGGCTCATCTCGCCGATCGCACCGGCCAGCTCGACGCCGGTCGGACCGCCGCCAATGACGATGAAGGTGAGCTGTCGTCGCCGCTCTTCGGGATCCGTCTCGCGTTCGGCGATCTCGAAGGCCTCGAGTACCCGGCGGCGGATTTCGGTGGCCTGCGGCAACGACTTCAGCCCCGGGGCGTGCAGCTCCCATTCTTCGTGCCCGAAATACGCATGCTGAGCACCACAGCCGAGCAGCAGGTAGTCGTAAGAAACCTCGCCAACATCGGTGACGACCTTGCGATTCGCAACGTCGACGCTCTGCGCGGTCGCCTTCATCACGCGGATGTTTCGATACCTGGCGAGCAGGCTGCGGATGGGGACGGCGATGTCGGCCGGGCTGAGCGCAGCCATCGCAACTTGATAGAGCAGCGGCTGGAAGAGGTGATGATTCTCGCGATCGATCACCGTGACGGCGATGCCGGTGAGGTTGCCCAGGCGTTTCGCGGCATTCAAGCCAGCGAAACCGGCGCCCACAATGACTACTCGTTTTTCCTTGACCGGTTCACCGCTCATCTATGCGGAAGCCTCACCCATGTCCAACGCAGCCTGGCGGGGCTCGATGTAGCCGGCCGCCCATTCGATGATGGGGGCGACACGGGGAGAAACCAGTCGCAGCGCTTGCGCCTTGGTGACCCAGCGAAACTCGTTGTGCTCGGCGCGGCCCAGCGCCTCGATGACGGGCAGCGAAACTTCGACGGTCGGGGTCTTGGCGAGGTAGTAGCGGGCGACCTTGCCGCGGCTGTACGGGTTGGTCTGGGTGTAGACCTCGCCCCAGGCGAAGTCCAGATCGACGATCAGGGTCTCTTCACGGACTTCGCGGATGGCGGCGGCCAGCGGCTCTTCGCCCGCCTCGACCATGCCTTTGGGAAAATCCCAGTGGTTGTACGCCCGCAATAACAGGTAGAGCCAGCCCTCGTGAGTCTCACGAATCACAACCACGCCGGCGGACAGTCTCGTGGGGCGGGGGGACATGGCGGCCAGTATAGCCGCCAGCCCGGTTTCTCACACGCTTGCAGCGGCGGCCGCAGACTCCGAGTGATACTCCAGCACGGCGGCGACGGCGTGAATCACCGACGCGATCCGCACAGCGCTCTGGATCTGCTCGCGGCTGATGCCACCTTCACGCAGCTTCTTCTCATGCGAGGTGATGCACATACCGCAGCCGTTGACGGCCGAAACGGCCAGCGACAGCAACTCGAAGTCGAGCTTGTCGATGCCCGGGTTGCCGATGATGTTCATGCGCAGCCGGGCTGGCATGGTCGCGTACTCGCCATCTTCCACCAGGTGGAGAAAGCGGTAATAAATGTTGTTCATGCCCATGATCGCCGCCGCGGCGCGCGCACCGTTCACATAGGCGTCGTCCAGCTGCGGCTTGGCCCACGACTCGATGGCGAGCGTGAAGTGCGGGTTGCGGGACGCAATCGCGGTCGACAAGGCGACAGCGGCAATCTGCTTTTCGCTCAGACCGGGGGCGCCCTGGGTAGTCAGTACGCTGCCGATGTTGAGCTTCAGATCACGCGCGTAATCCGGCAGCTGATCGCGGATCGTTTCGAGAGACATCGTGGAACCTCCGTCGGTGGGAACACCGGCGCGGAAGTTCCGCGCCGGTGCGACTCAATGAAGAATCGTGCGAGCTTGCGCTAGCAGGCTCAGGCAGCCTTCAGCGTGTCCTCGCCCTTCTTCCAGTTGCAGGGGCACAGCTCGTCGGTCTGCAGAGCGTCGAGCACGCGCAGAACTTCCTGCGGGCTACGGCCGACGTTCAGGTCGGTGACGTACGCGAAGCGGATCACACCCTGCGGATCGACGATGTACGTCGCACGCTGGGCCACACCTGCCTCCGCATCGAGCACACCGAGCGCCGAGGTCAGCTCGCGCTTGATGTCCGAGAGCATCGGGAACGGCAGATCGCGCAGCTCTTCCTTGTCCTTGCGCCAGGCAAGGTGCACGAACTCCGAGTCGGTGCTCACGCCGTAGACGACGGCGTCACGGTCGGCGAACTCCTTGTTGAGCTTGCCGAACGCGGCAATCTCGGTCGGGCAGACGAAGGTGAAGTCCTTCGGCCAGAAGAACACGATCTGCCACTTGCCATTGGCGCTGTTCGAATCGAACGGCTGGAACGCGTTGTTCAAATCGTTCGACACCACGCCGGTCAGCGAGAACTGCGGGAATTTCTGTCCAACACCTAACATGTATCACTCCTCCATCAACAATGAACTTTGCGCTGGCTTGAAGGCTGGGCGCGGTTGAAAAACGTGCCGATCTCGGGCCCGCGCGGGCGGACTCTCTTCGGCGACGGATGCAATTATGAGGGCGGAAGCCGCAATCGCCAATCGATTGTTCGGCTAAGTTTGATAGACTTCGCCTATGAGTCGATTCTACCTTGTCACGACGCTCGGGGTGCTCCGCCGATGAACCTGCGCGATCTGCGTTACTTCGTGGCGCTGGCCGACACGAAGCACTTCGGCAAAGCCGCCGAGCGCTCCTTCGTCAGTCAGCCGACGCTGTCGGCGCAGCTGAAGAAGCTCGAGAACTACCTCGGCGTGCAATTGATCGAGCGACAGCCGCGGCGAGTAACCCTGACCGAGACCGGCGCGAAGATCCTACCGCTCGCCCGCCGCATCCTGCAGGAGAGCGACGAGATCATCTCGCTGGCCCGCAACGAACATGACCCCTTATCCGGAAAACTCAAGCTCGGTTTGATCCCGACCATCGGTCCGTACCTGTTGCCGCTGGTGGCGAGGCGCCTGCGCAAGCAGTTACCGCAACTGAAGCTGATGCTGTACGAGTACCAGACCCAGCAGCTGCTGGAGAAGCTGCGCGACGGCGAGATCGAGGTCGCGATCCTGGCGCTGCCCGTACCGATGGACGGACTCGAAGCGCGCGAGCTGTACAAGGAGGACTTCAACGTCGCCGTGCCCAACAATCATCCGCTGTCGAAGAAATCGCACATCAAGCTGGACGATCTGGCCGGCGAGACTCTGCTGCTGCTCGAAGACGGCCACTGCCTGCGCGATCAGGCGCTGGATGTCTGCAGCCGCATCGAAGTGAAAGAGAACGAAGACTATCGCGCCACCAGCCTGGAGACTTTGCGCCAGATGGTCGCCGCGGGTCTCGGCATCACGCTGCTGCCGGACCTGGCGACGCGCGGGCCGTTCGGTTCCGGTCAGGGTCTGGCGGTGAAGGAGTTTGCTCGACCGATACCCACTCGAACGGTCGGCGCCGTATGGCGCAAGAGCACCTCGCGCATCGAAGCGATCAACGCGATGTGCGAAGTGATCGAAACGACCATGACCGAATGATCCTGGGAGAACCATGACTCGTCTGCTGCGGAATCTGACCGTTGCCTCGTTCTTGCTGCTAGCCGGCTGCGCCCGGTCGAACGACCCGGTGCATGTGGAAGACGCGTGGGCCAATGCCACGCCGGAGGGATCGACTGTCGGAGCTGTCTACATGACGCTCACGACCAAGGAGGCCGACACCCTGCTCTCGGCGACCGCGACGGTCGCCGATCACATCGAAATGCACACCAGCAGCGAACACAACGGCATGATGCAGATGCGGCCGATGGAGAACGCACCGCTCGAGGCGGGCAAGCCATTCACGTTCGCGCCGGGCGGCGCGCACTTCATGTTGATGGGGCTGCGCCAGCCGCTGACGGCGGGCCTGAGCTTTCCAATGACGCTGCGGTTCCAGCATGCTCCGGAGCAAACGGTACAGGTGCAAGTCGTCGAACTCGGCAGCCGCTAGCGGCGTTTAGCTACCCATGTCGCAACCGCCCGCCCTACCCAGCCCCGCCGACCTGCACGAAGATCAGATCGTCGCGCTGTTGCGATCCGGGGCACACGCGGCGTTGCTGAGCGCGTATTTCGGCGAGCTCGAGTATCGGGAGCTGGCGCAGCTGGCGAAGATTGCAGCCACCCGCAGCAACGCGCGCGGCGAGGTGGTGTTCATCCTGCCCGGAATCATGGGCTCGCGCCTGGGATCGTTGCGGCGAAGAATGGCCACGTTGCTGTGGCTGCATCCGGTGGCCATTGCGCAAGGCGGGCTGTCACAGCTGGCGCTGCCCGCCGGCAAATCGCTGCGTGCGCTGGGCGTCATGCTGCCGGGTTATCTGAAGCTGCGACTGTCGCTGGAGATCGCGGGCTTCGTTCCAGTGTTCCATCCTTTCGACTGGCGCGCCGACCTGGAGACATTGGCACGGGCACTGACGCGCGCCATCGAGAAATCGGGCGCACGCAAGGTGCACATCGTCGCGCACAGCATGGGCGGTCTGGTCGCGAGAATCGCGTTGGCGAACGATCGCGACCGACGCATCGACCGGCTGATACAGCTCGGTGCACCGAATCAAGGTTCCTTCGCACCGGTGCAAGCCCTGCGTGCTGTCTATCCCACGGTTCGAAAAATTGCCGCGCTCGACCATTCCAGTACGGCGGAGCAACTGGCGCGCACCGTTTTCCTCACCCTGCCGGGCTTGTATCAGATGCTGCCGTCGACGCTGGCGCCCGATGAACCGAATCTGTTCGACCCCTCGCAGTGGCCGCAGGACGATCTCGTGCCCGATGCGACGATGCTGAATCGTGCCAACAAAGTGCGCAGCCGCATGCCGCCACCGGATCGGCGCTGCGCGGTGATCGTCGGGACGAATCAGGAAACTGTGACATCACTGCGATTGCGGGACGGCGGCTTCGAATATTCAGTCCGGCGCGATGGCGATGGCACCGTGCCTTTGGCTCGCGCGCTCTGGGATGGCGCGGACACCTGGTTCGTTCAGGAGAGCCACGGCGCGCTCACCAACAACAATGAAGTGCTGGCCGCGGTTACCAACATTCTGAAGGAAGGAACAACCGCCCGTTTGTCGACCGCACGGCCAGCGCCGGTTGGCGAGGTGGTTCGCACCGTCACGGACGCAGAACTGCGGGCCGCCGCCACACAAAAAGTGCATTGGGATCGTCTGACACTCGACAGCCGCCGGCGCATTCTGGATCCCATCATTACTCCAGAGTTCAGTTCGGCGGATCCGGTGGTGCCCCGCACTGCTTAGGTGTACCCTAGCTCATCGATCGAGTCATCACCGCGTCGGCATCGTTTCGGCGCAGTGTGGTCGTGATAGGGGGCTGAGTAACGGTGCAACCAACCGATACTGCGAATCCTGACTATTATCATCGCGTCGTCGATTGCCAGTGGGCGTGCCCCGCCCATACGGATGTTCCCGAATACATCCGCTTGATCGCACAGGGGCAGTTCACGGCCGCCTATCTCGTCAACCGTGAATCCAACGTATTCCCCGGCATTCTCGGTCGCGTCTGCGATCGACCCTGCGAGCCCGCCTGTCGGCGCGGCCGTGTCGAAGCCGAGCCGGTCGCCATCTGTCGTTTGAAACGCGTCGCTGCCGATCACCGCGACGACGTGCGGCCGTATCTGCCAAAGGCGCCGGCCCGGAAGAATGGCAAGCGCATCGCCTGCATCGGCGCCGGGCCCGCATCGCTCACCGTTGCCAACGATCTCATGCCGCTAGGTTACGAAGTCACGATCTTCGAGAAGTGGCATACACCCGGCGGACTCATGCGCACCAACATTCCGTCGTTCCGTCTGCCGGAGCACGTGCTGGCCGAAGAGATCGGCTACATCGTCGATTTGGGGGTGGATCTGCGTCTGGGCTCACCGGTGACGAGCATGAAACGACTGCTCGCCACCGGTGAGTTCGACGCCATCTTCGTCGGCAGCGGCGCGCCCAAGGGCAAAGATCTGAACCTGCCCGGACGCAAGGATCCTGCCGCCGCGGCGCATATCCATATCGGCATCGACTGGCTCGAGTCCGTAGCCTTCGGTCACATCGAGAACATCGGCCGGCGAGTTTTGATCATCGGTGTCGGCAACACCGCAATGGATTGCTGCCGCACCTCACTGCGACTCGGCGCCGACGATGTGAAAGTGATGGCGCGCAAGCCACGCGGCTTTTTCAAGGCCTCCGAATGGGAGCTGGAAGATGCCGAAGCCGAGAACGTCGAGATCGTCGTGAATCACGCGCCCAAGGCGTTCGTCATCGAAGACGGCCGGCTGACCGGCATGCGCTTCGATGTCATGGAATACGACCTGGACGCGAAAGGTCGCATCACGGCCGAGCGCGCTGTGGGCGAGAAGTTCTTTCCCTGCGACGACGTGATCCTGGCGATCGGCCAGGAAAACGCCTTTCCCTGGATCGAGAACGACCTGGGCGTCGAATTCGACCAATGGCACGTACCGAAGGTCGATGCAACCACGTTCCAGTCGACTCGCCCCGATATCTTCTTCGGTGGCGACGCGGCGTTCGGGCCGAAGAACATCATCTGGGCCGTGGAGCATGGCCATCAAGCCGCCATCTCCATTCACAAACATTGTCAGGACCAGGATGTAACGCAGCGCCTGCCGCGGCAGCTGAACCTGTCCAGCCGCAAGATGGGCCTGCACGAATGGGCCTACAAGAACGATTACAACCCGCTCGAGCGACGGCTCATGCCGCATGTCGATCTGAAGGAGCGCTTCAAGAAGATCAACATCGAAGTCGAGCTGGGCTTTACCGCCGAGCAGGCCGCGGCTGAAGTGCAGCGCTGTTTGAACTGCGATGTGCAAACCGTGTTCGAGGCGCGTCTGTGTATCGAATGCGACGCGTGCATCGATATCTGTCCGGTCGATTGCCTGACGATGACCGCAAACGGCGACGAGACCGATCTTCGGCAACGATTGAAAGCTCCATCGCTGCGACCGACGCAGCCCTTGTTCGTTTCCGCACCGTTGCAACATACGGCGCGGGTCATGGTCAAAGACGAAGACGTCTGCGTACATTGCGGACTGTGCGCCGAGCGCTGCCCGACCGCAGCGTGGGATATGCAGAAGTCGAAGATCCGCATTCCTTATGCGAGCGACGAGACCACTCCATGCAGCACGCAGCCAGCCCAGACTCGCCGGACCGCATAAACGATTTCGTCATCAAGCTTGCGAACGTCAACGGCACCGGCTCGGCCAGTGCCAACACGCTGCTGATGAAATCCATGTTCCGGATGGGCATTCCGGTCATGGGCAAGAACTACTTCCCCTCCAACATTCAGGGGTTGCCCACCTGGTACGAGATCCGCATTTCGCGCGAGGGCTATGTCGCACGCTCCGACCGGATCGACTTCATGGTCGCGATGAATGCCGAGACCTATGCGAAGGACGTGAAGGACGTCCGCCCCGGCGGCTATCTGCTCTACGACTCGACGTGGCCTCGGCCGGCGCTGCTGAGGCGGGACGACATCACCATCTTCGGCGTACCGCTGGCTCGCATCTGTAACGAGACTTTCCAGGGCGTGCGCTCTCGCATTCTGTTGAAGAACATCGTCTACGCCGGCGTGCTGGGAGCGTTGCTCGACATCGAGATCGACGTGATGCGCACACTGCTGGGCGAGAGCTATGCGAACAAGAAGTCGCTGCTCGATTCCAACGTCAAAGCGCTGGAGCTGGGCTACAACTACGCCAAGGAACATTTCCAGTGCCCGCTGCCGCTGCGCGTGGCCCGCATGGACAAGACAGCGAATCACATCATGATCGACGGCAACACGGCAGCCGCACTCGGTTGCATGTATGCCGGAGCCACAGTCGGTGCGTGGTACCCCATCACTCCGTCCACGTCGCTCATGGACGGCTTCAAGAGCTTCTGCCAGAAATGGCGCATCGATCCCGAGACCGGCAAGCGCAACTACGTGATCGTTCAGTGCGAGGACGAACTCGCCGCCATTGGCACCGTCATTGGCGCGGCCTGGAATGGCGCACGCTCGTTCACGCCAACCAGCGGTCCAGGCATCTCCCTGATGAACGAATTCATCGGGCTGGCCTACTACGCCGAGGTGCCAGCCGTGATCTTCGACATCCAACGCGTCGGCCCATCGACGGGCATGCCGACGCGCACGCAACAGTGCGATCTGATGATCGCCGCCTACGCCTCGCACGGCGACACACGCCACGTCCTGCTGTTCCCCAACAGCCCGGAAGAATGTTTCTACATGGCCGTGCAGGCGTTCGATCTCGCCGAGCGCCTGCAGACTCCCGTGTTCGTCATGTCGGACCTCGACATCGGCATGAACGACTGGATGTGCCCCGACCTCAAATGGGACGACGCTTACGTGCCCGATCGCGGCAAGGTGCTTACGAAGGAACAGCTCGAGCAGATCGACAAGTTCTATCGTTACTTCGACAAAGACGGCGATGCGATCCCCTATCGCACACTGCCAGGCACGCACCCCAAGGGCGCATATTTCACGCGCGGCTCGGGTCACACTCAGTACGGCGGCTACACGGAAGACTCGACCGAATACCAGATCGTGCTCGACCGGCTGAAGCGCAAGTTCGAGACCGCCAAGACTCTGGTGCCCACGGCTGTCCTGGACAGCCGTGGCTCGACGAGCCTTGGACTCGTGTCGCTGGGCAGTTGCGACGGCGCGGTGCGAGAGGCGCTGGATCTACTGCGCCGGCGCGGCGTGCAGATCGACTACATGCGGGTGCGAGCATTTCCGTTCGGCCCGGAGGTCGAGGATTTTCTCACCTCTCATTCGCAGATCTTCGTGGTCGAGCAGAACCGTGACGCTCAATTGCGCAGTCTGCTGACGCTCGAAACGGCGGTGGAGAAGGCCAGGCTGCACTCCATCCTGCACTACAGCGGTCTGCCGATCTCTTCCAGCGTAATCGTCGACGGGGTGCTGGCGTCTGCGCCCGAACAGCGCCTGGCCGTGGGAGGTCGCTCATGAGCTTCATCGCCAAGCCGAAGATCGCACATCCCGGCCTGCCCAAGAACGAGCTGGGCCTAACCCGTCGCGACTATGAAGGCGGCATGTCGACCCTGTGCGCCGGCTGCGGGCACGACTCGATCACCGCCGCCATCATCGAAGCCTGCTGGCAGATGTCGATGCGCCCCGAGCAACTGGTGAAGTTGTCCGGCATCGGCTGCTCCTCCAAGACGACCGCGTATTTCGTCGGTGGCGGCCACGGATTCAACTCGGTGCACGGGCGCATGCCATCGATCGCGACCGGCGCGATCGCCGCGAACAAAGATCTGTACTACATCGGCGTTTCGGGCGACGGCGACACACTGTCCATCGGCTTCGGCCAGTTCGCGCACGCCATGCGTCGCAATCTCAACATGCTCTACATCGTGGAAAACAACGGCGTATACGGGCTGACCAAGGGACAGTTTTCCGCGTCGGCGGACATCGGCTCGAAAGCCAAGAAAGGCGAGGAGAATCTGCAGCCGCCGATCGATCCGGTACTGGCCGCGCTCACGCTCGGCGGCACATTTGTAGCTCGCAGCTTCTCAGGCGACAAAGAACAACTGGTGCCCCTGATCGTCGCGGGCATGAAACATCGCGGCTTCGCGTTGATCGACGTGCTCTCACCCTGTGTGACGTTCAACGATCACGAGGGATCGACCAAGAGTTACGAGTTCGTGCGAGATCATTACGACGAAGTGGTGCACGCGGATTTCGTTCCGCCGGCGCGTGAGATCACGGCGCAGTACGCGCAGGGCGACACGATGCCAATCACGATGCACGACGGCAGCCGTATCCTGCTGCGCAAGCTGGATCCTTCCTATGACCCGCGACATCGTGGCCAGGCGTTCAATTATTTGCGCGACAAACTGTCGCAGAACGAGTTCGTCACCGGGCTGATCTACATCGATGAGAAAAGCCCGGAGTTTCACGAAGTGAGCGGTACGACGAGCACTCCAGTGAATCAACTGCCCTTCGCGAAGCTGACACCTGGATCCAAGGGCCTGGAGTCGATCCTGAAGCGCTATCGCTGAGCTGGCACGCTGAAATCGAACAGGACTTCCGACTTTTCGTAGACCTTGCTGATGCGCTCACCGTCCCACACGTAGGCGAGCGCGGCTCCCGCCACTGGAATGCTCACTGCCTGCGGCTTGAAGGCCGCCACGCATTCGCCGCCGTCGTGCCGGACGCTTCGATACACCAGGCCCCAGTGCCCATGCTCACGCAAAGGTTTGGCAAACGCCTGCGACGGACTGTAATCGTCGGGATGATGCAAATGATCGAAACGTGGGCTGCGTACATCCAGGAACGGCTGCACGGGCCGGTTCACGTAGGCTCGCATGTCGACCTCGCACGGACTTTCGTTGGTCGACGCCAGAAATATTCCGCGATGATGAGCAGTCTCGCGCACCGCAGTTTCCAGCGAGTGAGCGGCATAGTAGACACCGAAGCTGCCGTCGCTGAAACGGCTGGGAAATCCAGTGTGAGTGAACGGAGCCATGACGATCATAGCGCCCGGTCCATGCACTCGATCTTCATCGGGCATCACCGGCGCTTCGCCGCTCTCGTCGCGCAGCCGGTCGTTCGTGAGACCTTCGATGAAATAGCCCAACTCCCTGTATCGCGGCGGCAGGATGTTCTCGAACACATTCACCGGCGGATGCCGGGATGCGACGATACGGTACATCTTGTGCCAGCGGAGCGTGACCGCACGCGGCTCGGCCGTCATCCGCGTTGCGCATCCAGATAGCGACGCACATCCGCCAGATCGAGGACGCGACCGGCGAGCATCCGCTCCAGCGCCGATCTGCCGCCGAAACCGTGCGCCGAATTGGGCTTCTTCACCCATGCGTCGGCCACTTCCTGCGTCGGCAACAGGATATGTAGCGCCTTATAAATGCCCATCACGTAACTGATCCGCTCCAGGGTGTCCGCGGACAGCCGCGCGGCGCGGTCGCTCTTCCATTTGAAGAAGGTGGAACGGGGTGGCGAGCCCAATAACACCCGCTCCTCTTCGGCGCCCAGGCGCCAGGCGGCGGTAATGTTGAAGAAGGCCGTCAGGGCGGCAGAACCTAGTTCGTCCGGATCGAATCCGGCGCGCTCGAGACTACGGGGTTGCATCATGGCCCAGTCCTCCATTGGAGTAAGATCAAAATTACTCCAGTTTTGGACTGAATACCAGTGCCGTCGTGCGTTGCTGGAATCGGGCGTGTCATCTCGAAAGCGCCGCCCGCAGCCGCCTCAACGCCCGCTGTGGATGATGGATCAATTCACTGGGATCGAAGGCCAGGACCCGGTATCCCATATCGGTGAGAAATTTCTGGCGTGCGTCGGAGGGCGCGAGCTCGACGATCAAAGCCTGTTCGGCAAACAGGCACTCGACCACGAACGGGCCGATTTCACAGTGTCGGGTGATAGGAAATTGGCGTAGCTCGCGAGCGGCGAGCAGTTCAGCCAGTGCTTGCGATTCGCGCGCGTTGCGTTCCTTCGCACTTCGATCCTTGAAGTCTTTTATCAGCATGGAGCGCAGCGTACCTGCCGCGCTCGGTTCGAATCATGGCAATTGGGGGGCGGTTTGCCGAGAAATTGCCGTACAGGCGACGCTGGATTTCAGCGTGGCTTGCCGAGCCACAGGCGGCAGACGGTTGCATTACGTTCAGTCGGCGCGCCGACGCGCCTGTGTTGCAAGCCACGCTGCATACAGCGCGGATCCTGCGCCCACTGCAGAGCGTAGACCACCGGATCCAGGCTGGCGTTGACCAGCTCCCGTAAATGCTTGCCCCATGGCTGAGTGGATTTCATGGCAACCTCGTGTCTCTCCGATCTCAGAACGTTCCGCCTGCGTAGGCGGTTCCGCAGCCTCAGTCCGAGACATCGGCACGCTCCTGCTGCCGTTTAGCGACATGGCGCACAGAACCGGAAGATCCCGCTGAGCGGAAGCGACTATTTCCGACCTGCAGTGCGCTGAAGAAACTTCACTCGCTGCCGTATCAAAAAGCGTCGCTGGAGCCGTCGTACCTGCGCCATCCAGGTATGAGTCATACGACCGCGCGGTTATGATCCCAGCCCTCGAACAACAAACATCGTTGCGTCGCTGGCGAGAGGAATGCGTCATGACATCCAGTCTTTTCGATCTCACCGGTAAAGTTGCAGTCATCACCGGCTCGAGCCGCGGTATTGGTCGCGCCATCGCAGAGCGCATGGCGGAACACGGCGCGAAAGTCGTGGTCAGCAGTCGCAAGCTCGACGCCTGCGAGGAAGTGGTCAAGGCCATCAAAGACAAGGGTGGCGATGCAATCCCACTCACCTGCAACATCAACCGCAAAGAAGATCTGCAGAAGCTGGTCGACGACACCATCGAACATTGGGGCGGCATCGACGTGCTGGTGTGTAACGCCGCGGTCAATCCCTACTACGGCCCGTCCATCGACATGCCGGATGATGCGTACGACAAGGTGATGAACAGCAACGTCCGCAGCAACTTCTGGTTGTGCAATATGGTGCTGCCGCAGATGGCGCAGCGAGGCGGTGGCTCCGTCATCATCATTTCCTCGATCGCGGGCATCCTGGGTTCGCCGACGCTCGGCGTGTATGGCCTGTCGAAGGCTGCGGACATGGCGCTCGCGCGTAACCTGTGCGCCGAGTGGGGACCGAAAAACATTCGCGCCAATTGCATCGCGCCCGGCCTGATCCGCACCGATTTCGCCAAGGCGCTGTGGGATGACCCGAAAGTCTACGAGAAGACCGTAAAGGTCTACCCGCTGCGTCGAATCGGCGAGCCGGATGAAATCGCCGGCGCCGCCGTATTCCTCGCCGGCCCCAGCGGCTCCTTCATGACCGGCCAGACCATCGTGATCGACGGCGGCGGCGTCGTCGGCCGCGGCTGAGACTCAGGTCCGAACGCGGGGCACGAAGAAGAAATCGCCGACTTCGTGCCCGGCGCCCTTGATCGATTTGAACTCGGGCACCTGCACGAACTTGTTCTTCTGGGCGGCGACCTCGACCCGTTTGCGAATGCGACTGAACAGTTCGGGGCTGGAGAGAATGCCCTCGTTGTTCTCCAGTTCGTCCAGGAACGCGCGAGCGAACACCGAGTTGCCGCCACTGCCTTCATCGAGCACTGGTTTATCGCCGCCGGATGAGAGCAGCAGCCGCGCGCGTTTCGGCAGTTTGAATTTGATGTAGTCCTTCGAATACGTGACCTTGTCGTTCAGGAACAGATAGCTCGGATCTGTCGACAGCAATCCTGCGTAGCACGAGTCCGCGACCACCAGCACTCGCTTCGCCGGCAAGCGGCCGAGATGACCGGTGATCTGCTCGTTCGGCACCCAGAACGTATCTTTCGGCGGCGCATCCGCATTCACAGGCAGCCAGTAGCCCGCTTCGCTCTTGCCACTTTGCAGGCGAGCACCGTGGCCGGCGTAGTAAATGAGCAGGTTGTCCTCGGGCTTGAGCACGGAGTTCAGATCGTTGAGCGCCTTCAACATGGTGATGTCGTTGGCGTCCTCCAGAATTGACACATTGAAGCCATAACGATCCGCAAGGATGCGGGCCGCGCGTGTGACGTCCGCTCGGGGCGTGTCGAGACTTTCGATGCTCTGGTAATTCTGATTGCCGATGACGATGGCGTAGTAGCGTCCGAAGTTCATGCCCTGCAGCGTGCGCTCGTCCGCGGTAGGCGGGAGTTGCGCCAACTCGGTCGGGCCTTGCGGTGTGCGTGTTTTCGGCAAGCCGGCCAGTCTTTCGGTGTTCTTGTGTCGCTCCGATTCGAGCTGAGCGATCCAACGCTTCAGCGCCTCGATTTCCTTGCTGCCGCTGTCGGCGGCCTGTTCGACTGCCGACTGTTTCGCAAGCTGCTCCTGCAGATCCTTCAGCTGTTTCTGCAACAAGCCGAGCTGCGCATCTTTCTCCGCGATGGCGGCGTCCAGCTCTTTGCGTAGTTCCTCCTGCTCTCGCTGAGCGGCGGAAGTGAAGATGATGTTGTCTTCCGGCACGCCCCAGGCCTGGCGATACAGATTCAGCGCTTTCAGCCCGTCCTGCGGCACGCCGAGCCCCTGCTCGTACATCGTGCCCAGATTGAACAGCGCCCGAGCGTAATTCTTGTCCGCCGCCTTCTGATACCAGCTCGCGGCCGCCTCGTAGTCCGGCGCCACGCCCATGCCGCGCTCGTAGATCTCGCCCACATTGGTCTGTGCTTCAACATCGCCCGACTCCGCGGCTTGCAGCCAGACGCGCAGCGCGGACTGCAGATCGGCACGATCGTAGGCAACGTACTCACCGCCACGAATCGAACATTCCGAGGCGGTGGTCCGAATCGGTCGTCGCTGCGACAGAAAGCTGCGGTTGCCGAGCTGGCGAACCTGCCCGGGCAACAGACAATCCACGATTTCCAGATCGGAACGCTTCACCATTCCCTTGGTCTCGGCCGCACCGGGCGCTGCCGCGGAGGCGATGACGAACACGCTCGGCGCCAGCAGCGCTGCGATTCGACCCAGAGTGTTCGGCAGACGGCGTGTTCTCATGGTTGCTCCATCGTCAGTGCCCGATCCGCAGTCCTCAGAAGCTTCGCTGGAAGCGCAGCCCCATACTCACGTCCTGGAAATTGATGAACTCGAAACTCTCCAGGCGCTGATACTCGATATATCCCGAAATGCCATGGATGAACTGAGCCGACAGGCCGGTGGCCAGACGCCAATACGACTCGTCGGGATTGTCCGTCGCGACCAGGATGGGCGGCGTGCTATTGGCGTTCGGGTCGGCTGCGAAGCGCACGCCGAAGACATCGGCGTCCGTCTTGAACTCACGTACATAGTCGACTCGCAGATGTGGCAACAGCACGCCCCAGCTCTGATTCCATGCATACGTGACGCGGAAGCCCAGGTTGCCGGTGAACGACTGGAACGACTGCTCGTCGTAGATCAGATTCAGGCCGCCGGCGCCGCGCTCGGTGAAGCTGTCGATAGTGGCGTCGGTATAGAACAGGCCAAGCGTCGGCGAAACGGTTAGGCCACCGACCAGGAAGTCATAGCCGCCCGAGAGGCCGGCGCTGTACGTCATGCCGTCGGTGTCGCCCCGCGCATCGACGTTCACCAGACCGTTGCCATCCACATAAGTGATGTTGCGATCGGCGCCGTAATCGGCTTTCGCAATGTTGACGATGGCGTCGAAGTAGAAATTCTTCGCCGCATAGGTCGAGCCATAGAGAGAGAAGGCCCACGTGTCCGTGTCGAGGCCGCCTTCATCGCGCGGTTTGAAATCGATGCTCGATTGTCCGTAGGCCAGTGATACGCCACCGACGAGCTTGTCGTTGAACCGGTAATCCAAGCCGCCGACCAGGGCCCACTGATCCGCATCGAACCCCGGGCTGCTGTCGTTGCGATCCTTGTCGCCGAAGCTGTAATTGCCGCGCGCCCACATGCCCCACTTGTCGCTGAGCAAGCCGCCCGGCTCATCCGCGCTGGCGCCGCTGCCCAACAAACCTTTCACCATGTTCTGCAGGTGAGCCAGCGGCACCGACTTGCCATCGACGATGATGTTCAGGCCGGCGAGACTGAGCCCTTTTGCTCCTCCACGCAGCGCCATCAGGCGGTCCATCACACTGGCGTATTGAGTGTTGGCGAACAGCAGCGTCTGAGTGCGAGCGACCGCAAAATCATCGGCGACCATTTCGTCCAGCGCATCGGCTTGATTGGCCGTCGTGTTGTTGATCTGCAAGCCATTGCAGCGGATCAGCAAGTCCTGCTGATCGCCAGAGAGCGAGGGCAGATCGCGCAACTGGTTGCAGATGCGATCCAACGCCATGGCGACGCGCCGCTGATTGGGCGAGAGGTTCGGAATCTCGGCGAGCGTCGTGATCAGCGGGCCGTCCGCGACCGTGATGGTCACCGTGTCCGAGGCCTGCAGACCGGCATTGTCCGTCACCAACAGCTGGATGAGGTTTTCGCCATTCGGCAAGCGAATCTCCAACGTCGGCGAACTGCTCGTGCCCAGCACGGTTTCAACATCGTTCTCGATGCGAGACCAGCGATAGGAGACGATCTGTCCATCGGCATCGGTGGACAGGCTGCCATCGAGCGTGACGATTGCTCCGTCCTCTTGGTCGGTATCGGGAACGCTCCGATCCCCGCCTGCATTTGCAACGGGCACGGTCGCATCGCCGACGGTGATCGTGACTTCAGTCAGGGTGCTCTCGCCGGATTCATCGGTGACGATCAGACGGATGAACGAAACGCCGTCGGGCAGCGCGATGGTCGGCGCCGGGGAGGTGGAAAGCTGGGTTTCGCCGTCGGTGCCGTACCAGGCATAGCTGAGCACCTCGCCTTCAGGATCGCTGGCAGTCGCGCTGAACGTCACGTTCTCGCCCGGCGCGCCGTCGGTATCGCTCACGGTGCGGCTGCCACCGTTGATGCTGACGATGGGCGCCTGGTTCGGATCCAAGCAAGCGTCCTCTTGAGCCTGGTTACCGGGTGTCACGATGCCGGGGCCGGGCGCATTGTTGATGATGATGCCGATGCCGCCGGTGCTGCCGATTTGACCGAGCCCGTTGCTCGCCGTGAGCGGGACATACAACGTGTCTCCAGCAGTCGGCGTGTAGCCATCATTGATGATCTGGACGCAGACCCCGGTGGCGTCGTTGGGCGCGTAGCTCTGAATGAACAGGTTGCTAGGCGGTGTGCCGCCGCCATTGGCGAGCAGCACGACACCCTGGCCGGTGTCGATATTGATTAGCGGCGAGCCGCTGACTGCGCCGGCCTCGCGCAGATTGACGATCACGTCCTGGCCGGGCGCCGGAATCGGAATATTCACCTGACTGCTGAAACTCGGCGGAATGGCCTGCGCCAGCGGCGCCATGGCGAGCAGCGCCACGCCGCCAACCCAGGTTGCCCACGTTCGCCCGGCTGCTCTGAGCGCCGCTACCTTCATTGCAAGCTCTCCCTTGTTTCTTCGTATGAGCTGGCTGGCCAATGGCCACGATCCCGCGGTGTAGTTATCCGCCCCTTTTCCCCGATCGCATCGGCCATAAGTCCAGGCTCGAGCGCATCGCAGGCCGCTGCGGGCAGGACGCCCCAATGCAGTGAGCACACGCAGGTGCAGGCACTGCCCGGAGCGCTCCGTGCGCAAGCCCGGCCCCAAACTGTGCCGCCCGTAGTTGACTTCCGTTGTGACGCAGGTCGCAATCGCGAGTCATGAATATCAGGGTTGCCCTTAATGCCGTGCTCGTCTCGCTGCTGCTCAGTGGCTGCACCTCTAGCGGGCAGCGGCTGAACGAGCGTGCGCGGGAGGCGGGCCTCGAGATTGTTCGTGTTACGGCCGGCGAGTTTCCCAGCACCGTGTACCTGAAACGCAGCGCCGGCGCGGATCATGCCACTGCTTCCAGCGATTCAAAACCACTTAAGGTTTTTCTGGAGAGCGACGGCCTTCCCTGGCGGGGCCGCACCCCCAGCGACGATCCCACGCCGCGCCAGCCCGTCGCGCTCGAAATGTTGATGCGCTCCCCAGCACCCGCCGCTTACATCACTCGTCCGTGCTACAGCGGGCTGCGTTCGGACAAATGCAATTTCGAGCTCTGGACCGGCGCGCGCTACTCATCCGAAGTGGTCGAGAGCATGGTCGCCACCGTACGAGAAGCACAACGTCGCGCCGGCGCCGAGCGGGTTGCGTTGATTGGTTACAGCGGTGGCGGCACGCTTGCGGTGTTGATCGCGGAGCGGCTGGAGAATGTGGCTTCTGTGATTACCGTGGCAGCCAACCTGGACACGGACGCCTGGACCGACCATCACGAGTATCTGCGACTGTCGCAGTCGTTGAATCCCGCGCTGAGCGAAAAGCCGCATCCGTGGCCCGAGTTGCATCTGCGAGGCGCAGATGATCGGGTCGTCCCGCCGACGACCACCGAGAAGTATTTCTCGCGCTATCCACAAGCACAGCAGCAAACCATCGACGGGTTCGATCACATCTGTTGTTGGGTGCGAGACTGGCGCATCCTCAGCGAGACGCCCACTGCGCTCGCGCCTTGAGGCCAGTATCGGAAAAATCCGAGAACACGCCGTCGATGCCGAGCTCGTAGAAGCGCCGGTACTCCTGCGACGGGTCGTTCTCGTACTCCGGCGCCAGCGTCGCCGGTTCGTTGCGGAACGTATAGGCGTGCACGCGCAGGCCAGCTCGATGAGCCTGCTCGATCACCGTTGTCGTCAACAGTTTCGGCTGACCCACATCGCGCAGGATCAGACGCTTCCAGGGCCCGATCGCGTGCGCGTATTTCGCGACATCGGCGAGACTCTTCGGTCGCTCCCCGCCGCGATCGTCGCCATGATCGGGGATGCTGACGCTCACCACGCGTTGACCGGTATCGTCATAAACGATCGAGCCCTCGTCCATCAGCTGCACGAGCGGCAGCTCCGTCTTCGTGCGCAGGTACTGCAGATTGGCGCTCTCGAACGATTGGATGAAAATAGGCGTGCCGGCTTTATTCAACCCTCGCCGGTTCAGCGCGTCCAGCAATCGATCTTCCAGCGGCAACTTCAGCTGCAAATGAAACGCAGGATGCTTGGTCTCCGGATAGATGCCGATGCGTCGCCCGCGCTTCGCCGACTCCTGCTCGACCAGATCGAGAATCTCCTCGAACGTCGGCACGAGGAGCTTGCCGTCGAACTCTTTCGAACGCGCCGCATTCGGCTGCACGGCGCGTAGCTGCCGGATCTCCTCGAGCGTAAAGTCGCTGGCAAAAAAGCCGGTGACCTGCCTGCCATCAACGCTCTTGGTGCTACGTCGCGAAGCAAACTCGGGCCGCAACTTCACATCGGTGGTGTCGTCCAGCAAAGGCTCGTGCCGCGCAATCAGCTGGCCGTCGCGCGTCGCGACCAGATCGGGCTCGATGTAGTCGGCGCCGAACTCGATAGCCAACAGATATGAGGCGAGGGTGTGCTCGGGCCGATATCCCGAGGCGCCGCGGTGAGCGATTACCAGCGGCGGCGTGCCGTCCAGCGTCGCCCATTTCTCATTCGCAGAGGATTGCGCATGCGCCGGTCCGCTCATCATCGACACCATCGGTAAAAGAAAGCTCAGGCCGAGCAGCCGCTTCACGGTCAATCCACGAAAAAGTCCGGCTGGAACTGTTTGTTGCCGGGTGTGACCGCGTACTGATCGAGATCCTTGGTACCCGCGCTGGCCAGCACCTCGTCGTCGATGAAGAAGTTGCCGGTGCAGCTGCGTGCATCGCGCGTCAGGATGACATGGGCTGCATCCGCCATGATCTCCGGCTTCCGGCCCTTCTTCGGATCGGCGAGCGCGATGACATTCAGCGCAGCCGTGGCGATGATGGTTCGAGGCCACAGCGCGTTGACGCCGATGCCGTCGACGCGAAACTCCTCGGCCATCCCCAGCACACACATGCTCATGCCGTATTTCGCCATCGTGTACGCAACGTGGGGGCCGAACCATCGCGGCTTCATGCTCAGCGGCGGCGACAGATTGAGGATGTGAGGATTGCGACCCGCCTTCGCCGACTCTTTCAGATACGGGATGCACGCTTGCGAGCAAACGAACGTGCCGCGAACGTTGACGCCGAACATCAGATCGAAGCGCTTCATCGGCGTATCGAGCGTGCCGGTGAGTGAAATCGCGCTGGCGTTGTTGACCAGGATGTCGACGCCGCCGAAATGCGCGGCGGTCTTCTTCACAGCTTCGGCGACTGCATTCTCGTCGCGAATATCGACCTGCATCGGCAACGCCTTGCCGCCCGCGGCTTCGATCGCTTCGGCCGCCGTGTGAATGGTGCCGGGCAGTCTGGGATTGGGTTGATCGCTCTTGGCGGCGATCGCGATGTTGGCGCCGTCTCGCGCCGCGCGTACCGCTATCGCCAGGCCGATGCCGCGAGATGCGCCCGAGATGAAAAGTGTTTTGCCGCGAAGAGACATACGAAGCTCCGACGGGTGAGAGGACGCATCATCATAGGCTCGTTCCATACAGTGAGCATAGAAGAGACTGCCAGCCCCGCCAGCCCCGTCCTACTGTCGGGCAGTCACGCACGACGGCGCGTTATATAGTCGGTGAGCCATGACACTCGGACACCGCAGCGAAGGAGTTCGCGTGCGTATCCGGGCGGTAATCTTGTCAGTCCTGCAAGGGGGAATCGCGATGGCCGACACGACGGACGTGTGGGATCGGGTCGAACACCAGTATGCCGACGCCAATGGCGTAAAGATCCACTATGCGGCACTGGGGCAGGGACCGCTGGTCGTGATGATCCACGGCTTTCCGGACTTCTGGTACTCGTGGCGCAAACAAATGCGCACGCTCGCTGACAACGGTTATCGAGCGGTAGCTGTCGATCTGCGCGGCTACAACCTTTCGGACAAACCGAAGGGCGTGGAGAACTACGCCATGCCGTTGCTGGTGGGCGATATTGCCGCGGTGGTCAAGGCAGAGCAGGTCGAGCGCGCCGTCATCGTGGGGCACGACTGGGGCGGCTCGGTGGCCTGGAACGTAGCAATGCGCAAGCCCGACATCACGCGGCTGTTGATCATCTGCAATCTGCCGCACCCCGCGGGCATCGCACGCGAGATCGCCACCAATCCGCAACAGAAGGCGAACAGCGAGTACGCGTTCAACTTCCAGAAACCGGACGCTCACAAGACGATCTCATTGGAGCGACTGACGCAATGGGTGACCGATCCGGCGGCCCGGCAACGTTATCTGCAGGCGTTTCGACAATCGGACGTCGAGGCGATGCTCAACTACTACAAGGCCAACTATCCGAAACCGGATGCACCGCCGCCACCGGAGAACTTCACCTTTCCGAAGGTGAAGGCGCCGGTGTTGATGTTTCATGGACTGGACGATCAAGCACTGCTGCCCGGCGCCCTCAATGGCACCTGGCAGTGGCTCGAGAAGGATCTGACCCTCATGACCGTGCCAGGCGCGAGTCACTTCGTGCAACAGGATGCAGCGGAGCTGGTCAGCAACACGATGGTGGACTGGCTGAAACGCCGGCAGTAGTCATCACACGCCGCGAGGCTGCGCTCCCGTCCCGTGTCGGCACGGGAGCGCAGTTCGCGGTTCTTATGATTAGCGGATGGTCTTGGACGCGGTGTTCGAGTTCGCGCTTTCGCCACCAGTCGAAGAGTACGCGCGGACCGCGAAGTACCACGTTCCAGCCGACAGGTCCGGCACCACGTAGCGCGTTACACCGGCATTCGCGACCTGGATGGTGCGAGACAGGTTGCTCGAGCTGGTGCCGTAATAGATGCGATAACCGGCCAGATTGCTCAGCGACGTGCCGTTGGTGTTGGTGGTCGGCGGAGTCCAGCTCAGCGTCGCCGAGCCGTTGCTGCTGCCCGCGGCGTTAACGGCGATGCTGAAAGTCGGCAGCGAGGTGCGGTTGGTGCCATCGCTCGCGCTGATCGAGATGCCCGAATAGGTGCCCACCTGCGAGGCCGTCGGCGTGCCGGAGAGCACACCCGTCGAGGTGCTGAACGTCGCCCAGCTCGGACGGTTCGTGATCGACCAGGTCAGCGCGCGGCCTTCGGGGTCCGAGCCCGTGGGTCGGAACGAGTATGCATTGCCCGCGGTCACCGAGGTCGGCGGCGTGCCGCTCAACACCGGCGGCCGATTGGTCGAGCCACCACCGCTGCCATCGGCCCGCGTAGATGTGATGGAGAATGCCGGCAGAGTTGCCGTGCCGGTCGCGCTTCGCACCGTGATGCGAATGTTCGACCAGGTGCCCGGCGTCGAGGGCACTCGGCCTTCGATCTTTCCGGAGTACACGGAGAACACCGCCCACGAGGGCTTGTTGACGATGGAATAGCGCAACGTTCTTTGCGCCACGGCCGGGTCGCGCGCGGTCGGCGCCCAGCTGTAATAGGTATTCACGGTGGCCGTTGTTTTCGGCGTGCCTGAAATCGTCGGGGCCGCGTGTGCAAAGCTGCTCAACAGAGAGAGCGCGCAAACGAGAGCGAAAAATAGTGCGGACACGCCCAGAGTGGGCGTGCACTTGACAGAAGTGCGCATGGACAATCCTCGCGGGTATGACACGGGAGCCGCGTCGCTACGCATGCGATACGGCGCTCACCCAGAATTGCGATCTAGCGTTCTGCCTGACTCATCCTGGTCGGCCATCGCATGCATTGAGGCTTGTCGATGTGACGAAGTGTCGCTCGTGGGCGGGCGCAGTTAACGAGAAGAAACTCGTTTGTGCAAAATGTCGTAACGCTCAGACATGTCTGCAAAAGCATTCACTGCGCTCGAATTACAAACATCGCGGTGGAGCGCGAGCATGAAAAAGATGCGGAGCGTTGTTTTATATCGCGGCGAAATCCGCAGCTCCGTCAGTTGCAAGAAGTGGATCGCAGCAAAAACGTTTCAGTGAATCCGCTTACGTCAATCACCGACGCCTTGCTCGATCTGGCACGTGGCCGCGCGAACTAGCGCGGCATGTCGGGGCAAACGGTGGGCACGCTGGCGACCACGTATGACTGCACTCGATCCTGTCCCTCGATCTGCAGTCGCAGTTCGTTGTCGTTCGGCATGGAAATCCTGCCCTGGATGGGAAAGGTGTCTTCGATCCAGCGAATGCGATCCCCCTCCGCGCCCCACTTGGAGATTCGATAGGTCTCGAAGCACGAATCCATCAACAGCGTGCGGTCCGGCAGGAACACCATCAAGGTGCCCCGCGAGTGCCCTGGCGTCGTCGAGACCCAGACCCTGCCGATGAAGCGCGGGTCGGACGGCTGTCCGAGCTCTTCGATATCCGGTGACTGTGCCGTCGCCGCAGGCGGCGGCGCCGACGTCTGCGGGCCAGGTTGTTCTTTGCTGCAAGCACCGACTCCGAACGCAGTCAGGGCGAGTATTGCGGCAGTCGATGCGGATGATTGTTGTTTGTACATGGAAGTCTTACCGGAGCGACAGACAGCCATATTACGCCTCCCGCGATCAGGGGAGGATCATGGTCGCGCCCTCGACGAAGTACCCGTTGTTGCTATCCGCCCGGCCCTGAGCACGCATCAGCCGCAGCTGTGCCTCCTGCATCTTGATCTGGGCTTCCTGTTGCTTCTCGATCGCAGCGCGCTGCTCGAATGACAGGTACGGCGATATCGCGTCGAGCATGCGTTGATTGCGCTTTTTCGTGAACTCGAGCTGGCGCTCCATGCTGTTCCCGTCGAAATTGCTACCTGTCCACACGCGAGCGAGCGAAGTGGCGCCGCTACGAGCGACCGCCGAGAGGTTCTCGCTCGCTTCGGCCTGATTGGTCTGCGCCAGGGCCTTGAGCATGGGCTTGCTCAAGTCGTCATTGAGCGGCAGGCCGTTCGCCGCGAGCGTGCTTTTCATGTTCTCCAGCGTGTAGCGCATGCCTATGGTGGACTGGTATTCCTTCCACGCCTGCAACTTGTCCTGCCCGATGCGCGCGACCAGTTCGGCCTCATTCTTGCGCTGATTCTCCGCAGCCTGCTCCGCGAACTTGCGAGAACGCTCCTGCATGGCGGCCTGGTCGTTGGGATCGATGCCGTCCATATCCCAGAACGGCGGCATCTGTTCGTTCATACGAAGCTGCTGATCGACGAGCAACTCGAAGAACTCGTCGGCCTGCTGCGGACTCAGGCCCAGCTCTTCGATCACGCCTGGATACTGGCGCTCCAGATTGCCTCGTGTCTGCACGCGCATCGCGTCGCGATACTCGGGATCCTGCATCAATTGCCGCTGGCGCTCGCGCTGCTCACGAAACATGCGCACCCGCTCGCTGCGGTCCATAGCGCCGAATGGCGTCATCTGTCCGGTAGCCGCGAAGCCGCCGAGGGCTTTCGGTGGAGCTTTAGGTGGCGTACCGATCACTTCGCTCGGCTGTGGCGTGATCACTTCGGGAGGCGGATCGTTCTCGCGCGGCAGTGGCGGCACAGGCTCCCGCTGCTGTTGTTCTTGTAGCGTTGCGATCTCCGCCTTCAAGGCGGCAATGGTGTCCTCGCCTGCTTTGAGCTGCTTCACCAGGTGCACGCTCAATAGAGCGAGGCCCACCGATGTGGCGACCGAGATCAACACGACTTTGCTCATGACGACACTCCTGTCTTCAATGTTGCTCGCCGCGTGCGGATCAGTTAGCCGCGGCCTCCTGTTTGGCGATGGCGCTGCGCAGCTCGCGCAGCTTCGCCTTCACGACGGCGGCGTTGGCGCTGCCCATGCGAATCAGCGTTTTCTGTCCCGCCGAAAGCTCTTCGAGCGCGGCATCGGCGTACACGAAGTTGACGCTGGGCCGCTTCAGCTTGATCGGGCCGGTCACCTCCGGGGTCGCGAGCAGATGGTCGATCACCTCGACCAGCCGATCGTTGAAATAGCCATTCGGATAGCCCAGCGACACATACGCTTCCTGAAACAGCGGGTAATACTGTTTGTAGAGCGTCGCGATCTGCGCCGTGTCCGTGTTCTGCAGGATCTTGATCACGGGTTCATAGCGCGCGTAGTTGGCGTCACTGAGTGTGATCTCCTCACCTTCGCCAGTGGCAGCCAGCTCTCCGCCGATGGGCTTCACCGGCCACATCTGCACCGCTGTCTTCTTGCGGGGCAGATTGTCGATGGTGACGACCGTGTGGCGGACGATGTTCTTCGGCACCAGGAACGGATCGAGCGCACGACCGAACACGCTGCCCAACGATTCCTGCAATGGAGGATCGCTTTCAGCCAGCGGCGGCAGCGGCTTGGGCGGCGGCGTTTCCCCCAAGGGATTGCGCACCGGCGGCTCCGCCGCCGGTGTCGGAGTTTCAGGAACACTGACCGCAGGCGCCTGGCTGGCCTGCTCCGCCTGCCGATGCGACCGCCCGTAGTACAACGCCACACCGATAGCCACCGCGACCACGGCGGGAATCGCCCAGTACAGCCATTTCTTTGTGTCGTCTTCCACGAGTGGCTCCTCGCCGTCGGTCAGCCGGTCAGTTCGCGGACCGGATCATTGCGGCTTCTGAAACTTCAGCAGAAAGTTGTCTGCCTCGCCGATGGCCTGGTACTTGGCCCGGTCCGTCTCGCCCATCGCGAAGCTCGGCGGCAGGGTCCACACGCCCTTGGGATGATCCTTGGTGTCCTTCGGATTGTTCAGCAGGTCGGACTTGCCGGCCAGCTTGAAGCCCGCCTTCTGCGCAAGCTCGATCGTGTAGTCCTCGCGCACATAGCCGTTTGCAGCCTTCGGATCCTGCGGCTTGTCGGTGGAAGCGCGATGCTCCTCGACGATGAGGACGCCGCCCGGCTTGAGCGTCTTGTAGAACGACTCGAACGCCTGCTCGGCTGTCCCCTGGCCCATCCAGTTATGGACGTTGCGAGCGGTGAACACGATATCGGCCGAGCCTGCCGGCGCCGGCTCGAACTTGCCGGCGCCGAAGTCGCCGATCTTGACCTTGCCGTAGCGAGCCTTGTCGCTATCGAGCTTCTTCTGCCAGGTATCGGCCGCGGTCGCGGCCCGCTCGCTGGAGGCACGAGGCGCGATGGCCGTGTAATACGTGCCCTTGTCGTGCAGGTACGGCGCCAGGATTTCTGTCCAATAACCACCGCCCGGCGAGATTTCGACCACGGTCATGGTGGGCTTCACGCCGGCGAACTCGAGCACCTGTAGCGGTTTGCGAAATTCATCGCGCGCCACGAAATTCGGCGAACGGTGCTCGGATGCAACGGCTTTGGCCAATGCCTCGTCCTTGGCGAAAGCTCCCGTCAGCGGCAGTGCGCAGGCAACGGCTGCAACGGTGGCGAGTAACGGCGATGAACGCATGTCGTGACTCCAGGGGGTCGTTGGGATAGTTGTTTGACGTGCGAATGTAACAGACCGTCACCGCCACACACAGGTTCCCGCCTCGTCTACCATTGCCGACCGTGCACGTTCACACCGGGAAATCGATGTCCTCGATTCATAAAAGCTTGCGCATCCTGGCGGCGTTGAGCCTCGCGCCGGTGAGCTTTTGCAGCGCATTCCAGACACATGCCGCGAGCTTGCGGCTCGAGGATTGCCGGTTGCAGAGCGCGCTGACCGGCGGTGGCGTCGCGGCCGAGTGCGGCCGGCTCGCAGTGCCCGAGGATCGCGAGAACCCCTCGGGCAAGCAGATCGAGCTGCATGTCGCGGTCGTCCGCTCGATGCGCACGGAGCCCGAGGGCGATCCCTTGTTCGTGCTGAGCGGCGGTCCCGGTCAGGCGGCGAGCGACTTCTACATTTCCATCGCTCCGGCGCTGGCGCGAATCCGGCGCGATCGCGACATCGTGATCGTCGATCAACGCGGCACTGGCAAATCCAATCGACTCGACTGCACCTTCCCCGACGAGAGCGACATCACCTTCACCGATCCGCAACAGCTGCGCGAGCTGACTCGTTCATGTCTTGCCCAGTTGCCGGGCGATCCCCGCTTCTACACTACGAGCGTCGCTGTGCGCGACCTCGATGATGTCCGCGCGGCGCTCGGTTATCAGCGGCTGGACTTGTATGGCGTGTCCTATGGCACGCGAGTGGCTCAGCAATACATGCGACGTTATCCGCAGCGAGTGCGTGTCGCGATTCTCGATGGAGTGGTGCCCGCACAGTTGCCGTTGGGACCGGATGTCGCCCTCGATGCGCAAGCCGCCATCGACAGCGCTTTCGCCCGCTGCGACTCGAACGCCGACTGCAAACGCGTGTTTCCGAACATCGCGAACACCTTTGCGACGCTGCGCGCTCGCGTGCTGGAGAAGCCAGTTGCACTTTCGATTCCAGATCCACTGAGCGCAGAACCGACGCGGACACAGCTCGGCGCTCCCGAGCTCAGCGCCGCGGTTCGATTGTTGAGCTACTCCGATGAGACAGTATCGACGCTGCCGCTGCTCATCCAGGAGGCCTGGACCGGTCAGCCGGAAGCATTGGCCGCGCAGTACCTGATGATCAAACGCAATCTGGATTCGCAGATCGCCAATGGGATGCACTTCGCGGTGGTCTGCAGCGAGGACGCGCCACGATGGCACGAGCGCGCGGTGCCGGACTCCGAGCTCGCCAAGACCTACATTGGCGAATCGTTCATGCAGGCGATGCGGACGATTTGCGAACAATGGCCGCGGGGCCCGGTGGATGAGGGCTTCGGCAATCCGTTACAGAGCGAGATTCCAACGCTGGTGCTCTCTGGCGGCAACGATCCGGTGACCCCGGCGCGCTACGGCGATGAAGTCATGAAAGGATTGAAGAATGCCAAACATCTGGTGCTCGACGGCCAGGGCCATGGGCAGATCGCCATCGGCTGCATGCCACGCATCGTCGCTGAGTTCATCGCCGCGGGTAATGTGAAAACGCTGAACGATGAGTGCCTGAAGACCGTGGCCCCCGCGCCGTTTCTGTTGTCACGCTCGGCGCCCGCTCCATGATTCTGGTCGAAGGGTTGAAGAAGCGCTTCGGCACGGTGCAGGCGTTGCAGGACGTTTCGTTCTCGGCCGGCGACGGCAAGATCACCGGGCTGCTGGGCCACAATGGCGCCGGCAAGTCCACGACGCTGCGCATTCTCAGCACGGTCATTCGCGCCAACGAAGGTCGGGCGCTGATCGACGGCCACGATTGCTCCACCGATCCTCTGGCGGTCCGCCGCTCACTCGGCGTGCTGCCTCATGCGAGCGGGCTGTATGCGCATCTCAGCGGTCGGGAAAACATTCGCTACTACGGCGAGCTGCACGGAATGCGCGGCGCCGAACTCGATCGCGCCACCGATCAGCTGATCGATCGCCTTGCCCTGGGCGCCGTCGCCGAGCGGCGCGCCAAAGGCTACTCGCAAGGCGAACGACTCAAAGTCGGGCTGGCGCGCGCGCTGATTCATCGGCCGCAGACCATCATCCTCGATGAGCCGACCAACGGCCTCGATGTGAATGCCGTACGCATGCTGCGCGAGTTGATTCGAGAGCTGCGCGACTCGGGCCGGTGTGTGCTGTTCTCCAGTCACGTCATGCAGGAGGTCGCAGCGCTGTGCGATGACATCGTCATCATCTCGCACGGCCGTGTCGTCGTGCGAGGCACGCCGGCCGAAATCCTCAAAGCGACCGGCGCTCCGGATCTGGAAGAGGCGTTCGTGCGCGCCGCCGATCAGGACGAGGTGGCGTGATGGGCGCGGTCTGGACCGTCTTCCGCAAGGAAGTGCTGGAAAACCTGCGCGACCGTCGCGTCATCCTGTCGGCGTTCTTCTTCGGCGTGCTGCTCGCGCCGATGATCTTCGGCCTGACGACGACCATGGTGTCGAAACGCGCTGTTGCGAACCAGGACAAGCCACTGAACCTGCCCATCGCTGGCGCGAGCAATGCGCCGAATCTCGTGCAGTTCCTGCGCGAGAACGGAGCGAAGGTCGAGGATGTGGAGCTCACGAGCGATGAGGCCATCGCCGCGGTCCGCTCTGGCCGGCAGGACATGGTGCTGCTCATCGGCGAGGACTACGGCAAGGCGTTGCAGGCCGGTGAATCGGCGCCGCTGTCGCTCGTCGTCGATACATCGAACAGCAACACCTCGCCGAGCGCGGATCGTGCACGACAGCTGCTCAGCGCGTACGGGCATCAGCTGGCCGTATTGAGACTGATGGTTCGAGGGATCAATCCCGCGGTGATCGAGCCGGTCGGCGTTCAAACGCTGGATGTGGCCACCCCGGCGGGGCGGTCGCTGTTGATCCTCGGCATGATGACTTACTTCTGTTTCATGTCGATGCTGGTGGGCGGCTTCTACCTGGCGATCGACACCACCGCCGGCGAACGCGAGCGCGGCTCGCTCGAGCCGTTGCTGACGCTGCCGGTGAGCCGATCGCAGCTGATCGTCGGCAAGATGCTGGCGACCTCCGCGTTCATGTCGGTCTCATTGCTGCTGACGCTGGCGACGTTCGGTGTGGTGCTGACTTTCATCCCGCTGGAAGCGCTCGGGATGTCGGCGAACTTCGGTCCACGGGTGATCCTGCCGATCTTCGCCATCATGGCGACGTTCGTCCCTCTGGGTGCAGGCTTGATGACCGTCGTCGCCTCGTTCACGCGAAGCAACCGCGAAGCGCAGTCGTGGCTGTCGGTGGTGATGATGTTCCCGATCGCCCCCATCATGTTCGCAGTCGTGACCGGCACGAAGCCCAGCGCCGCCTTGATGGCGGTGCCGAGCTTGAGCCAGCACCTGATCGCGACCAGCTTGATGCGGGGAGATTCGATCCCGGCGCTGCATGTTCTGATCTGCGCCGGAACGACGTTGGCGCTGGGAGCGCTGCTCGTCGGTATCGCGATCAGGCTGTATCGGCGTGAGGCGATTCTGGGGTGAGCGATCTACGCGTTGCCCAAGGCCTGCCCCTTGGTGATGACGAACTCGTCTGCAAACGCTGCGGCTGAGACACGCGTCGCCGCCGTGTGGCAGCGGCGACGCCTTTGAGCAGATGTTGGTTAAACCGTCCTGTTCCGATCCCCGCCGCGAAACCCGCGCGATGAGTTGCGCTGCTGGTTGGGCCGGCCTTGACCCTGGCGTGGACCGCCCTGCCCCTGTCCGTGCACATGCGACCGTTGCGGGCGCTGACCATGCGCGTGACGCGGCTGCTGCGGGCTCTGATTCGATTGTTGAGCCTGCGGCTGTCCACCGCCACCACCGCCGCGACGGTTGCGACGATGACCACCTTCGCCTGCAGGACGTGCAGAGTTACCGTGCTGCTGATACGAGTTGCCGTTCTGACCTTGCGGCCGGCCCTGCCGGGCTTGCGACCGGGCCAGCTCCGATTGCGACTGGCGCGGCTGTGACGACCGCTCGTTGAACTCTTCACCGCGAACCGGAGGCGGCGCGGCTTTGAAGTGCGGCAGGTCGAATTTCGGCACGGACTTGCGCAGCAAGCGCTCGATGTCCTTCAGCAGCCCCGACTCGTCCGAAGAAACCAGCGATACCGCCAATCCCGTCGCGCCGGCGCGGCCAGTGCGGCCGATTCGATGCACGTAGTCCTCGGGCACATTCGGCAACTCGTAATTCACGACATGCGGAAGCTCTTTGATATCGAGCCCGCGGGAGGCCACTTCCGTAGCGACGAGTGCACGGATGCGAAAGTTCTTGAAGTCCGAGAGCGCGGCAGTGCGTGCGTTCTGGCTCTTGTTGCCATGAATCGCCGCGGTTTCGATACCGTCCTGCTCCAGCTGCTTGGCCAGCCGGTTGGCGCCATGTTTGGTACGCGTGAACACCAGCACCTGCTGCCAGTCGCCATCCTGAATCAGATGCGACAGCAAGGCGCGCTTCTGATCCTTCGCAACGAAATAGGCACGTTGCTCGACCGTATCGACCGCCGCATTACGCTTGGCGACTTCGATCTCCACCGGGTTGTGCAACAGGCCCTGAGCGAGTTTGCGGATGTCATCCGAATACGTTGCCGAGAACATCAGATTCTGCCGTTGCTTGGGCAATAACTTGATGACGCGGCGAATGTCGGCGATGAAGCCCATGTCGAGCATGCGATCCGCTTCGTCGAGCACGAAGATCTCGACGCGCGACAGATCGACGGTTCGTTGTTGAGCGTGATCGAGCAATCGACCCGGCGTCGCGACCAGGATGTCGGCGCCACGACGCAGATTCTCGATCTGCGGATTGATGCTCACGCCGCCGAAGATCACCAGACTGCGTTGGCGCAGATACTTGCCGTAGCTCTGGATGCTTTCGTTGACCTGCGAGGCGAGCTCACGCGTCGGCACGAGAATCAGCACACGAGGCGCTTTCGAGGGCGCGCCGCCCTGTAGACGCTGCAACAACGGCAGCGTGAAACCGGCAGTCTTGCCGGTACCGGTCTGAGCACCCGCCAGCACATCGCGGCCGGCGATGATTTCAGGGATAACTCGCGCTTGAACGGGAGTGGGCGCGGTGTAGCCACGATCGGCGAGCGCGCGCGTCAGTTCGGGGATGAGCCCGAGAGCAGCAAAAGGCATGGAAACATATCCTCAACCAGCCTGCAGAAACTTACGTTTCAGATCCAGTGAGGCGGGAGACAAATCGAGGCGGGCCCATGTTCAAAGAGCGGGGCCGACGAACCCGAGGGGTGAAGCCGACCGGATGGCGGCTGAGATGAGTACGCACTCTACCTGGATTCGGCCGATTTTACGAGTGCAATTGCGCTCGAGTGACGATCACGTCGCAGGCCAGGGCCGTTCAGGCCCTGGCGCGAATCGGCAGCAGGCCCCGCAACTTGCTCCGCAGCTCGGCTTCTCTATATGGCTTTGCCAACATATCCGCGCCCTTCTCCGGGGCCGCGTACGAAGCGGAGTAGCCAGTGGCGTACAACACCGGCAATTGCGGTCGACGCTCGCGCGCCAGGCGGCCGAGCTCGAATCCGTTCATGCCGCCCGGCATGACGATGTCGGTGAACAGCAAGTCGATCTCAGATTCACGATCGACGATATCCAACGCGCGGGCGCCGTTGTCGGCTTCGATCACGTTGAACTGCAGCTCCTTCAGCATTGCCGCCGTGACCGCACGTACGCCGGCGTCGTCTTCTACGAGAAGAATCGTCCGGTCCTGTCCCGAGAGTGACAAGTCCTCACCCCCCGCAGACGCGAGGCTCGGCGGCGCATCGGTACGCGGCAGATAGATCCTCACGCTGGTGCCACGCCCGGGCATGCTGATGATCTTCACATGGCCGCCCGATTGTTTGACGAAGCCATACACCATGCTCAGACCGAGGCCGGTGCCATGACCCAGACGTTTGGTGGTAAAGAAAGGCTCGAGCGCATGCTCCAGCACATCGGGTGTCATGCCTCCACCGGTATCGGTCACAGACAGCAACACGAACTCACCTTCCGGCAGGTCCTGATCGCGCTCGTTTCGACCGACGTTGCGCGCTTCGATCGTCAACGTGCCGCCCTCCGGCATGGCGTCGCGCGCGTTGACAGCGAGATTGATCAGTGACGATTCCACCTGTGCCGGATCTGCCAGCACATTCCACAGCTCATCCCGGACCAGAACGTCGATCTGAATCCGTTCACCGAGCGTGCGGCCGAGCAGCTTCGTGATATTCCGACTGACCTCGCCCAGATTCACGGCGCTCGGTTGCAGCGGCTGGCGTCGCGCGAACGCCAGCATCCGACGAGTCAACTCAGCACAGCTCAATGCGCCGGTGAGTGCCATCTGCGCTCGGTCGAAGTTGCGCCCAGTACCTTTGAGCTGGCGCGCCAGGGAATCCAGATTGCCGATCACGACCGTGAGCATGTTGTTGAAGTCGTGCGCGATGCCGCCGGTGAGTTGCCCCACCGCTTCCATCTTCTGCGACTGTATCAACTGCTGCTCGACGCGCCTGCGATCGGTCACATCCAGGCAGCTGCCGAAGATCTCGAAAGGCCGCCCTTCGTGGCGAGTCAGCACCGCACGATCCAGAAACCAGCGATGCGTGCCATCGGCGCAGACCCAGCGGTACTCGGTCGACATGCCCCCGACGGTCGGAATCATCGCAACTTCGTTGAGCACGCGCTCGCGATCGTCAGGATGGATGTTATTGGCCCAAAGCTGCGGATCTTCCAGAAACAGCTGCGGCGAGTAGCCGATCGAATCGGCAATCACATCGCTGATGAAGCGCGGCCCGGAGAACCCCGAATCGATCGCGGCGCTGTACAACGCGATGGGCAGCGAGCGAACGATGGCGGCTTGCCGCTCTTCGACCTGACGCAACTGCCGCTCGGCTTCCAGCTTCTCCTGCCGGATGCGAAAGTTCTCTTCCTGCAGGAAACGTTCGAGCGCGACCTTGCGCTCGACTTCCGCGCTCTTACGATACAGATCGACCAGCACCGCGACTTTGGAGCGCAGGATCACCGGGTCGACCGGCTTGAACACATAGTCCACGGCGCCCATCGAGTAGGCTCGCGCGATGTGCTCGTCGTCGCGATCGATGGCGCTGACGAAGATGATAGGAATATGCCGCGAGCGCTCGCGACGGCGAATCAATTCTGCAGTCGTATACCCGTCGATGCCCGGCATGTTGGCATCGAGCAGGATGACGGCGCACTCCTCGCGAAGCAGGAAGCGCAACGCGTCCTCACCGGAAGCTGCTTCGACAACGGTTTCTTCCAGCTCCGCCAGGACCTGCGCAAGCGCGAACCGATTGTTCGGCTCGTCATCGACGATGAGAATGGTCGCGCGCATCGGCAAAGCCGGCAAAGTGCCAGTCGCATCCAACGCCGGCACTTCCTCGTGAGCACCCGCGATGCTGGAAGCCAATGCTTGCATAACGTCGCTCAAACCCGCCGCAGCCACACGCGCATCATCGAAACCAGTTGATCCACGTCCACTGGCTTGGAGATGTATTCCGACGCGCCTGCTTCGATGCACTTCTCACGATCGCCCTTCATGGCCTTGGCGGTGATCGCGATCATCGGCAGTTTGCGAAAACGTTCGTTATTGCGAATCTGTCGCATGGTTTCGTAACCATCCATGTCCGGCATCATGACGTCCATCAGCACCATGTCGATGCTGGGAGTTTCGTTCAGCATGGCAATGCCTTCGCGGCCGCTCTCGGCATGCAGCACCTGGATGTCGTGCTGTTCGAGCACGCCGGTGAGCGAGAAGATATTGCGAATGTCGTCATCGACGATCAGCACTTTGCGCCCGGACAGGCCGGGCTCGCGCCGCCGCGCCTTATCGATGATCTGGCGCTGCTCATCCGGCATACGCTCCACATAGCGATGCAGGAACAGCGCCGTCTCATCGAACAGTTGCTCGTGCGATTCGGGACCTTTGAGAATGAAGGACTCCACCAGGTTGCGCAGCTTGGCCTCGTCGGCGGGATTCAGATCCTTGGCGGTATGAATGATCACGGGCAAACGTCGTGAACTGTCGCGACGAATGGTCTCGATCAGTTGCACACCGTCCATGTCGGGGAGCACCAGGTCGAGCACGATGCAATCGAATCCTTGGGTCTGGAGCGCCTCCAGGGCCTCGCGGCCGTTCGTCACCCGGGTGACGTGCACATCGCCATTGCCGATGATCTTCCTGATCTCGCTGCTCTGCAGGTCGTCGCCCTCGACCAGCAGCAGCTCTTTCACCTTGCGGGCAATGAACTCTTCGGTGCGAGCCAGCGCCTGTTGCAATGTGGCGTGATCCACCGGCTTCTCCAGCACGGAGAACGCGCCCATCTGCAAACCACGCTCGCGCGGATCGTCGACGGAAATGATGTGAATCGGGATGTGGCGCGTCTCGGCGCTGCGCTTGAGGATATCCAGCAGACGCCAGCCGTCCATGTCCGGCAGATTGATGTCCAGTGTGATCACGGCCGGATTGAATCGCCGCACCAGCGGCAACGCGCCACTGCCGGTGCCCGAGACGACGGCCTTGAAACCGCGATCGTGCGCGAGGTCGAGCAGAATGCGGCCGAACTTCACATCGTCTTCGATGATCAGCAGGACGCGGTCGCCCGGTTGTATGTTCTGTCGATCGTCGGTGAGCTCGGACGCCACCAGCAACGGCGTCGATTCGCGGCTCACGACGATCTGCGACGGCGCATGGACGCTCGGCGTCTGAACCGGCATGTGCGAAACCGTTGCCTTCGAGAAATCGTGGGTCATCGGCAGATACAGCGTGAAAGTGCTGCCCACTCCGGGCCTGCTCTCCACCGATATTTCGCCGCCCAGCAAGCGGCAGATTTCGCGGCTGATCGAAAGTCCCAGGCCGGTGCCGCCGTACTTGCGGCTGGTCGTGCCGTCGGCTTGCTGGAACGCTTCGAAGATCACGCGCAGCTTGTCCGCCGCAATGCCGATGCCCGTGTCGTGCACCGAGTAGGCGACCACCGAAGAGGCCGAGTTGAGCGATTGGTTGGCGGGGTTCCAGCCATTGCTCGCCCGATAGATGGACAGCTCGACACCGCCTTCGTGCGTGAACTTGAAGGCGTTCGACAGCAGGTTCTTCAGGATCTGCTGCAGTCGTTTCTCATCGGTGATCATGGTCCGCGGCAGCGAGGGATCCAGCTCGATCTTAAGCTGCAGTTTCCGATCGCTTGCGACCTGCTCGAAGCTGCGCTGCAAGTTGTCCACCACTTCGCCGAAGTGCACGGTGCTCACATCGAGCGTGACCGTGCCGGACTCGATCTTCGACAGATCCAGGATATCGTTGATGAGCGCCAGCAGCTCGGTGCCGGCGCGGTTGATAGTCTGTGCGAACTCGATCTGCTTGTCGGTGAGGTTCGCGTCGGCATTGTCGGCGAGCAGCTTGGAGAGGATCAGCAGGCTGTTGAGCGGCGTACGCAGCTCGTGCGACATGTTGGCAAGGAACTCGGACTTGTACTTGGAAGTGAGCGCCAGCTGCTCGGCTTTTTCTTCGAGCATTTCTTTGGCGCGCTCGACCTCCTGGTTCTTCGCTTCCACCTGCTTGTTCTGCCACGACAGCAGGTTCGCTTTTTCCACCAGCTCTTCGTTCTTGCCGCGCAACTCCTCCTGTTGGGAGCGCATCAGGTCTTCCGAGCGCTGCAGCGTGGTCGCCTGCTGTTCCAGACGATCGTTGGTCTTCTTCAACTCTTCCTGCTGGCTCTGCAGCTCGGTGGTGAGCAACTGCGACTGCGCCAGCAGAGCTTCGGTCTGCATGTTGGCGGCGAGCGTGTTGAGCACGATGCCGATACTTTCCATCAACTGATCGAGGAACAGGGTATGGATCGAGCTGAAGCGTTCGAAGGAGCCCAGCTCCAGCACCGCTTTGACTTCGCCCTCGAACAGCGCAGGCAGCACGATCACGGTGGACGGCTTCGATTCGCCGAGACCGGAAGTAATGCGCATGTAGTCATGAGGCGCATCGGTCAGCAACATCGAGCGCTTCTCGACCGCGCACTGGCCGACCAGGCCGTCGCCCAAGCGCAAACGCTGTGGCGGACGGCGACGATTTGGCGCGGCATAACTCGCCACCAGTTCGAGAATGTTCTCTCCGCCATCCTGACGCGTGAGATAGAAGAGCGCCTGGTGCGCGTTCACCAACGGCACCAGCTGCGACAGGATCAGGTTCGAGACGTGACGAATATCGCGCTGGCCCTGCAACAGTCGATTGAAGCGCGCGATGTTGGTCTTCAGCCAATCCTGCTCGTTGTTCTTCTGGGTCGTGTCCTTGAGATTGCGGATCATCTCATTGATGTTGTCCTTGAGCGAGGCCACTTCGCCCGAGGCTTCCACCGTGATGAATCGTGTGAGATCGCCTTTGGTCACGGCGGTCGCAACTTCGGCGATGGCGCGCACCTGCGTCGTGAGATTCGCAGCGAGCTGGTTCACGTTGTCGGTGAGATCGCGCCACAAGCCTGCGGCGCCAGGCACGCTTGCCTGCCCACCGAGCTTGCCTTCGGTACCCACTTCGCGCGCCACGTTCGTCACCTGGTCGGCGAACGTCGCGAGCGTATCGATCATGCCGTTGATGGTATTGGC